>JAEEGJ010027811.1_pt1 | contig 11318 bp, 9 predicted proteins | sample 8958761 | NCBI WGS metagenome assembly JAEEGJ01 (sample SAMN16246546, study PRJNA631951) | gut metagenome | biome: gut microbiome; feature: rumen; material: RS-attached | host: Bos | place: Iran: Karaj | collected 2018-10
AGCTCGAGAGCCATCTCCTTTGGAAGACCACACTGGTAAATCTTAAGCTCTGGTCCAACGACGATAACTGAACGTCCTGAGTAGTCAACACGCTTACCAAGAAGGTTCTGTCTGAATCGTCCTGACTTACCCTTAAGCATGTCTGAAAGTGACTTAAGAGGTCTGTTACCAGGACCAGTAACTGGACGACCACGTCTACCGTTATCGATAAGAGCATCAACAGCTTCCTGAAGCATACGCTTTTCGTTACGAACGATGATATCAGGAGCGCCAAGCTCTAACAGTCTACGAAGTCTGTTATTTCTATTGATAATTCTACGATATAAATCGTTAAGATCTGATGTAGCGAAACGGCCACCATCAAGCTGTACCATAGGACGAAGATCTGGTGGAATAACAGGAATAACTGTCATAATCATCCATTCAGGTCTGTTGCCTGACTCGCGGAATGCCTCAACAACCTCGAGTCTCTTGATGATACGTGAACGCTTCTGGCCTGTAGCGCTATCTAATTCGATCTGAAGCTTTGTAGCCTCTTCGTCAAGATCGATGTCTCTAAGAAGCTCCTGGATAGCCTCAGCACCCATTCCTACTCTGAAGCCGTTACCATACTGCTCTCTAGCTTCCTGGTACTCAGCTTCTGTAAGAACCTGCTTGTACATAAGAGCTGTCTCACCTGCATCAAGTACGATGTATGATGCAAAGTAGAGAACCTTCTCTAATGTCTTTGGTGATAAGTCAAGGATAAGTCCCATACGAGAAGGGATACCCTTGAAATACCAAATATGTGAAACTGGTGCAGCAAGTTCAATGTGACCCATGCGCTCACGACGAACGCTTGCCTTTGTGATTTCAACACCACAACGATCACAAACCACACCCTTATAACGAATCTTCTTGTACTTTCCGCAGTGACATTCCCAGTCCTTGCTAGGTCCAAAAATCTTCTCGCAGAAAAGACCGTCCTTCTCAGGCTTCAGTGTACGATAGTTGATTGTCTCAGGCTTTTTAACCTCGCCTCGAGACCACTGTCTGATCTTTTCAGGTGATGCCAATCCAATCTGTATTGCGTCAAATGCTATTGGTTGATATGTCGCTTCTTTATTCTCTGGCATTTTCTAGCTCCCTTCCTATTTATTCCTCATCAAAATCTTCTGGTACGTCAGAATAATCATCTACGTCTTCGAAAACTTCCTGCTCGTCATCTACGAGATCACCCTCTGCATCGAACTTTTTGGTTGTGAAACCAGCACGAGCAAATGAGCTGTCATCTTCGAATGCGAAGTTTCTGTCGCTGCCAGCGATAATTGCATTGAGGTCAGTATTGCCGTATTCACTAGTCTCCATGAGCTCGACTTCATCATGATTTTCATCGAGAACTCGAACATCAAGACCAAGTGACTGTAATTCTTTAAGTAATACCTTGAATGACTCTGGAATACCTGGCTCAGGGATGTTTTCACCCTTAATAATTGCCTCGTAAGTCTTAACACGTCCGATAACGTCATCAGACTTCATTGTAAGGATCTCTTGAAGTGTGTATGATGCACCGTAAGCCTCAAGAGCCCAAACTTCCATCTCACCAAAACGCTGTCCACCGAACTGTGCCTTACCACCAAGTGGCTGCTGTGTAACAAGAGAGTAAGGACCAGTAGAACGAGCGTGAATCTTGTCGTCTACAAGGTGGTGGAGCTTAAGGTAATGCATGTGACCGATTGTAACAGGGCCGTCAAATGGCTCACCTGTACGACCATCGCGAAGCTGTACCTTACCATCTCTAGAAATAGGAACACCCTTCCAAAGAGCTCTGTGAGCACGGTTTGTAGATAAATATTCCATAACTGAATCAAGAAGAATATCCTTGTATTTGTCTTGGAATGTCTCTTCGCCCTTTGCTGCTTCATCTTTGTCAAATGGCATGTTTACATAGTCATTTGCAAGCTCAAGAGTATCCTGAATATCAATTTCCTTTGCACCATCAAATACTGGTGTTTCAATGTCAAATCCAAGTGCCTTTGCTGCAAGAGAAAGGTGAATCTCAAGGACCTGACCGATGTTCATACGTGAAGGAACGCCAAGTGGGTTAAGTACGATATCAAGTGGACGGCCGTTTGGAAGATATGGCATATCCTCTACTGGCAGTACGCGGGAAACTACACCCTTGTTACCGTGACGACCAGCCATCTTATCACCTACACCGATTTTTCTCTTCTGAGCGATGTAGATACGTACTGATTTGTTGACACCTGGAGAAAGCTCATCGCCGTTCTCGCGTGTAAATACCTTTGCATCAACAACGATACCATAAGCACCGTGTGGAACTCTGAGTGATGTATCACGTACTTCTCTAGCCTTCTCACCGAAGATTGCAAGAAGAAGTCTTTCTTCTGGAGTACGCTCTGTCTCACCCTTTGGTGTAACCTTACCAACAAGGATATCACCTGCACGAACCTCTGCACCGATACGGATAATACCGCTCTCGTCAAGGTCTTTAAGTGCATCATCACCTACACCAGCAACATCACGTGTGATTTCTTCTGGTCCAAGCTTTGTATCACGAGCATCAATCTCGTATTCTTCGATATGGATAGATGTATAAACATCATCCTGAACTAATCTCTCTGAAAGAAGAACCGCATCCTCGTAGTTATAACCTTCCCATGTCATGAAACCGATGAGAGGGTTCTTACCGATTGCAAGCTCACCATTCTTAGTAGAAGGACCGTCAGCGATAACCTCGCCAGCCTCTACATGGTCGCCCTTGAATACGATTGGTCTTTGATTGTAGCAGTTAGACTGGTTTGAACGTGTGAACTTGAAGAGGTTGTACTCATCTCTATTTCCGTCCTCGTCAGCCTTAACGATAATTCTCTTTGTTTCTGATAATTCAACGACACCGGCACGCTTAGCAACTACGCAGACACCTGAATCGACAGCTGTCTTTGGCTCCATACCTGTACCAACAACTGGCGCCTCTGTAGTAAGAAGAGGTACTGCCTGACGCTGCATGTTTGAACCCATGAGGGCACGGTTGGCATCATCATTCTGAAGGAACGGAATAAGCGCAGTAGCAACTGAAAATACCATCTTAGGAGACACGTCCATGTAGTCAAACATTGTCTTGTCGTATTCCTGAGTTTCTTCGCGGAAACGACCAGATACATTCTTTCTAAGGAAGTGACCATCCTCGTCAAGCTTGACGTTAGCCTGTGCTACGTGATAGTTATCCTCTTCGTCTGCTGTCATATATACAACGTCATCTGTTACACGTGGGTTCTCTGGATCTGATTTATCAATACGTCTGTATGGTGCCTCAATGAAGCCGTACTCATTGATACGAGCGTAGCTAGCAAGAGAGTTGATAAGACCGATGTTTGGTCCTTCAGGTGTCTCGATAGGGCACATACGTCCATAGTGAGAATAGTGAACGTCTCGAACCTCGAAACCTGCACGATCTCTTGAAAGACCACCAGGACCAAGTGCTGAAAGACGTCTCTTATGTGTCAACTCTGAAAGTGGGTTGTTCTGATCCATAAACTGTGACAACTGTGATGAACCAAAGAATTCTTTGATTGCAGCTGTAACAGGCTTGATGTTGATGAGGTTTTGAGGAGAAATATCCTCTAAATCACGTGTTGTCATACGCTCACGTACAACCTTTTCGAGACGTGATAAACCGATTCTGTACTGGTTCTGTAATAACTCACCAACTGCACGGATACGACGATTGCCAAGGTGATCGATATCATCATCCTTACCAATGCCATACTCAAGGTGCATATTATAGTTAATAGATGCAAATACATCCTCCACAGTAATGTGCTTTGGAATAAGATCTGCTACAGATCTTTCGATTGCATCTTCGATATCTTCCTTTGAAGTGTTTTCCTGAAGGATTCTCTCGAGAACCGGATAGTAAACAAGCTCTGTTATACCAAGAGCTTCTGCATCACAATCAACAAACTTTGTGATGTCTACCATCATATTAGAAAGAACCTTTACATTGCGAGTCTCAGTCTGAACGTAAACATGAGTAACAGCAGCGTTTTGGATTGTATCTGCCATCTCAAGAGTAACCTTCTCACCAGCCTTTGCAATGATTTCACCTGTGGTTGTATCAACAACGTCTTCTGCGAGAACGTGACCTGTGATACGGTTTCTAAGCATAAGCTTTTTGTTGAACTTATAGCGTCCAACCTTTGCAAGATCATAACGTCTTGGGTCAAAGAACATGCCATGGATAAGTGACTCGGCGCTATCCTTCGCAAGAGGCTCGCCTGGACGGAGCTTGCGATAGAGCTCTAAAAGCCCACCTTCGTAGCTACCCTGTGGGTTCTTCTCTGTGATAGCTGGATCCTTGGCAAATGTAGCAAGAATCTTTGGTTCTTCGCCAAACACATCTAATATTTCCTGGTTTGTACCTAAACCAAGCGCACGAATAAGGACTGTAACAGGAACCTTTCTGTTACGGTCTACACGTACATAGAAAACGTCGTTGGAATCTGTTTCATACTCAAGCCATGCACCACGGTTAGGGATTACAGTACATGAGTATAATTCCTTACCAATCTTATCGTGACCGATAGCATAGTAGATACCTGGTGAACGGACAAGCTGACTGACAATAACACGCTCTGCTCCATTGATGACAAATGTGCCTGTCTCAGTCATAAGTGGTAAATCACCCATGAAAATCTCGTGCTCCTGCATATCGCCGGACTCCTTGTTAACAAGGCGCACTTTGACCTTTAAAGGTGCTGCGTATGTTGCATCTCTTTCCTTGCACTGAGGGATAGTATATTTCACCTCGTCCTTGCACAGTGCGAAGTCAACAAAATGTAACTCAAGTTGGTTGCCTCGATCCTGAATAGGAGAGATATCTGCAAAAGCTTCCTTTAATCCGTCCTGAACGAACCAATCGTAACTGTTCTTTTGGACCTCGATTAAATTAGGCATCTGAAGTACCTCTTTTTGTCTCGAGTAACTCATACGCAAGTTCTTTCCAGCTTTCACTGGACGTATTCTGTTTTTCTCCATTGACGTTCCACCTCTCATTTTTATAGTTAATTTTGGGTATATCTTAGATAATAAGTGCTGCCGAAATCGCCCATGAAAAAGGGCATAGCAATGCACACTGCACCATAATAGTGCAAACTACATTCTATGCCAAATCCAACCCTAAAGTCAAGGGATTTTTTAAAGTTTTTCATGTAGAACAATAATAAGTTTATTGCCTGAATTTGCAGAGCATAAATGCCTGCTGCATCTTTTCATTTATCACAGCAGAGCATAAATGCCTGCTGCGCAAATCATCTCATTTATTACAGCAGAGCATAAATGCCTGCTGCGCAGACATTTATGTGCGCCATCGGCGCACAATAAAAATAATAATAGCACTTGCGCGAGATAAATCTCGGCAAGTGCTATTAATTATTTTTACTCTGCTTGTGATTGAGGCTTTGTTACTTCAATGTAACCTTTGCACCAACTTCTTCAAGCTTTGTCTTGATTTCTTCTGCAGAAGCCTTGTCAGCGCCTTCCTTGATTACCTTTGGTGCGCCATCAACGAGTTCTTTAGCTTCCTTAAGTCCAAGACCAGTAGCCTCACGAACAACCTTGATAACCTTAACCTTCTCAGAACCAACTTCTGTAAGCTCTACATCGAACTCATCCTTGTCAGCACCTGCTGCTGCACCGTCTCCGCCTGCTGCTGCAACTACTACGCCTGCTGCTGCAGATACGCCAAACTCTTCCTCACATGCCTTTACAAGGTCATTTAACTCTAATACGCTAAGCTCTTTGATAGCTGCGATAAAATCTTCTGTTGTCATCTTTGCCATGATTAATTTCCTCCATTAAATAATTGAAATTCAAATAATTAATTACATTATTATTCAGCTGATTCTTCTTTTGCTTCTTCAGCTGGAGCCTCAGCTGGCTCTTCTGCTGGTGCCTCTGCCTCTGCTGCTGGAGCTTCCTCTGCAGGAGCCTCTTCTGCTGCAGGTGCTTCCTCTGCTGGGGCTGCTTCTGCTGAAGCTTCCTCTGTAGCTGCACCACCCTGCTCTGCGATCTGATTGAGAACGCGAGCGATGTTTGATATTGGTGACTGTAAGCTTCCAAGTAACTTTGAAAGAAGTTCCTCTCTGCTTGGTACTGCTGCCACAGCTGACATGCCGTTTGCATCATAGAATGTGCCCTCAACTACACCAGCCTTGATTTCAAGGTTTGATGCTGTCTTAGCAAACTTAGCAAGTACTCTTGCTGGAGCTGTAGCGTCTTCTTTTGCTACAGCGATTGCGCTAGGTCCTTCAAGGACATCATCAAGCTGTGCAAAATCAGTTCCTTCGAAAGCACGCTTCATAAGTGTATTCTTGTATACCTTGTATGTAACGCCTGCTTCACGAAGCTGCTTACGTAACTGTGTGTCTTCTGCAACTGTAAGTCCACGAGCATCAACAACTACAACTGAAGCTGCATCTTTAATCTGTTCTGAAATCTCGTCAACTATAGGCTGCTTTAATTCAACTTTTGCCACGAATGTTTCCTCCTTATAATTTCTTGTGTTGCTTATATGAGGATAAGTATATTTATGTAAAAACATAAAAAACCCTCTATGTCCGCAGACATAGAGGGTAAGTAATCGATAAATACTTAATCGTCCTCGGCTGGTAGAGTAAAACTCTTTACGGCTTGCGCCACCTGCTGTCTTCGGCAACAACTTTGTGCATTATATCATTATGTATATTGGATTGTCAACAATTAGTCTAAAACCTTTGCAACATTAATCTTTACACCAGGTCCCATTGTAGGAGCAAGTGTAACACTCTTAATGTACTGGCCTTTTAAGCTTGAAGGCTTAGCCTTGTTGAGTGCATCCATAAGAGTCTGGAAGTTGTCCGCTAATTGCTCTTCTGTGAAAGAAGCTTTTCCGATAGGTACATGGATAATGTTTGTCTTATCAAGTCTATACTCAATCTTACCAGCTTTGATTTCTTCAACAGCCTTTGTAACATCCATAGTAACTGTTCCAGCCTTTGGGTTTGGCATAAGACCTCTAGGTCCAAGTACACGTCCAAGACGTCCAACAACACCCATCATATCTGGAGTAGCAACTACAGCATCAAACTCTGCCCAACCTTCGTTCTGAATCTTTGGAATGAGCTCTTCGCCGCCAACGAAATCAGCGCCTGCAGCCTGTGCCTCATCAAGCTTAGCACCCTTTGCGAATACTAATACTCTAACTGACTTTCCTGTGCCGTGTGGAAGTACTACAGCACCACGGATTTGCTGCTCAGCGTGACGACCGTCACAACCAGTTCTGATATGAGCTTCAATTGTCTCATCAAATTTTGCAGTAGCGTTCTTCTTTACCTGTGCGATTGCTTCTGCTGGTTCAAATGCAGCTGACTTATCATATGAGCTGATAGCTGCATTGTATTTTTTTCCTCTTTTCATGTTTACCTCCTGTGGTTAATCGAGCTTACGCTCTCCCACTGTATCTGTTAATAATATGAACGTTGTTTTCGCTAAGCTGTAATTATTCTACAACCTCAACGCCCATTGATCTACATGTTCCTTCGATCATGCTCATTGCAGCTTCGATTGTTGCTGCGTTAAGGTCTGGCATCTTTGTCTCTGCGATTTCCTTAACCTGAGCCTTTGTAATCTTTGCTACCTTTGTCTTATTAGGTGTGCCTGAAGCCTTCTGAATCTTGCAAGCCTTCTTAATAAGAACTGCAGCTGGTGGAGTCTTTGTGATGAAGCTGAAGCTTCTATCTGCATAAACTGTGATAACAACAGGGATAAGGGTATCGCCCATATCTGCTGTCTTTGCGTTGAACTGTTTTGTAAATTCAACGATGTTTACACCGTGCTGACCAAGTGCTGGACCAACTGGTGGTGCTGGTGTAGCTTTACCAGCAGGGATCTGTAATTTGATGTATCCTTCTACTTTCTTTGCCATAATGGCACCTCCTTATTCTATGCATCTAAAATGCATCGTGGTCAGGCGCGTCCCACTGACGGGATCGCTCCCACAGCCTCTTCACCATGAAAAGGCCGAATATTTATATAAAGAGTATATACTCTCTATACCGTGATTAACTAACGGTACTTGCGTACCTCTGCAAAAGAGATCTCGACCGGAGTCTCTCTTCCGAACATCTCCACGTTGATCGTAACGGTCTGCTTGCCGAAATCCATACGACGCACAACGCCGATCGTATCCTTCCATGCTCCCGCAACTGCAACGATGGTATCTCCCTCTTCGAAATCCACAGAGATGTTCTCTGTTCTGATCCCGAGCGGCTTCATTTCAGGCTCGGAAAGCGGTACCGGCTTTGATCCGGGACCTACGAAACCCGTAACGCCTCTGGTATTTCTTACAACATACCAGGTCTCGTCATTCATGATCATGTTGATGAGCACGTATCCGGGGAAAAGCTTCTTTTCAACTGTTCTCCTTGAACCGTTCTTCATCTCAACAACATTTTCCATCGGAACCCTTACCTCGATGATCTCATCCTGTAAGGATCTGTTCTCAATGGTCTTTTCTATGTTAGCCTTAACCTTATTCTCATATCCTGAATAAGTATGGACTACATACCAGTTCGCGCCTTTTACTTTGGCAGCGTTCTCGTCGTTTTCTGCCCCTTCTTCGGCAGTGACTCCTTCTTCAGGGGTGCTTTCTTCCAAAACAGGCTTTTCTTCTTCAACTATCTTTTTAGCCTTTGCCCTTCTGGTCTCGGGTATTTCCTTAACCTCGGGAACCATACTCTTTAAGGCCTCAAGATTTATCTCTTTAACTTTTGCTCCTGCCATATAATGCTCCTTAGAAAGACAATGTAGACATAAAGTTGATACCATACTGGATAACAGTATCAAACAAAGCAATAAGAGCCGCGAGTACAGCACTGATGCAAACTACGGCTACAGATTCCTTTATAAGGTCATCCTTGTCGGGCCAGGTTATCTTACTGAACTCGGCCTTAACGCCTTTAAAGAAGCTGACTTTATTCTTCTCGTCTGCCATTACTTAGTCTCCTTATGTAATGTATGAGCCTTGCAGAATCTGCAATACTTCTTGATCTCCATTCTGTCAGGATGATTCTTCTTTTCCTTTGTAGTATTGTAGTTACGCTGCTTACATTCTGTGCAGGCAAGTGTAATCTTTGTACGCATATCCGTGTCCTCCATTAGATATTGCTGATCATTACGCGTCAAAAATAGAGCCCTTTCGGCTCCACGCTAGGTAAATATAGCATAATGATAGTGAAACGTCAACTTTTTTTTGCAAAAAACGCTTGCATTAGCCAAATAGCCGTGATAATATGTAGGTAACATAGTAGGCATATCTTGCCCTCATGCGCTGAGGTTGTTCTCAATAGCAGAAACGGATTTTCTGCGAAGCATGGATCACGGAAGAAAGGAGGGGGCTTGTATGGCATATAATTCTGCAATAGACAATGTCTATAACCATTATCTAACCACATATGCGCCTAAAAGCAGTGTCAGTAAATACGACACTCACAAAAAGAGCGAGCTTCGTGGTATTTATAATTCCATGCTCAAACTTAATAAAGATGCTCCCCTCTACCTGCTGAATTCTGCTCAGGATTCTCGTGAGTTTGCAGTTAACCTTAAGGAGAACGCCCGTGCATTGCGCAACACTATCGCATCGATCGGCGGACAGGATGATGCATCTATTTTCAAGCAGAAGTCTGCTTATTCAACAGACGAAGGTATGGTTTCGGCTGAATTCATCGGTGACATTTCCGATGAAAAGAGTGCTCCGACCTTCTCTATTGAAGTAACCTCTCTGGCTTCGCCACAGACCAACCTGGGATATGCCCTGTCTTCGGACGCGAAGGTTTCATTACCAATGGATACATATTCCTTCGACGTTAATATCAATGATCTTAATTACGAGTTCCAGTTTACGATCCGTGATGGAGATACAAATAAAGACGTCCAGGAAAGATTGGCAAGACTGATCACAAATGCAGATGTTGGTATTGAAGCTGATGTATTGGAGAATGGCAAAGGTTCATCTGCTCTTCGACTGACTTCAACTTCATCGGGCCTCAAACCCGGCAGAGAAACTATTTTCGATGTTTCCGATGATAAGACTTCCAAGAGTTCAGGTTCGGTTGAGTATTTTGGGATAGATTATATCTCAGGCAAACCTTCCAACGCTGAATTTCTTTTAAGCGGCGAGCCCAAGAGCGCATCTTCCAACCACTTTACGATCGACAAGCAATACGAGTTGACGCTTAACGGCGTTCACAAGTACGAAGGGCAATCGGCCGAAATAGGCCTTAAAGCAGATCTCGAGTCAGTGACCGAGAATGTTTCAAGCCTTATCGACGGTTATAACAACTTTATCAGGGGTGCATCCGTTTACCATGAGCACCATCCGACCAGCACCAAACTTCTTGGTGAAATGGAACGACTTGTTTCATATTATAAGGAAGGATTTGGTCGCCTCGGAATGAGTGTGACAAACGACGGAAGCCTCAGCCTTGATGAAAAGGAGTTCAAATCCGCTATGTCACAGGACGAAGATTTTTCATCTCTGTCAACAATAAAGGATTTTGCTTCTTCAGTGCTTCGTAAGGTCAACCAGATATCGCTTAATCCTATGGAATATGTTGATAAGACCGTAGTTGCTTACAAAAATCCGGGGCATAATTTTACTGCTCCTTATGTCAGCAGTAATTATTCCGGAATGATGTTCAACAGCTATTGTTAGATTGGCATCTTTAAAGCGCATATGTATTTAAGAAGAACCCGCAGGTATTCTCCTGCGGGTTCTTTTTGTACATATTCTATTCAGTGTATTTAGGGATCTGTATGAGATCGTCCACATTATCCAGAACTTTCTCTATGCCTTTCTTATTCAGCTTCAAAATCTTTTTCTGAAGCTGATGCTGATAGATCGTTGCATTCTTTGCCGTGGACTTTTTATTCAGTTCGGCAAAATCTATCGGGCTGAGCATAAGTTCATCGCACATCTTCATGACTGTACCGTAGGCCATGCCATCCAGCCCGCGTTCAAGAGCGGTGGCAAGCGTACTGTAAGGTATTCCGAGTTTAATGCAGAAAGCCCGTACACTTCTGTGTTTCTTTAATATCTCATTTTTAAGAATCTCTTCTTTGGTCACAAACCATCACCTTAAGATCATCCAAGCAGATCCTTGAGAGCATCCATACCATCTGTATTTATAGCAGCGGTATTAGCCTCCTGTATCTGAACATAAACCTCTTTACGGTATACGGGAATGTTCTTGGGGGCACTGATGCCGAGCTTTACCTTCTCA
>JAEEGJ010027812.1_pt1 | contig 11318 bp, 9 predicted proteins | sample 8958761 | NCBI WGS metagenome assembly JAEEGJ01 (sample SAMN16246546, study PRJNA631951) | gut metagenome | biome: gut microbiome; feature: rumen; material: RS-attached | host: Bos | place: Iran: Karaj | collected 2018-10
GCAAAACGAGATCGACGAAGAGTTATTCAAAGAATACCTCTTTGCAGCCGAATCAAGGTCCAATCACCCTCTCGCAAAAGCCCTTATGGGAGATGACGATGGAAGCAAGTATCAAAAGGACATCTCCGAATACAACGAGATTGCCGGAAAAGGAATCTCCTTGGTGTACAAAGGTCATAGCATCTTGGCTGGCAGCTCCCATCTTATGGAAGACAACGAAATCACTTTTGAAAGATGCTCCAAAAAAGGTTCAACCACCTATATGGCGGTTGATGGCAAGTATGTTGGCCACGCCACTCTGAAAGACAAAGTCAAAGAAAGCGGCAAAGAGATGGTCGATCAGCTTTCCCTCATGAACATCGAAACAATCATTCTTACCGGAGATAGAAAAGACGTCTCTGAGGAGATTGGAAAACAAGTCGGCGTTAAGAAGGTCTATAGCGAACTTCTCCCAGAGGACAAGAAACGCATTCTTCAGGAAGAGATCAACAACCGCAAAGGCGGAGTCGCCTATATAGGCGACGGCATCAACGACGCTCCATCCCTTGCTTTAGCTGATGTTGGCATCGCTATGGGTGGAGCAGGAAGCGATATGGCCGTCGACAGCGCGGACGTTGTCATCATGAATGACGATCTTCGCAAAATCGTTAAGGCTGTGAGAATCGCGAAAGCCGCTAAGGCAAAAGCCATCTTCAATATCGTTGCCTCCCTTGTCGTTAAGGTCGCGATCGCCACGTTATCTATTGTCCTCGGAGAGGCTTTCCCTCTCTGGGCAGCCGTTCTCGCAGACACCGGTTTGACCTTGCTCCTAGTCATCAACTCGATAACCCTCCTCTTCAAGAAGGTTAAATGAGTTAAAGCAAAAATCCTCAGCAAAAGGGCACTCTTTTAGCGGGTTGCCCTTTTTTCACGCACGTAAAGGTTTATCCCATAACGGGATAACGATATAATAATCACTAACCATGAATAAACTGATTTCGAAAATTCGCTTAGCTCTATTTGTAATCCTCGGTATCCAGGCGATCATCGTCGTCACTTTTATCGTGTTCTGGTTCACTGATTCTTTTGGAATCAAAACCGTCAATAACATCGAACTTTATCTTCTCTTTGTTTGCTGCGGATTCCTTCTTGTTGACTCCCTCGTATTCTGGTTCTCTCTTCTCAAGATCGGCCGCAAGAGGCAAAGCAACGACCAGGAAGCTGCTTCCCTTATCGGCGGTGACGTTCAGAACGCTTATAACTTTGCTCACATTGGCTTAGTCGTCGTTGATGGCGATGGCATCGTCATCTGGGCCAACAATATGTTCAAGGATATGCAGATCGACATCGTCGATGCTGATATTTATCAGTTCGCTCCAGCCCTCAAAGAACTTGTTAACGGCATCCCAGGAAAAACCATCAAAGTCACAATCAAACAACGCCTTTACGAAGTAAGATACCTCTCTCAGCCAAAGATGTTTGTCTTCAATGACAAAACTGAGTACGAAGAAATGGCCACCTACTCCCGTGAGCAGGCTACCGTCCTCGGTATCATCATGATCGACAACTATAACGAAGTTTCATCGGATATCGATGAGATGTCTGAGCAGATCTTGAAGGTCCGCTCCCTCATCAACGACTACTGCCATGAATATGGTGTCCTCATCCGTCGTATCAAAACTGACTCCTACTTCATGGTCTGCAACTACAACTCCCTCGCCCGCATGGAAAAAGACAGATTCTCGATCGTTGAGAAAGTCCGTGCCGCCGAAGAGAAAGAGGATATTCCTCTTACCCTTTCCATCGGTATTGCTCACGACTTCCCGGATATCGCAAAGCTTAACGACATGGCCAACGACGCTATCGATGTCGCCCTCTCCCGTGGTGGCGACCAAGTCGTCGTTTCCCACTATGGACACGAGCTCGCCTTCTTCGGTGGTAAGACAACAGGTGTTGAAAACACCTCCAAGGTCAAAGTTCGTTCCATGGCCGATTCTGTTGCAACCATTATCCGTGGCGCTTCGAACGTCTTCATCATGGGCCACACCGATATGGATATGGACGCCTTAGGCGCTGCCCTTGGTATGATGGCAATCTGTGATTGGGTTGGCGTTCCAAGCAGGATCGTCTATAGCGCGAAGCGTGCTGAGAAGAAGACCCGTTTGGCCTTCCAATCCGCCTTCTCTAGAGACGTTCATGAAAAGATGACCATCTCCCCAGAACAAGCAGCCTCGACAATCAAAGAAACCACTTTGGTTATCGTCGTAGACGTTTCGGTTCCTGAGATCACCATGGCTCCAAGGCTCCTTGAACTTTCGAGCAAGACGATGATCATCGACCACCACCGTCGTGGTGAATCCTACCCAGAAAAACCAGTTCTTTCCTACATCGATCCGACTGCCGCCAGTGCGACTGAGCTTATCACTGAGATGATCAAGTACTCCAACGCGAACCCACGTATCGAGATCAAGCCTGCGTTCGCGACCATCATGCTCTCTGGCATCTTCATGGATACTTCGTATTTCAAGAACAAAGCCGTCGGTATGAGAACCTTCGAGGCCGCTCAAACTCTTAAGAGTTATGGTGCCGATAACAGCATCGCTGACGATTACCTCAAGGATGAGTATGAGGAATACTCCCTCATCAACAAAATCATCTCGACCATTCAGACCCCATTCTATGGCGTCGTCTATTGCGTTTCCGATGACAGAGACATCATCGAGAGGACGACCATTGCGAAGGTCTGTAATACATTGCTTCAGCTCAAAGGCGTGAATGCCGCGTTCGTTATCGGAAGAACCTCCGACAGCGAAGTCCGTATCTCAGGAAGAAGCGATGGCTCGGTGAACGTTCAGTTCATTCTCGAGAAACTCGGTGGTGGCGGACACTTCACGAGCGCAGCCACGAACCTAGGCGATGTTCAGATCGAGAAAGCGGCCACAAGGCTCTTATCAACCTTGTCGCAGTACCTCGACAGCGCCAGAAACGCACTTAAAGGAGAAGATTAATCATGAAAGTCATATTGCTTAAAGATGTCAAAGGAGTCGGAAAGAAAGGCGAGACGAAAGACGTCAACGACGGCTACGCCTCGAACTTCTTGATCCCAAGGGGACTCGCTGTCGTTTCAACCAAAGGCAGCCAAGCCCAGCTTCAGAAAGACAACGCCGAAGAGGCAGCCAGACAAAAGAAACTCAAGGAAGAGGCAGAAGTCCTCGCCAAGAGACTTGAGAGCATCAACGTCGAATTCAAAGCCAAAGGCGGATCCGACGGAAGGATGTTCGGAACCATCTCCCCAAAAGAGATCGAAGAGGGGATGAAGAAGCAGTGGGATATCACCATCGATAAACGCAAATTCATCGACAAAACCCCTGCGAATGCCTTCGGATACACCAAACTCAGAATCGAATTATACAAAGGACAAGCTGGCCAGGTCATCGGCACCGTCAGCGTCCACATCAGCGAGGACAAATAAGCATGGCCAAGAAGACAAAACTTCCTTCCAACATCGAAGCTGAGCGTTCAGTCTTAGGCGCTCTCCTTTTAGACTCTAGCCTTGCTACCAGCAACATCACCTCTCTTAGGGAGGAAGACTTCTCTGGCGAAGATCCACGCAACGTCCTCATCTTCAAAGCGATGAAGGAGCTCGATGCCCACAACAAGCCAATCGACTCCGAAACCGTTGTCGATCAGCTCATCAACATGGGCATGTTCGACGATGCTGGCGGAACTTCCTATCTCATGGAACTCCTCCAGGCTCCAATTCAGATCAACAACGTTGACCACTACGTCAATATCATCCGTAACCAAGCCGTCTTAAGAGCCTACCTCGCCAAGCTTGAGAAAATCCTCAAGGATTACACCGACGGTGGAATCGAGGACATCAGCGAGTTCATGGCGGTTAACACCCAGGCCCTTTCTGACATTGCCTCAAAGAGGCAGATTGCGAACTTCCTTTCTGCTGAGACAGTCGCTGAAACCACAAGAGAGAACATCCGCAAAGAATCCAAACTCAGTAATAACGGCATCACCGGCATCGACACCGGCTTCATCAAACTCAACGCCTATACGCATGGTTGGCAGCCAGGCAACCTCATCATCCTTGCCGCCCGTCCTTCCATGGGTAAGACCGCTTTGATGCTTAACTTCGCTTTGAAAGCGACCCAGAATACCGGCAAGACCGTTGCCATCTTCTCTTGCGAAATGGCCAACGACCTTATCATGAAACGTCTTATCGCCAGCGAAGCTCTCGTCAATATCAGCGACCTTTCGACCGGTCATCTCAATAAGCGCGATATGGACAAGGTCAACGCTGCTCTCGAATCGATTGGGAGAACCAAGCTTTACTTCGATGACACACCAAACCAGTCGTTAGGTGATATCGTTGCCAAATCCCACAAACTCAAAGCGAACAACCCAGATCTCGCGATGATCTTCGTCGACTATATCAACATTGTTGATGTTCAGGGCAAATACGATAGCCGTACCCTTGAGATCGGTGCTATCACAAAGACCTTGAAACAGCTTGCTCGTAACCTTAAGGTTCCTGTCATGGCCCTTGCTCAGGTCAGCCGTGAAGCCGACAAGAACGAAAGCCACATCCCAAGCCTTGCTAACTTAAAAGAATCTGGAAACATCGAGCAGGACGCTGACATCGTTTTGATGATCTATCGTCCAGAATGGTACAAGAACCAAGGCTACAAGACCAAAGAAAACAACCCACTCAAGAGTGGTGAAGCGCAAGAAGCGGAGAACCAGCAAAGAGAAGATAACAGTGGCAAACCAGAAGGCGCCACGCTTGTCGTTGCTAAGAACCGTAACGGACAGCAAGGCAAATTCACCCTTATGTTCACCGCTAAGCACCAGCGTTTCGATAACGCCATGGAAGGCTATGATGCTGAAAGCGGAAGCAGCTACCGCGGTGGCGGTTCCTCCTCATCTAACGGCATCGATATCTCAGAAGACTAAATATGATTTCCTTTGTCGTCGTTGGAAGTGGTTCTAAAGGTAACGCCACTTTGCTTTTTGACGAGGAGACTCTTATCCAAATCGATATGGGCCTTCCGATGAGAAGAATAACCGCTGCATTAGAGTCGATTAAGAAAAACAAATCGGATTTGCAGGGGATTTTGATTACCCACGAACATACCGACCATATCAAAAACCTTTCGATGTACAAAGGAAAAGTCCCTATCTATGCCTCAAAAGGAACGATTGATTATTTTGATCATGAAGTTGTGCCTTTCGATTCCTTTGAGATCGGCACTTTAAGCGTTATCCCGTTCATGACAAGCCACGATGCAGCTAATCCTGTTGGATATGTCGTCATCTCCGGAAAAACTAAGCTCGTATATCTGACTGACTCTGGCTATGTCCCAGAGGAGTCTCTCGATTATCTTAAAGACGCGGACTATTACATCATGGAATCCAATCACGATCTTAAGATGCTGATGAAGAGCAACAGGCCCGCTGTGCTAAAGAGAAGGATCAAAGGAGACGAAGGCCATCTCTCCAATGTTGACAGTGCGATCTACCTCTCTGAGCTCGTTGGCCCAAAGACCAAAGAGATTTATCTCGCTCACTTATCAGAGGAGTGCAATCTCCCTGAACTTGCTCTCGAAGCGTATAGAAAGACCTTCAAGAAGAAAGAAGTGCCTTATGATATTAATATCATCTGCCTCAAACAGAACGAGGCGGTAAGAGGAGGCGATTTATGAAGATCAGATTGCTTGTCGTCGGTCATCTTAAAGAGACCTATTGGAAAGAAGCCCAAAACGAATACCTTAAGCGCCTCACTCCATATGCGAAAGCGGACATCGAAGAAGTGGATGACCTCCCTTCTTCAAAAGATGATTCACCTGCCGAGATGGAAGAGGTTAAGAACAAAGAGAACGCGAAGCTTCTTTCGAAAATCAAACCTAACGACTATGTCGTCCTTCTTGATTTAGGAAAAGAACAACCTGACTCAGTTGAACTATCTTCTCATCTTGAGAAGTGGATGAGGGACGGCGGTTCTTCAATCACCTTTGTCATCGGCGGTTCTTTAGGTTTATCTGCTGAAATGAGAAAGAGAGGAAACGCTACATTAACCCTCTCCAAATTGACCTTCACCCATCAGATGACAAGAGTCATTCTGCTTGAGCAGATCTACCGCTCATTCAAGATTCTCCGCAACGAACCTTATCACAAATAGAATATTTGAGATAAAATACTTCCGTTATGATTTACCCAGAGTTTGAAAAATACACGCCATACGTCGATAAAGAGAACCCTTTCTGCAACGCCTACACGACCAAAGAAGGACACCTCTTCTTCGTTGAGCCTTGGTTCTATGTTGGATTAACCGGCTTCAAAGAGAAGAGAGCGGAACGCTTCGAAGAAATCATGAAGGCCATCGACGACATCGTTAACCAATACGAAAGAGTCATCTTCACCGGAGACTTCGATTCGCCATTCATCGTGAGAGATGGATATATCTATCGTGAGATCCATGACATCACCGATCCATTAAAGATCTACGTCGAGGATAAGAGCCGCGGAAGCGACTACGGCGACTAATAAGCAAAAAGAAAACGCCCCAGATTTGCGGGGCGTTTTTTGTTTATTCTCTTATTGCTGATCGTACTGAGGACGGAGCTGTCTGGTGCTCATCCACATGGTTCTCATACCCATTAAGAAGAGGTAGAAGAACATAGCGAAACGGGAGAAGAGAGGGATGAAGCCAAGGAGGGAAAGGATGCCAGGGGCAAGGGATTCCCAGTAGGCGATCTTCTGAGTCTGCCAGAAGGTGAGGATGTGGAATGGATTGGTCTTCTTGCCTCTGGTCATGAGGAAGATGAGCAAGCCATAGAGGAAGGTGATGCCGATATTGATGGCAAAGGCGATGCCGGTGTACTGCCAGGCGATGCCAACTTTGGTGCTCTCAAAGGAAACAGCGAAGAATCCTTTATAGGATTCGAGGACGTCGTTGCGGTGCTCGAGAGTGCCATAGGCATTCTTGTACTCGTTGCCATACATGTCCTGTTTGTAGAGGTCTTTGAGATCGAACTTCTGATCGAAGTCGTATTTGCCTTGCATAGCGTCTGCATAAGAAGTGGTTCCCGAAGGCTTCTTGAAGGTGATGAAACCTTCTTCGCCAAAGACAAAGAGGTTGGTGCTCCAAGTGGTCTCAGTGGTGCTGATACCGGCATTTGGATCATTCTTCGCAAGAATTACATTCTTGGAGTAATCGAATAAGGAAGAATCGGCAAGCTTGGCGTTGTTGACGAAGAAGACGACAAGGTCGCAATAGGTGACTTCTTCGACGGTTGGGACGGTAGCTTCGGAAGAACCGCTTGCGGCGACAAGCTTGGTCTCTTTGACGGTGTAGAAGTGGCTGTAGTGGTCAGCTTCGTTTCCGTCCTTGTCTTTGCAGACCTTTTTCCAATCGGCCTCGTTGACTGTCATTTTGCCATCGGCGATCGACATGGAAACGTTCTCATCGTTAAGAGCTTTCTCGAACTCGGTGAGAGAGGTATCGAGGTTGTAGTTTGGAGAGTTGAAGAAGGAGGCGCCGCTTCTGCTGAAATAGCCAACCATAGTTGGGATAACGGCGATCAAGCAGGCCACGATAGCGATGATAATGGCCGCATACCAAGGCTTTTTGGTTCCGCCTTCGACGCATCTCTCATTTGAAATGAGGGTGCTGAAGAAGAATTTGATATTAGCCCAAAGGCTCGATGATTTCTTTTCTTTTTGCTGAGTCGGTTTGACTGTTGTTGCTTTTATTTTTCTTTTTGCCATAGTAGTTCTCTAATTTTTCGCAATGAAACTCTACAACAAACTAAGAGTTTATACAATTAAACCTTTTAGGTTTGGAAAAAGGAAAAAGTTGCGTGTAGACCAAAATTGGTTATACTAAATCACCCAAGCACAAACTTGGGATTGTTCTAATAGTTGGGGTCGTTCCGGTTTTGACGGGGGATTGATCTGGCCTGGATTGCAGTGGTCTGATAAACCTTAAGATCAAAAACCAATAACTGACAACAGTTATATCCATGCGAACCGCGCTATGCGCGCTTCGTACGCTTGCGCTTAATCAGTAACCTGAGGGTTTCCTGGCATAGATCCAGGAGCAGCGTGTCCTTCGCTTGATTCGTGCCTCTCAAGCGTTTCGGGCATCATACAAAGGCAATAGCCACGTACCTTTGACTAGAGGGAAATGGTGAAATTCAATTGGTCTAGCTCTCCGCTCTTTGACTTCGTCATAGCGGTTAGTTAAATTCCGACGAAGCCTAAACTGTAGGCGTCCTCGTTGGAGATCCTTCGGACGCGAGTTCGACTCTCGCCGGCTCCACCAACTAAAACCATGCCGACCTAGTGTCGGTTTTTTTGTTTCCTTTCTAGCGACAGAAGTCGCTTCCAAATCCTAAACAAGTAGTGTTTGCTTGACAGGTTTTCTAAGGTCTTTGTTTAATTGTTCTATCTATCGAGCTTATGTCCAAAAGAAACCCTTTCTATAACAAAATAATTGACGAGTGGAAGGTGGCATCCCTTTTTGACAATCACATATACGATGCCTTCAAGCCTTTTAAGAGATGGTTTTTCTTTATGGTATTTTCGATGATACCTCCGTGGTTTATAGCTTTTTCAGGATATAGTCTCGCTGATTTGGTTTTGATTCTTAATTTTTCGTTTGCTTTATTGTCCACCTGCATCGCTATTGCCTTAGGAATTGGTTATTGCAGGATCATGATTAAATATTCGATTCCAAGAAAAAACATTTATCCGATTCTCTTCGTTTCGGCGCAGCTTTTGTTGATGGCAATTTTTTGTGTTATTCCCGTTTGGACAACGTCGTTTGAACCAAAAGAGGATGGCTTTTCGGTCCATGTCAACACTCTTCCTGCGTTTATCGGTTTTGGTCTATCCATAGTCATGATCTTCATTCATTACTACGCAGTGACAAATTGCTTCAAGAGATACTATAAAGAAGTGGCCGGTTGGTACAAAAAGAAACGCTGATTGGCAAACGGCTCTGCGCGATTATCGTTTGAGCAAGCAAATGTTCAAATCTCTTTAGTAATGAATACCACTGAGTGGTAAGATTTTTTTGTTATCTAGGAGATTTATATGTCAAACCTCAAAGAAAAATGGCTTTCAATGTCCAAGAGACAGAAAGTCAACCTCATCTCAGGAATCATTTTATGGATTCTTGCCGTCGCTTATGTTGTTGTCATGAGCTTGGCTCCAACCATTTGGCCAAATTCCACCATCGCAACAAGCCTTGAACTTTCCGTTCCAATGACTGGCGTCTTCGATGATGTCTGGCCACGCATCCTCGGCAGCATCTATTACATCTGCCTTTGCATGGGCATCGCTAATGCGCTAAACCTCATCCTCCGTCTTCCAAAAGGAGTTTCCTCCAAAACCAAGACAACCCTCAGCCTCTTAGCTTCCTTTGCTCGTTACGCAGGCCTTATCGTTTCAATCCTTCTTGTTATCGCCGTTTGGGGCGTTAACTCAACCGCACTTCTTGTTAGCGCTGGCATCATCGCTCTTATCATTGGTCTTGGTGCCCAGTCACTTATTAGTGACATCATCGCTGGTCTTAACATCGTCTTCGAAAGCGAATTCAAAGTCGGCGATATCGTCGTCATCGATGACTATTACGGAACCGTTACCGAAATCGGTCTTACCACAACCAAGATCGTTGATCTTTCCGGCAACGTCAAAACCATCAACAACTCCCACATCACCACAGTCGTTAACCTCAGCGAGAACCCATCTCTCGCTTTAGCGGTCATCACCATCGACTACAACGAGAACCTTCCACGCGTTGAGGAAATCATCCGTTCGAACCTTAACGAGATCAAAGCCAACATCCCTCAGATGGTTGGTGATCCTGAATACCTTGGCGTCTCAGCCTTAAGCGCCTCGAGCGTCGATCTTAAGATTGCTTGTCACTGCGACGAGAAAGACAGATTTGCTGTTGAACGCGCTCTTAACAGAGAGCTTTACCTCCTCTTCGTCAACAACGGAGTCGACATCCCATTCAACCAGATCTCCCTTTCTTACCGCGATCCTTCCGAAAAGAAAGAAAACCCAAAATCTGCTGCAAAACCTGCACAGAATTCTGAAAACTAATACAATTTCCTGACATTTTATGGGCGACTATACCAATCGTTACTATGGAGGAATTAACAAGGAGTGCCAAATCCGCTCCAATACTTTTCATAGTCACACAAACGCCCATCACGTCTCCATAGATACGAAAAAACTTGAGGAGCAGGAGACTCTCTCATCGGCGAGTTCAACCGCTGCTCAAACAGCAACTACCGCAGCCACGACAACGACTACCGCGGCTGCCTCTTCAACTGCTGCCGTCAGCACAAGCGCAGCTGTTGCCGGAGGAACTGCAGCAGCAGTGGCCACAGCTACAGTTGTGGTTGTTGCTTCAGCCATCTTTGTTCCAACCGTTGACGGATTTAAATACGAGAGCACGGCCAATACCATCTCGTATTCCTTTAACCTTTCATACAAGAACGCAGAATCTGCTGTCGTTACTCTTGAAAACCGCCTCGAGAAATATGAGCAGTTCTTTGAGCTTGAATCCTATTTTGCCGAAGAGGAGAAGGAAGAAAGCGAAGAAGCCTTTGTCATTTTTGAGGAAGGCAGGTTTGTTGATTTGAATCCATCGACTGCCTACAACCTTTCGATCGCTGTCATTGATGGCGACAACAAATACGACGTATTCAGCGAGAGAGTCAAAACAAATGACACTCCTGCATCCGACTTTGTCATCACTGCTGACTTCGCCCTCAACGAAGAGACTCAGTGCCTTGAGGGAATGATCAACATCGATGACCCTGGCCGCTATTACGCGGAAGGCTCCATCTATGCTGAAATCGTTGGCCACTATTCACAGTATCCTGAGACTGTTGATGCGACCGGCAACCAATACTATGACGACTTCGATGAAATACTTGATGAGCTTCATAGAACCTATGAGATCACCGATTTAAGCGCGCTCCAATCCTTCTACGTCGGTGGGCTTGATGGAAGAGAAGAAGGTCTTTCTTTGAACATCTACGCCGTAAGCACCTATAGCGGAGAGACTGAGAATAAGCAGTATTTCGAAAGGAAATACGCTTATAGCCAGCCAGTTACCTACGTCACCTTCAATTTCTACAACGACGATGGAACTGTCCTTTGGGACACCCAAACAATTCCTTATGGTGAGCAGGTCTTCTATAACGGAAGCGTTAATCTCGACGACGAGGCTTCTAGAAGAAGCTCAGACTCAAAACAATACTTCTTAGGCTGGGCGAGCTCAGTCGGAGGAGAACCGTATGACGGTGAGA
>JAEEGJ010027813.1_pt1 | contig 11318 bp, 7 predicted proteins | sample 8958761 | NCBI WGS metagenome assembly JAEEGJ01 (sample SAMN16246546, study PRJNA631951) | gut metagenome | biome: gut microbiome; feature: rumen; material: RS-attached | host: Bos | place: Iran: Karaj | collected 2018-10
TCGAGGGTATTTTCCCAAGTGTATGAACCGCCAGAAATTGGCTCATATTTGTCGTTAATCAGCACAGCCTTAATACGTGTTGAACCGAATTCAATTCCAAGAACGGCATTGCCGCTTTCAATAAGTTCTTTGTTTCCCATTTTTGTTTCCTTTTTTGGTAGTGGACAACCTAAAAAATGCTTTCGCATTTTTCTTAACGGTTTCCGATTTAACAACGGCCGCCAGCGGCCTTACACAAGTTAAACCTTTAACTAATTATAAATTCATTATATTCCATATTAATTATTTATACAATTAAGATTCTTAGGTAATTAAGTGGAAAATTTTACGGATATTCAATTTGTTTTTGTAAATAGACTTTGAAGAAATAAAAGCAAAAGCTGGAAAAAAAAGAGTTTAGCAGAGAGAATTCATGATTCACAAGCAGCCTGGGTTCATGGAAGTTACACCGCTATTACTTGAAAACTGGTTTGAGTAAGAAAAAAATCCATTAAAAATCATAAAGATATGACTTTTAATGGATTTAAAAATGTTCAGTAATTATACCTTTATTGCAATGTAAAAATTACGCTCTCACTGAAATCACTTGTGTTACTGCTTGTAGTATAGCCGTCAGCGGATTTAATCCAGAAATAATAGGTTCCTGTTGAAGGTAATGTAATTTCATAGCCATAAGTAGCATTAGAAGAAGATGCCGATTTTGTTTTACAGGTTGCAGTTTCAGTATTATTTGTCGTATTGTAATAAATCCAATAATATGGTGAATTATTATCAGTCCAGGTGAGTTTTACGGTGTTTTTAGTTTCTGTTTCTGTTACTGTTAATCCAGCGGGAGCTTTTAATGCATTTGGATCTTCGCCATTATTAGTTGGAGAAGTTGGAGATGAACAGGAAATTATGGATAAAGATAAGAAAAGTGTAAAAAAAAGTATACTAAAATAGTTTAGAATAAATTTTGTGTTGTGTTGTGACATGAAACCCTCCTAAGGTTCTTTTTTGTTTATAGTTTATTATAATCCTAAAATTGGAAAAAACAACTTGTTTGAAATATAAAACCATAAATTGCCTTCAAAGAAAAAAAATTGTGTGACTGCGTTTTTATAAGAAATCTATACGATGTTATAATCATCATAATGTTGTATTATGAAACTATGATTTTTAAGAATTCCAATAAATTGCAGATTGTTTTAGATGAGTTTGTGGCAAAGAAAGAAGCTGCCGGCTTGAACCTTCTTGTTTGTAAAGATGGTAAAGAGATAGGTTACTGGGAGTCTGGGCTTGCAGATGTTGCCGCTGGAAGTGCATATTCACGAGATACTATTGTCCGTCTGTATTCCATGAGTAAACCGGTTACGGCTGTTGCCGCCATGATTCTTATGGAAGAGGGTAAGCTTGATTTTGCCGAGGAATTATACCGCTATCTGCCGGAATTCAGTGGCCTTAAAGTATGTACAGATAAAGGTCGTAAGGGAACTCCTCGCCCTGCAATGCGGCCAATCCTAATTTCAGACCTTTTAAATATGACAAGCGGCTATACTTATGGCGCCTGGAGTGAAGATTGTCCTCTTGGAGAGCATCTTACATCAGATTTGATAGCCGAATTGAATAAAGATCAGGCAGAAAACGGTCCTAATAAGATTACAACCCGCGAAGTAGCACACCGTCTTTCAGAAATCCCGGTCAGTTTTGAACCTGGTACAGACTACAATTACGGCCTTTCCGCAGATATACTGGGCACTGTTATTGAAGAAGTTGCCGTATGTAAACTAAGTGATTTTATGAAAGAGCGTATTTTTAAGCCTCTTGGAATGAATGATACAGATTTTTATGTACCGGATGCAAAACAGAGCCGTTTAGCAAAGGTTTACCGTGCCGGTGGTCAGCTTTTTACCTCATGTAACCTTGGTATTCAGGATAAAATGAATCATCAGCCTGCTTTTGAAAGCGGAGGAGCAGGTCTTTGTTCTACAGTTGATGATTATATGAAGTTTGCCCTTATGCTTACAAATGGTGGCCAGCTGGAAGGACACCGTATTCTTAGTGAAAATACTGTACGCTACCTGAGCAAGGCCCGTCTTATGCCTGCTCTTCAGCAGCGTTTTGATATGAAAATGCCTCATCTTGCAGGATATACATATTGTAATCTTTTAAGAGTTGCTGCAAACCCCGGTTCATGCAATGTAATTACAAATAAAGGGGAGTTTGGTTGGGATGGCTGGCTGGGGCCTTATGTAAGTGTAGATCTGGAAAGTAAAATCACAATTGTAATGACTATGCAGCGTTGTGATTCGGGGACGACCGGGGCGGCTCGAAAAGCAAGGAATATTATATATTCATCGTCATGCTGAACTTGTTTCAGCATCTAGTGAAATAGAGACCCCGAAACAAGTTCGAGGTGACTGTTAAGTTCGGGGTGACAGTAATATTCCTAATTGACAATAACTACTATAATTGTTAATATATTCTATTATCTTTGAGGGGTATTAGAATGGTTTTTCCTTTGGAACAGTTGGTTGAATTCAACGATAATATCTATGAAATTACAGTAGCAGCAAGTCTTCGTGCTTATCAGATGGCAAAGGTTAATGACCCTGAAATCGCTGCAAATCAGGATAAGGTTGTTTGCGCAGCAGCAAAACAGCTTTTTACTAAAAGAGTAACTTACCGTATTGAGCACAAAGAATAGTATTAAGGATGCAGAAAGCAAGATACCAGTTCTTGTTATTTTTGCGCCCACAGCATCTGGAAAGACTGCCTTAACGAGGGAACTTTTTTCACCTCAAGGCAGTCATTTTATTTTAAACGCAGAAATAATCAGCGCAGACTCTCAGGCAGTTTACAAAGGAATGGATATTGGTACTGCAAAACCGGATGCTGCGCTTTGCACTGAAATTCCTCATCATCTTATAAATCTTCTTGAGCCAGACCAGCAGTTTAATGTTTCTGATTTTATCGATTATGCTGATAAGGCGTGCCATAATATATATGAGCGTGGAAAACTTCCTGTAATTTGCGGCGGTACTGGCTTTTATATCAGAAGTTTTTTATATGGAATTGCTCCAACTCCAGTTTCAGATGAAAAACTTCGTAATGAATTAAAAGAACGGATTGCCCGCGAAGGAAATGAAGCTCTTTATAATGAACTCAAAGCAATAGACCCTCAAAGTGCCGCAAAAATCCATCCTAATGATGCTTATAGAATCTGCCGTGCGCTGGAAGTGTATTATCTTTCAGGTAAAACCAGAAGTGAATTCAAAATTGAGCCAGAGCTTCGAAAGCAGTATGATTTTCTGTTTTTAGTGCTTGAACCTCAGCGAGATGTGCTTTATGAAAGAATCCGTAAGAGGGTAGATTTGATGTTTGAAGAGGGGCTTGAAGAAGAAGTTCAGGCTTTGCTTCAAAAAGGTTATGATAAAGAAACACCGGGCATGAAAGCCATTGGCTACAGTGAATGGTTTGATGATGAAGGCGCGGTCCGTGGAAAAGAAGATATTCCTAAAATCAAAGAAGAAATAAAACATCACAGCTGTAAATACGCAAAAAAACAATATACCTATATTCGTGGAATCCCAGGAAGTACAGTTATTGATTTTTCAGCTACCGAAGAAAATTTTCAAAAAATTTCCGGATTAATTAAAGGTCTTGCCGATAATATATGAGCGGGATTGTCGGTATTTGCCGGCAATGACAGAATGCTTTAAAATATAGTATAATTAATTGATTTTATGGACAGTAACATATGAAAAAAAAGGCAGAGAAAAATCAGGCGGAGAGAGTTAAACACCCGATTGGTTTAAAGTTAATTTCAATTATTTCCATGATTGTTCTGGTTGCGCTTGGTGGCGTGACCTATGCGGTTTCATACTTCGTAACCGCCGACGTCCGCAACAACGCCGAAGAAAACAACCTTACAATCAACAGCCGCACCGCCTCCGATACAGAAAACCGAATCACTTCGGCCCTGTCCAGTGTTGCTATGTTCATCGACCTCTTAAACACCGCCGGCGAAAACACAACAGAAATTAAATCTATGGAAAATCTGTTTTTCGGCCGCAACAAATCTATCGCGGCGGTCTACCTCCCGGATACCGGCCGCCTTTTCACAAATACAGAATTTTTCATCTCTCAGGAACTCGAACCTGAATCTGCATTAAACTACTTCCTTCAGGAAGATGACTTAATTCAAAAAGCCTCAAACGGTTATCTTGAACTTCATAATGCGTCGCCATTTTTCAATGTTCCGGTATTGTCGTTCTTTTACCCGGCAACTAGTGGCGCGGCGTCTTCGGTTAATTCAGCTGCCTCGGCCAATTCCGAGACCTCAGCCAATACAAACAGCGTCATCGCCTTCCTGTTCTCCGCCGAGGACCTCAGCGAAAGCTTTTCTTCCGGCAGCGTAAACCAGTCGTTCTTTGTAAACAAAGACGGCACAATTCTCGTTCACAGCGACAACACACTCATGATGAGCGCCGCAGACGAAAGTCCAAACCCGATTGTTAAGGCAATGCAGGAAAGTGCTGCTAACAACAGCCAGATTACATATCATACAAAAGACAATGTTGAATATATTGGTGCCTTCAGAAAACTTTCTTTTGGAGATTGTGCCGTTATCACAACCGTACAGACTTATATCATCCTTGAAGGTGTAAGAAAAACCACAAGAAGAAATCTCTACATTTCTGCAATCATCCTTGCTCTTTCAATTCTCATCATTTACTTTTTCTCTAAGTCTCTCAGCCGCCCGCTGAAAATACTTACTGCAATCGTAAATGAAATCAACAACGGAAACTTTAACACAGAGCTCTTTTCCGAAATCAAAAAAACTCATAAAGATGAAATTGGTGTTCTTGCAAACTCTACAAAGCACGAACGCGAAATCTTAAATACCTTTACAAAGCTTACAAACAAAGGTGTAACTCAGGCTATCATCAAAAAGGAAATTGACTTTGAGCCTCACCTTAAAGATATTACAATTTTCTTCAGCGATATCCGCGGCTTTACTGCAATTTCAGATGGCTTCAAAAATCGCTTTGGAGAAAAATCAGCTGCAGAAATCATCAGCTTTTTGAATGATTACATGAGCCGCATGGTTTCCTGTATCACTCGTACCGGCGGAACTGTAGACAAGTTTGAAGGTGACGCTATTATGGCTGCCTGGGGTGTGCTCCGTAACGAAAGCCTTGACTGGGAACTTCTTCCTCCGCAAAGCAAAGCATACAAAAAAGCAAAAGCTCATCATGATGCCTACGTTCGCCGCGATGCCCTTGCCGCAATTACCTGCTGTATGGCAATGCGTTATTCACTTATGCTTTATAACAAGGAAGCAGAAGCCTTTACAAAAGCTCACGAAAAAGAACCACTTGCAAAATATAAGCCTCACATCAGAATTGGTGCCGGTCTGAACTCTGGTCGTGCAACAGTCGGCTTTATGGGAAGCTTTGATAAAATGGAATACACTTCGATTGGTGATGCTGTAAACTTTGCAAGCCGTACCGAAGCTTCTAACAAGCCTTGTGGAACCGACACTCTGATTACTCAGGATACTTACGATATTCTCAAAAAAGATTTCATTAAGTGTAAGGAAAATAATTTTACAATCAAACCGGAAAATAAGCCTTGCGAACTCATTGTTGAACAGATTCCTGTTGATTTTGAAGTAAAAGGAAAGGGTAAGCAGCACTTCTTTGGTGTTGTTAATATGCCTGGCTTTGATATAGAAAAATTCTTCAGCTTTGATAAAGACTTTGTCCTTGATAAAGATTGTGAGAAAGCCGTAGGTCCTAAGGGACCAAAGACTCTCTCAGAAATGAGAAAGCTGCTTGGTATTGCTGAACCTGATTTTGGAAAGGTGAATTTGGATGCGGAAGAGAACAAGATTCAAGTCGCCGGTTCTTGATACCTTTGTGGTTGTATTGTGCCTTTCGGTGGCAGGCTTTTTCGGCTATACCTTCTGGAAGGATTTAAACAGTACTGCGCGGCGAACAGATAAAGAAAAAATTGCGATAATCACTTTTAAAAATCGAATTGCTCAGCGCAAGTTCGACGACCGCGTTGTATGGGAACGTATTGATAAATCAACTCCTCTTTATAATGGTGACCTTGTTCGTACCGCAGATCTTGCAGAAGCGGTAATTACTTTTAATGATGGCTCTGAAGTAAACATTTATGAAAACACAATGATTCAGGTTTACTACTCAGACTTTGAAGGTGTTCAAATTTCTGTTGGTAATGGTAACCTTCAGCTTGAATCTTCTGATAACGGAAAAGTTCAGCTTACTTTGAGCGACGGTTCTAAAGTTCAGGCGAGTGGTGGAACAAGCCTTTCTGCAAAAACTACTTCAGGCTCAAGCGGTCCAAAGACTGTAGAAGTTCAGAACGGTTCTGCTGTGGTTACCGGCTCTTCTGGAAGTACAGAAGCAATTGCCGCCGGTGAATCTTTGAGTGTAAAGAGTAGTGGCGAAATCAGTAAAAAATCTGTTACCGTTACTTCAATTCCGCCGGAGCTGCGTGTCCTCAATATTGAAGGCGAGAAGGTTCCTGTAAAACTTGAATGGAATAAAACAAATTCAAATGAGCCTGTTGTTCTTCAGACTTCAACTAAAAAAGATTTCTCTGATATCAAAGAAGAAAAAATCATAGCTTCTAAAAATGATGCTTTAATCAGCCTTTCAGAAGGAACTGTTTACTGGCGTGTATTCCCTGATGGAAATGAAGAAGAAGCAACAGAAGGAAAGATTTCCGTTGAATCTGCAAAACCTCTGGATCTTATTTCTCCGGCTCCTGAAGGAACTTTAAAATACCGCAACAGAAATCCAGAAGTAAACTTCCGATGGGAAGGAAATGAATACGCTCAGAATTATCTGTTAAAAATTTCTTCAACCCCAGACATGCAGAATGTTATTGAAGAAAAAGTTGTTGAATCTCCAACTGTTCAGATTGATTCAATTGGTAACGGTCAGTGGTACTGGCAGGTTACTCCGTATTATGAAATTAATGCGCTCGGCTATGCAGCGGCCGGAGCAAGTAAGGTTGAATCCTTTAATATAGAAAAAACTGACGGAATTAATCCTCCGTCTCTTACAGTGCCTTTACAGGATGCAGAAATCCATTACAAGGAAACTCCTTCTGTAAACTTCAGCTGGCAGTCAGAAATTAAGGCAACTTATGATTTGATAATTGCTAAAGATAAAGATTTTAAAGATGTCGTTGCAACAAAACATACAGCCGGCCAGCGTGCAAATGTAAAGTTTGATATTCCTGAAAATGACGGGCAGCAGTATTACTGGAAGGTAGTTCGTAATTCTTCAGAAACAGATGATCTTTCTCCTGAGTCTGGAGTTAGAACTTTCAGTGTTTCAAAATATGTGAGCGTTCCTACAAAGCTTTTGTATCCGCCGGAAGAATACAGCACAGAAAGTTCAAAGCTTTCTTCTGTCCGTTTTATGTGGAAGCCTGCAGACGAAGCAAAAAATAAAGATTCAATTGTACAGGTTTCAAGTTCTCCAAACTTTGATTCAGTTAAGGTTGAAAAGACTGTATCTGGTACAACACTTGAAAATCTTTCTCTTCCACAGGGTGAATACTACTGGCGTGTTGCAACAGAAAATCCTGATGGAACATTGGAATATACTCAGCCTAATCATCTTGTTGTACAGAAAGAATTGATTGCTCCAACTGTAACAAACATCAAAGAAAACACAGAAGTTGTAAAAGCAAAAGACAGTTCTGTAAAAGTAAAATGGACTCCTGTTCAGGGTGCTGATTATTACAATGTAAAAATCTATGATGAAGAAAATAATCTTGTTGCAGAAAAACCTGAAGCAGCCGGAACTACAGCAAACTTTGCACTTCCAGATGCAGCTTATACTGTAAGAATTCAGGCTGTTGCTTCACCAACAGAAACTTCACCAATCAGAACTGGTCCTGTAGAAACTGTAGATTTTTCTGTACGAACTCCAACTTCGCTTACAGCTATTAGACCTGCTGCTCTTGAAACAATAGACGGACTCTCTGCACTCCGTACTCCTGTAAACTTCACATGGAAAGACGGAAGTGATAAAACTGCAAGCGCAGAGTTTGTCCTCAAAAAACGACAGAATGACGGAAGCCTCAAAGAAGTAGAACGCTTTAAGGTAAATAAAAATACTGCCTCGGTTTCACGCCTAACGACTGGTAGTTATACATGGCAGGTTGTTGCAAGTACACAAAGTGGAATCCCTATTAACTCACAGCCTGTAAGCTTTACAGTTTCTCCTGTAAAAGATTTACAGCTTCCAAATCTTTCAAACCCTCAAAAGGGATTTGTTATGGATTCCTTATTCCTCAAAAAGAACCGTTCAATCACTTTTGAATGGGAGCCTGTTCCAGATGCAACAGAATATAATTTTGTAATTTACAGAAGAGATGTTAATGGAAAGCTTACTACGGTTTATTCAGAAAAAGGAGTGAAGGGTAATAAGGTTCGTTTAAGAAAGCTTTCTGTTTTAGATGTTGGAACATTTGAATGGAATGTAACTGCATTCAGTTATGCAAAAGATGGATTTGAAGAGAGAAGATCTCCTGTATCAAAATCAACCTTTACAATTAAGTTTGATACTCCAAAACTCATAACACCAGATAATAACGGCAGGATGTACAGTGAAGAGTAAAAGATTTTTTACAGTTAAGCTTCTCGTTTTCCTGTTCTGCCTGTTTTATGGAGCTGGTGTGGCACCACTGTTTGCTCAGAACTTTAAGCAGACTCTGCAGTGGAGTGCAGACCCGAATGTACTTGAATACAAGGTAGAGATTCAGGACAGTACTGGAAAAATCATAAACTCTGTTACAACTGAAAATAACTCAATCAGTCTTTCACTTAAAGAAGGAACTTATAAATATAAAATTACCGCTTACGATTTATTGGGGCGTGAAGCTGTTTCTACAAACTGGATCAGCTTTGAAGTTGTTGTTGCAAAGCAGCCTGCCATTGAGCATACAAAAAATCTTGAAGCCCTTCAGGAAGACGGTAAAACTCTTGAAATTAATCTTGATGTAGATGACGTTACTGCAGATACAGTTGCAGAACTTGTAAATATTGCAAGCGGTGCAAAGATTCGTGGTAAGCTTGTACTTGCCGCGGCCGCTGGTGCTCCTGCTGTTGGACTTTCTGCTTCAGAAACTCATAAAGCAACTAAAGCCCGCTTTACAGATGTACCTGAAGGAAACTGGAAACTTGTAATTACTAACCCAAGTGGTCTTTCTACTGAGTCAGAAGCTTTTGAAGTAAAGGATGTAATTAAAGAAGAAAGAATAGCAAAGCAGAAAGCCGAAGAAGAACGTTTAGCAAGAGAGAAGGCAGAAGAAGAAGCTCGCATTGCCCGAGAAAAAGCAGAACGCGAAGAAGCTGAAAGAATAGACGCAGAAAAAGCAGAACAGGAACGACTTGCCCGAGAAGAGCGTGAACGCATAGAACGCGAGCTTGCTGAAGAAGAAGCAAGAAGACAGGCCGAACTTGAAGCCCAGAGACTCGCAGAAATCGAAGAGCAGGAACGTCTGGAACGAGAACGCCTTGCCCTCGAACAGGCCGAGCGTGAACGCGAAGAAGCCGAACTCCGTGCCATTGAAGAAGCTGCCCGTGCTGAAGAAGAAAAAGCCGAAAAGAAACGACTTCGCCGCGAACACTGGCTCACATATGATCGTAAAACTTACGTAATGGCAGGTATTGGTGCTTCAATCCCAATCTATGATGATGGATTCTTTGAAGAATATTTGGAAAAGAATTTCTTTAATCCAGCACTTACTGCACAAATAGGTTTTATGCCGCTTCATACAGACCGAATTCGTTTTGGAATGGAATTAAATTCTTTTGCTTCAAGATTCACTCAAGACAACGAATTCTTCCGGCTCGATTTGAATATGCTTTCACTTCAGGATAATCTTGCTTTCAGATTTGGACTTAAAAATAAAAAAGTCTGGTTCCAGATAAAGGGTGGTGGTGGAATTGTAATACTTCAAGAAAGTCTTGACTATTATGATAATACAGAAAATAATATAGAAGATAAAATTAAAAACTTTGGTTATTTCACAGCAGGGGGCGGTCTTTCGGTAATATTTACTCCATCAGCTTTATTTATGGTGGAGATTGGTTCAGATTTTTATAATCTGTTTATTCCTTCTATGAACATTGGATTATTAAATCCATATGTTGCAATAGGAATAAGATTCTGACAGGCAGGAGAAAGTTTAATGTGTGAAAATCTAAAGCCATTAAAAAAACTATTAACAGTTTTATTCTCCTCAATATTGCTTTTTACCGGTTGTGAAAACTTTTCCTTTGGTGAAGATCTCCGTGAACAACTTGATGAAGATTTAAGCGTTACTTATTCATTTTATGAAGATTTCAATTTTGCTTCCGTTCCTGAAGATTTAAAATTCATGACAGGGAAAACTATTACTCCTTCACAATTCCCTGTATTTACCCGTGAACAGGAACTGCTTGTAGGGTGGAAGTATTTAGGCAATCAGGTTCCTTCAAATGTTCACATAAATTCAAATGAATATGTTTCTTCAGTAAAAGTAGGATTAAAAGCCGAAAGCTTCTTTGGAGACTGGCGTGAAAAACGCTACGTAACCTTTGTTACCAATAATGATATTGTAATTCCAGTAGCAGTAGTTGCAGACGGATATTGTGTATCTCCACCTTCAATGGAAGAAAAACATGGACGTTTCCGTTTTATCGACTGGTATAAAGATTCAGAGTTTAATGAGCTATATGACTTTAAGCAGCCCGTAACGGAAGATATTACTCTTTATGCAAAATGGATTGAATTTAATACTATCAGATATCACAAGAATGATGGTTCAAATGATGTTAGGTCTAGGGAATATGATATTGATCAAACTGTATGGATTGAAAATTATAATTTCGAATTACGAAATGGTTACGGTTTTGTAGGCTGGTCTACAACTTCTAATGGTAATGTAGAACTTTATCCTGATAATAAGATAAATGATCTTACTCACGACTTAGATCTCTATGCAGTCTGGACAACAGATTTAATTACAATTACGTATATTGATACAAGTGCTAAATTTACAAAACGTTCAGTACAATTTGGTAAAGGCGCACATGTAAGAATTGGTAAGGTACTCAGTGATAATGGTTACTATTATGACTATCTTGAAAATCAGTGGAAAATTACAGGAAAAGAAATTAAAGGCTTCTCAAAAATTCAAAATGATGATGTAGATAACCTTCCATATGATATCAACGGTTACCATCAGGAACCACAATATGATTCAAACAATAATCCTGTTCTAGATGAATATGGTAACAAGCA
>JAEEGJ010027816.1_pt1 | contig 11317 bp, 8 predicted proteins | sample 8958761 | NCBI WGS metagenome assembly JAEEGJ01 (sample SAMN16246546, study PRJNA631951) | gut metagenome | biome: gut microbiome; feature: rumen; material: RS-attached | host: Bos | place: Iran: Karaj | collected 2018-10
TCTTTGATGGAGTGACAAGTTTTATCCCAGACATTGGCGACTGCCAGATGCTTTTTCTTGCCAACAATATCAGCCGAATGAAAGAAACTCAACTCGGCACTCGAATTGTTGAAGTACATAATGGAAGTTCATTGTTTACTGGTAGTGCCGGTGGTGGCGAAAGTAATCTTCGTAAGTTTATTATAGAAAATGATCTGCTTGAGGCAATCATTGCTATGCCAGAAAATGATTTCTACAATACAGGTATCTCAACCTATATCTGGATTGTCACCAATCGTAAAGAAGAAAGACGTAAGGGTTATGTACAGCTTATTGATGCAAGTAAGCTTTGCTCTCCACTTCGCAAGAACCTCGGCAGCAAAAACTGTGAAACGACAGAGGAAGACCGCAACCGCATCCTTCAGTTACTGATTGATTTCAAAGAAACATCTGAAAGCAAGATTTTCAAGAACGAAGAGTTTGGCTATTGGCAGGTGCCAGTCATGCGTCCTAAGCGTGATGATGAAGGTAACATCATACTGAAGAAGGGTAAGCCACAGATGGTATGCGTTAAGAAAGAGTCTGAACAGATACCTTTGTTGTACCCTGGTGGCATTGCTGCTTTTTACGAGAATGAGGTAAAGCCTTATGATGAAGAAGCTGAGTTCGGTGACCCAATCATTGGCTATGAACTCTCTTTCACAAAATATTTCTACAAGCCTGTTCAGCTCCGTACTCTCGAAGAGATTATGACAGATGTGAACATCCTAGAATCAGAAACCGATGGCCTTTGGGCTGAAATAATGAAGTAAGTATGGAGAAGTATAGCGAATATAAAGATAGTGGTGTACAATGGCTCGGAGTAATTCCTGGTCATTGGAAAAACCCATCTTTTAAAAGAGTTTGCAAATTAAAAAGTGGTAATTCGAGTGTTGAAGAATTCTTAGATGAAGAAATCCCATTCATCAGAGTATCAGATATGAATTTACCAGGAAATGAAATTTTTATAAATACTTCCAAATCTTTTGTCAAAAGAAAATAAAATTTGACTTCTATATTTCCAATTGGGTCTGTCATTTTTCCCAAAAGAGGAGGCGCCATATTAACTAATAAACGTAGAATAGTAAAAAAGGAAATATGTTGTGACCTTAACATAATGGGGGCTATTCCTGGTCCTGAGGTTGCTTCGAAATTTCTATACTATTACTTGTCGTCAAAAAATTTTAGCGAATTATATAATGGCAGTGCAGTACCTCAAATTAATAATGGAGACATTGAACCACTTCCATTTCCTCTTCCCCCTCTCGATGAACAGCACTCCATCGTATCGTACCTTGATGATAAATGTGGAAAGATAGACAAGATGCTTGAAGGAAAGATGAAGCAGATAGAGTTGTTATCAGAATTTAAACAGCGTATTATTGCCGATGCAGTCTCTCGTGGTCTCAATCCTAATGTCAAGACCAAAGCGACCAGTATTCCTTGGCTTCAAGAAATTCCAGAGCATTGGGAAGAAAAACGCATGGCATCAATGTTTACTGGTGATGTAGAAACCAATAAGGATTTTGAGTATAAACATGCTTTTAAATTTAATTATGGACAATTAGTTCCCAAGAACGAGATTGGGGATCCTGAAGAATATCGGGAAGTATATGTGAAGTATTCAAAAATAAAGTCCGGGGATATTTTGATCAATGGACTGAACTTAAATTATGACTTCGTTTCTCAGCGTGTCGCGTATGCTCCGTCGGATGGCATAATTACATCTGCTTATGTTGTATGTCGTCCAAGAACAGGTGTAAACTATGACTATTATACGTATCTCTTTAAGAGTATGGATAGCATGAAACTCTTTCACGGAATGGGTACTGGAATTCGATTGACTCTGTCATTCAAAGAACTGAAAAAGCAGATGATTCCTATTCCGCCTCAGTCCGAACAGAATGCTGTAGTTGAATTCATCAAAGATAAGGAAGCTAAGTTTAATGCTCTAACTTCAAAGCTCCAGCAAGAGATTGAATCAATAAAAGAATACAAACAACGTCTCATCAGCGATGTTGTAACAGGTCAAATTAAAGTCTGCTAATTATGGATACATCAGAAACAGGACTTGAAAAAATAATCGTCGATTGGCTCGTACAGCACAATGGTTATGAGCAAGAGACACCACATGCTTACAATAAGGACTTTGCCCTTGTTGATAAGTGGGTGGAACGATTCATTACTGAAACTCAGCCAGAGAAGGTTAAGCAGTCTATGTGCTTTGCTTCACCAAGTGAACGATTGAAGTTCTTCACTCGTCTTAGCAACGAAATTACCAAACGTGGTGTATCTGATGTACTTCGCAAAGGATATAAATTCAATGGCTCAACCTTTGATTTGTACTATCCATTGCCATCAGAATTGAATCCAAGTGCCAAGGAATCTTATGAGCATAATATATTTGGCGTTATACGTCAGGTCATGTATTCTAAGGCAAATACCAATGAGATAGACTTTGTTGTTTTCATCAATGGCTTGCCACTTGCGACCTTTGAGTTAAAGAACAACTATACAGGTCAGACTTACGAGAATGCTATCATGCAGTATCGTACTGACAGAGACCCAAAGGAACTATTATTACAGAAAAAACGCTGTGCCGTTCATTTTGCCTTGGATGACTGCCAGGCGTGGATGTGTACAGAACTTTGTGGAAAGGATTCTTGGTTCTTGCCGTTCAACCGTGGCGTGAATGGTGGCGCAGGAAATCCTGTTGTTGAAGGTGACACTATGACATCATACGTCTGGAAAGATGTACTAACCAAGCCGACGCTCTCAAATATCATTGAGAACTTTGCACAGGTTATCTCAACGCAAGACCCGAAGACTCATAAGGTGAAGGAAAAGGTTATCTGGCCTCGTTATCATCAGTTGGATGCCGTAAGGTCTCTACTCCATGCAACGAAGAAGTCTCCTATTGGTAGAAGATTCCTCATTCAGCATAGTGCAGGAAGTGGTAAGTCCAACTCCATCACTTGGCTGGCATATCAGCTTGTGACCTTGTTACAACAGAATCAACAACCTTTCTTTGATAGTATTGTTGTTGTTACAGACCGAGTTAACCTCGATAAGCAGATACGTGATAACATCAATGCGTTCCAGAGATTGAGCAACCTTGTAGGTTGGGCTGATAATTCAGCATCACTTCGTGAGCTACTTCAAGGAGGTAAGAAGATTATCATTTCAACCATCTTTAAGTTCTCGTTCATTTTGGATGAAATTGGCAATTCATTGAAGGATAAACGCTTTGCGATTATCATTGATGAAGCACATAGTAGCCAGAATGGTTCTTTGTCAGCGAACCTTGCTACAGGAATATCTGGTAATGCCTCACCAGTTCCAAATGAAGAGAATGAAGAGGAGGATGTTGAAGATAAGATTCACAGAATCCTTAAAGGAAGGAAAATGGCTAAGAATGCGAATTATTACGCTTTCACTGCCACTCCTAAAAATAAGACTCTGGAGATGTTTGGTGACCGTGTAGATTCCGTTGATGGTGAGCCGCAGTTTGTACCATTCCACGAATATACAATGAAGCAAGCTATTGAAGAAGGCTTCATATTGGATGTTTTGAAATTCTACACCCCATACAGCTCATATTATCGTGTACTGAAAGCTGTTGAAGACGATCCAGAGTACGATAAGAAAAAAGCTTTAGGAAAAATTCGGGCCTACGTTGAACGTCAGCCGGAAACAATAGAGAAGAAGGCGGAAATCATCGTTGATCATTTCTGCAAGAAAGTTTATATGAAAATTGGTGGCCATGCTCGTGCTATGGTTATAACAAGTAGTATTGAACGTGCCATTGAGTTTTATAAGACCATCTCTCGAATGTTAGTTGAACGCAATAGCCCATATAAAGCGATTGTTGCTTTTACAGACAAAATTATTGATGGAAAGGTTGTGACGGAAAGCGAACTTAATGGTTTCCCATCAGCAGAGATTGAACAACGAATAGAACAAGAACCTTATCGCTTCCTTATAGTTGCAGACAAGTTCCAGACAGGCTATGACCAGCCATTGCTGCATACAATGTATGTCGATAAGCAGATTAGTGATTTGAAGGCTGTACAGACTCTATCACGTTTAAATCGTTGTCATCCAAAGAAACAAGATACTTTTGTGCTTGACTTCGCTAATGACCCAGAAATGATTCGTCAGTCATTCCAGCGATACTACAAGACAACAATCCTTGCTGGAGAATCGGACATTAACAAACTTAATGACCTCACTGAAACTATAGAAGGTTTTAACTTCTATACTCAGGATGATGTTGACAAAGTATCGGAACTGAAACTGATGGGTACGGATGAAGACCGTCCAAAAATAGATGCTATCATTGATGCTGATGTCAAGAGGTTCAAGGAAGAACTTAACGAGGATGAGCAGATCAAGTGTAAGAGTGCTATCAAGAACTTCTGTCGCTGCTACCCATACTTCTCCAGTATCATGCCGTTTGAAAGTCCCGAATGGGAAAAGCAGTATATCTTCTATTCTCTATTGGTCAAGAAACTGCCAAAGCTGAAGATTGATGACAATACTCAGGGACTTCTTGAAGATATAGACTTTGACAAGTATCGAATAGTAAAAGAGGAAGAGCGTGCTATTGTTCTGGAGAATCAAAATACAGAAGTAGCTCCTATTCCTGTAGGTACAGGTGGTGGAAAACCTGAGCCAGAAATGGATGCTCTTTCCAACATCGTTAAGGATTTCAATGATACTTACGGTAATATTGAATGGAAGAATCGAGATGAAGTTCAGAGGCAAATAGAAGAATTGCCTAATAGAATCGCCACGAGCGTAGATTTTGTCAATGCGGTTAAAAATGGTGATAGACAGGTAGCACAAATAACCTTCAATGATGACATTATCAACATTGTTGCTGGAATGCTTGAAGAAAAAACAGAGTTCGTTCAAACTTACTTCGCAAATCAGGATTTTCAGAACTTTGTTAATGCCAGAGTTTTTGAAGCTGCACTTCGTCGCCTGTCAACAATTTGATATAGAAACTATAATTATCTCAAATTATGGAGTACGGAATAGTTTATCTTTTAACCAATCCTGTAATGCCTGGGCTTGTAAAAATTGGTATGACAGCACAGGAAGACATAGACAAACGTATGAAGGAACTTTATACTACTGGAGTTCCTGTTCCATTCGAATGTAAGTTCGCATGTAAGGTGAAGAAAAGTGACTGTCTCAAAATTGAGAAAGCTCTTCATAAGGCCTTCGATCCTCAGCGCATCAATCAGAACCGTGAGTTCTTCCGTATTAACGTTGAACAGGCTCAGGCCATCCTTGAACTATTCCATCACGAAGATGTTACAGAAGATGTGAGCGAGGAAATCCAAAATGATCTTACTGAAGAAGACAAGGCCGCAAGTTCTAAGGTACAGACAAAACGTCCTCCGCTCAACTTCTATGAGATGGGATTACATAAGGGAGATGTACTAGTATGGAAGGATGACCCCTCCATATCCGTAATGATTATCTCAGATAGAAAGGTGAGCTATGAAGGTGAAGAGACATCGATAAGTGCGCTATCAGCGAAGCTTAAAGGCTACAAAGTTAAACATATCCAGCCAACACCTCACTGGTTGTTCAACGACCGTCTACTCAGCGAAATCTACGACGAAACCTATCCTTTTGAGGAGTAATAATATGTTAGGAGCAATAATCGGGGATATAGTAGGGAGCCGCTGGGAGTTTAAACCTACGAACGACTACAATTTTGAATGGTTGTCTGAAGAAAACAGTTTCACCGATGACACCATCTGCACTGTAGCTGTTGCTGATGCCTTGCTACACAAAAGAGATTTCGGCGAAAGCATCCATGACTGGTGTCGACGCTATCCGAATCCCAAAGGAGGTTATGGTGGTCGCTTTGCACAATGGGTCAATAGTGACTCACCTGTCCCATATTTCAGTTATGGCAACGGAGCAGCTATGCGCCCGAGTCCTGTTGCGTATTGGTATAAGTATATCGCCGAAATGTTGGATGCTGCAGCAGCCACAGCTCTTCCTTCTCATAATCACGACGAAGGTATCAAAGGAGCACAAACCGTATGTTTGGCTATCTTCAGAGCTCTTCAGCATGGCAAACATGCGGTAGAGCATATAAATGATATTCTTAAAGAATGTGTTGAATTCTCAGGCTATGACATCAACATTAAGAAGGAAGATGTCATCAACCACTTTGACGAAACATGTCAAGGCACAGTTCCAGTAGCATTATGGATTATTGGCCAAAGCACTTCATTCGAAGACGCTGTCCGTAAGGCCGTAAGCCTGGGTGCAGATGCAGACACATTAGGAGCAATCGTAGGCAGCATCGCTGAAGCAATCTGGGGTATCTCTGATGATATAAAGATTATGATAATGGAATTCCTGCCTGTTGAAATGCAAAGAGTCATTAAGCAATTCTACATGGAAATAAAAGCACGTAAATAAGTTAATATTATGTCTATTACAAGGCAAGAGATTATAGATCACTTCCAAAATTCAACAGTAGTACCAGAAGAAATGAGTTCAGACGATGAACTCGTTAGGGAAGTTGTCTATTCTATATTGCCTTTATATCAGAATGAGATATCAGACTACAATAGTTTGCTTCGTGATAGAACAGCCATCGCTTTTGGTTTCTCATATAACGAAAAGCACTTCCTTAAAAGACATGTAGTTTCCTTTGGTGGAAATTTTAGGTTTACAAAGAATAATATCGAAGATTTCATTATTCTCTATCAATATACAAACCTATATGATATGCTGTATGCACTTAGAAAGGCAAGAGAAGAAGGTGCAGTAATAATAAACTATGACCACTTCATTAAAAATCTGGGCGAAAAATACAGTGATGAAGATGAAGAAAAAATTATATCCGAAGAACGTAGAAAAGAGGCAGCTAAGCCAAAAAGAGGTCCCATTTACAAACCGTGTAGTGAAAAGGTTTTAACGCAAATTTCTAAAGTTTCAACCGATGACATAAGCCTTGAAGACGACGTATTCCATGTTATCGGTAAGATAGATTATTATTCGTGGGACGGCCAAATTAATCACTTCCGTTATTTCAATAAACAGTCAGATGTTTACGATTATATTTATGTTAAAGGAGGCTTGTCTATAAAGAAAGATTCGGAGGACATAACTTGTGTCATCTTTGGAAAAGAGCCAGCGGAAGATGCTATAAAGGAGTATTCAGATAAAGTGAAACTTATAGACGCAGAATCATTTATCAATTGGCTTCGGGAGCAAACTCCTATTAATAAAAAATGTAGAGATTTTAGCAAAAACTATAAAGCATCTGTTGATATGAATCTCCGCCCATATCAGCAATTTAGCAAGAGAGAGATTTTCAAGAAATGGAATTCTTTCTTTAATGTAATGCTGCAATTTCCTACTGGAACAGGTAAAACTGTTCTGTTTACATCTATTATCAAAGATCTTACTAGTATTAAGGATACCAAAATTCTTATACTTGCACATCGAAAAGAATTAATCGATCAGATTAGTGAACACTTGAGTCTTTATAAAATTGACCATGGCATCATTAGTAGTGGCAGAAAAAGAAGTCTTGAAAAGCTAGTTCAAGTCGCATCTGTACAGACCCTTACGCACGATAATAATATTAAATTGTTAGATGAGCTGAAGCCAAAGTTTATAATTATTGACGAAGCTCACCATTCACTAGCAGAGAGTTACACGAAATTCTGGAAGAAATGCGGCGAATGTTGGAAGCTTGGTGTTACAGCCACTCCGTATCGTCTAAACAACAAATCATTCCGTAGCCATTTCGATGCTTTGGTTACTTCTATGGAAATTGGAGATTTCATTAGCCAAGGTTATCTAGCTGAATATGTATATATGGTTGACAATCCACAAAGTAGTCTTAGTCAGACCATTAAGTCAATCAAAGAAAAAAGTTCAACTGGCGACTATAAGACAGCAACTCTTCTCAAAGAGCTAAATGTCCCACAGCATATTCAGCGTCTTATTGTTTGTTATGAACAATATGTTAAGGCAAAGAAGGGTATAGTCTATGCCATCAATAAAGAACATGCCCATAATATCTGTGATGCCTATAAGTTGATTGGGGTCGAAGCCGTATATATAGACAGTGACACCTCAAAAAATGAGCGCTCTGAAATTGTGGAGAAGTTCAGAAATGGTGAGATTCAGGTAATGGTCAACGTTGATATTTTCTCCGAAGGCTTCGACTGTCCTGATGTTGAATTTATCCAATTGGCTAGACCTACTTGGTCCTTAGCTAAGTATCTACAGCAGGTTGGAAGAGGAATGAGGCCATGCAAAGGAAAACAAGAAACAGTTATTCTTGATAACTCTCGAATGTTCGCAAAGTTTGGACTACCTTCTGAAGGGAGGATGTGGAAAATGCATTTCAATGGCGACCCACTTGTTAAAAACGAGTATAAGCAAGAGTCAGAAGAGTATGATTTACTACTTAATCGTGTATGCAGTAATAGCAATGAGATGATGGTAAGGATTGACAATAATATGATACATCACCATAAGAAAAGTATCAAAGAAGAGATAGAAAAGATGAAAGCAAAAATAAAGTCCTCTCCTAAAAAAAATATATATGATAAAGACACTTTTATTAAAGATAATTTTGGAATAGAAGAAGATTTAGAAAACAGCGAGCGTTACAATAAAATATGGATAGCTATTGGTAGTTTAGTTGCTGCTAGTATAGCAATAGTAATAGTATATCAAGCGGGGTTGATTATACCACTTGGTATATTAGGTTTGATAACCGCTTTTGGATTAAAGAAATAATATTATTAAAGTATAAAAAATGGCATATACATACAAATACCCACGTCCGGCAGTCACAGCTGACTGCGTAGTAATGACTAACGAAACGCTCCCGAAGGTACTGCTCATTCAAAGAGGTGCAGCCCCTTTCAAAGGTGCATGGGCCTTCCCAGGTGGATTCATGAACATGGATGAAACGACGGAAAAGTGTGCTATTCGCGAGTTAGAGGAAGAGACAGGCCTAAAGGTATCTACCGTTCATCAGATAGGCGCATACTCTAAGGTTGACCGTGACCCAAGAGGTCGCACCATTACAGTGGCATACCTCGCCATTATAGACTCCCCAGAGGAAGTCAAAGGTCAAGACGACGCAGCAAATGCTGAATGGTTTCCAATTACAGAATTACCGCATCTCGCATTCGACCACTATGATATCATGCAAGATGCTGTCAGAACTTATGCAAACACTGTTGATATAAAATGAATTAACAATGAAAATATTCAAGCGAAATAAATTCTTTCACCAAGACCGCATCGCTATGCGGATTGCAGCTCGCTATGGGATGACTTATGAATACAAGTTAGCTCGCAGAAATCGTTTGAATCCAGTTGAAGCATTGGAAGACTGGGATTTGATTACTCCTAAAGACTATGCTTTATTCACTAACAAATAAAAACATAATCCCTTCGCGGGTCAATTTATAGAAGACACTATTGAAAACGGCAGGCCTTAAGACCCGCCGTTTTTATTTTGAGGTCAATTTTCCTCTTCCTCGAAGAACTTTCCCTTTGGCATTGGTGCAGCTTCAGCCACGCAGCAGTTGTAGCGTTCGCGGCTCCTGCGCTCACGGGCAAACATCTCCTTGGTACCTTTCTCATCCTGAGTAAACTCCATGTGTTCCTCGATGGCAAACGACTGGGCCATCTCCTCCACATCAAGATTGTCGGTACCAATGAGCGTGAAGGTCCAGTTCTGCTTCTTCAGCTTCTCGATAAGGGTACGTACCATCTTCAGCGACCATTCCTCTGAACAATTCTCGTAGCCGTCTGTTATGATGGTCACAAGGACATGATCGCCATCTTCCACTTGGGCATTGACCTTTGAGATTCCCTTTCCGATAGCATCATAAAGAGGTGTGGCAGCACATGGATGATATGCTTTCCACTTCAAATCCGTTGTTTTGTCTGCAAGCGTATTGTCATAATGCAGTTTAGTGTGGTCGCTGTCAAAGGTAATCAGCGTTACGTACTGAATCTGGTTGGGGTACTTCTTCTGCATCATGCGGACAGTCTGCAGGGTTTCATTCATACCTGTGAAGGCCTGTTTGCGGATGCACTCCATTGAACCGCTTTCGTCTACAATAATCAAGTTGTGAACTCTTGTTGGAATTAAATCTGTCATAGTTGTAAATTTTAAAGGGTGAATACTATTTTCGACATGTCTTTATCACTTTAAAGAAGATTTTCGAAAAAAATTAAGTAGTATCACGATTTTTTTCGTATATTCGCCCCATAAAACAATAATATGACCTATAGGCGACTTTCAGACAAGGAGATTATAAGGGGCTTCCGCCAGGGCGACGCCGACATTATCCGTACCTATTTCTACGGATATTGTGAGGTCGGCTATTATATTTTCGACCAGCGTTATCAGCTTCATGAGAAAGAGAACCTGGACTTCCTCTCACTCGCCCATCAGTATGCTATATTCCTGATGGAACATGATTGGAAACCACTGGAGGATCATTCCCCAAACGTTTCCCTAAAGACCTGGCTTATCAACGGCTTTCGTTTCATAGTCCTCGATGCTCTGAAATGGTACCGCAAGGAATACGGCAGCATCACCTTTGAGGACTATCTCCAGTCATTCGATGTCTCGAGTAATCTCCGTCTGCAGTTTAATCATATGGTTGAAGATGTCTGCGACCATGTTCCTATGGGACGTCAGGAACGCCTTATCATAGATATGATTCTCCTGCAGGGCTTCAAGTCAAAGGATGTTGCCGCCCAGATGGGAATGACTCCTGCAGCCATATCACAGAAATACAAGAAAATCAAGGAAGACATCATCGTACCGTATTTCCGTCAGTACTTTGATATGGACTTTGACATGCCTGAAATTATGCCGGACTTCGGCATAGTTGGCGAACCTATGCTGGAAGAGGCAGCACCTTGTGCCGCACCTATGGATTTCATGAAAAGAAGAACTATGGAAGAAAAGCGTACTACTCCGGAGCATATTACTTCGCTCCAGCCAAACGAGATTTTCGTCTTCGGCTCAAACCTTCGCGGAATGCATGGCGGAGGTGCAGCATATGTTGCATATCGACACTTCGGTGCCATCATGGGCCAAGGTGTCGGTCTGCAGGGACAGAGCTATGCCATCCCCACTATGCAAGGTGGCATAGACACCATCCGTCCTTACGTCGACGATTTCATCGAGTTCGCCAAGCAGCACCAGAACTTGACGTTCCTCGTCACCCGCATCGGTTGCGGCATTGCTGGTTTCACCGACGAAGAAATCTCA
>JAEEGJ010027817.1_pt1 | contig 11317 bp, 4 predicted proteins | sample 8958761 | NCBI WGS metagenome assembly JAEEGJ01 (sample SAMN16246546, study PRJNA631951) | gut metagenome | biome: gut microbiome; feature: rumen; material: RS-attached | host: Bos | place: Iran: Karaj | collected 2018-10
GGCAAATTGCCTAGTAGGATTGTATTTTATGGGGATTATCCAGAGCCAGAAGGTTATTGGGAATATCAAGATGGGATATGGCCTCCCTATGAATGTGATTTTGACTTTGAGGAAGCTGGCATTTGTTACACTGATGAAAATCCCAATTATGGCATTGGTCATTATTACCAAGACTATGGCAATGGTGTTATCTTTGGTCATGATGTATGGGTTTCAAGAGGGCAATATGTTGACCCATGTGAAAGTAATGAGGATGGAGTAAAAGAATATCGATACACCAATTATGATGGAGACATTGTGATTCCAACCAAAGTTAGAGGTTTTACTGTTGCTGGTCTGAGTTATTTACCGTTTGAAGGATGTGTTAACATGACTGGACTGTCCTTACCTGTTAGCGATGGTCTTAATCTTAGTGGATGCATTGGAGTAAAAAGACTAGTGCTACCAATAGAAAGTAGTACTAGTTTTTACGGAGTGGAAACTGACTATAACGAATACCCAGACATTGAAATGTTGTACTTGTTTGGCGAAGGTAAGGATTGGGGGCATGCATTTCCTAATTGCATAGACACGTTATATTTAAGTAGGGGTGTTACAGGCATCTACAATATGGGAAATCCGTCAACTATTTATTCATATGCAACATTACCACCATCTTTTATTGGTGAGAGTTATGAAGAACCGTTTGCGGGATATGATGCGGAGTTGCATGTGCCGGCATCGTCATTGGCGGCTTATTTTACAGCGCCCTATTGGTGCAACTTTACTAATATCATCGGAGATATTAATCCTATTACGGATTTCAGCCTCAGCCGAGACTCTATCCAGATGCTAAAAGGCAGTGAATATACATTCCAGCCTGTCGTCACCCCGGCTCATGTAGATCCGGGCTATATCCTGTGGCAATCTACAAACAAATATGTAGCAACGGTTAACAACGGAGTAGTGACCGCCGTAGGCACGGGAGAATGTGAAATTCAAGCAATTTGTCAAGGCATTTTCGTCGTGTGCCGTGTAATTGTCACTGAGATACTGCCGACTGAGGTGACGTTGAGCCAAGAGTGTGCCAAGATAGAGGTGGGTGGACAATTGACGCTGACGGCCACCGTTCTGCCCGAGGACGCCACCGACCAGACGGTAACCTGGTCATCTTCGAAAACATCGGTTGCCACGGTCAATAATGGCATGGTCACGGCTGTTGCTCCTGGTGAATGTGATATCATTGCCCGATGCCGAGGGAAAGAGGCCAGGTGTCACATCGTTGTCGTTGAGCACTTTATCTACATCTCCCTCGACGAACATGAGGCATCACTACTTCCTAACCATATCCTTACCCTCACCCCAACTGTGACACCCGTATCGGCCGAACTCAAGGTGACATCAAGCAACCCGTTAGTGGCTGCCGCCCGACTGGCAGGGGACAAGATCCAAGTGGTCGGCATCCGTGAGGGCGAGGCCATGATTGTCGTCCAGTCGGTCGATGGGGAAGCCGAACCCGACACCTGCCGTGTCACCGTATATACCGAACTTGGCGACGTGGACTGTGACGGCTATGTCAGCATTGCCGATGTCACGGCATTGATCGACCTCCTGCTCGGCAACGACAACCCGTCCTATAGCCTAGAGAATGCCGATTGCGACCAGGATGGTGAACTGGGAATTTCAGATGCGACCATCCTGATCGACGCCTTGCTGGGAAGCATGACGCTGCCTGACAAGGATGTGAAGGTGTTCACGGTCAATGGCGTGACCTTCAAGATGGTCAAGGTGAAGGGAGGGACTTTCACGATGGGGGCTACCGAGGAGGAAGATAGCGACTATCAGGTGTTTGTAGGCAGTCCTGAACACCAGGTGACGCTGTCGGACTACTATATCGGCCAGACCGAGGTGACTCAGGAACTGTGGGCAGCTGTGATGGGCAGTAACCCGAGTTATGACACGACCAACCCGCTGTATCCTGTGAACAGCGTCAGCTGGGAAGACTGCGCCTCGTTCATCAGCCAACTCAACGCTATGACGGGCCTTCAGTTCCGCCTGCCCACCGAGGCTGAATGGGAATTTGCCGCCCAGGGCGGTACCAAGAGCCGAGGGTATGTTTATGCTGGCAGCGACATCCTCGACGAGGTAGCATGGTTTTATGACAACAGTGACAACACCTGCCATCCCGTCGCCACCAAGCTGGCCAATGAACTGGGCCTGTATGACATGAACGGCAACATCGAGGAGTGGTGCAACGATTGGTACTCGCTGTATACCGAGGAGGCCGTCGTGAACCCGACCGGCCCCGAGACGGGAGTGAGCCGCATTCACCGCGGTGGCCGTTGGAGCGGCGGCGAGCGGTTTTGCCGCCTCACGCGACGCGACGGCTTCAGGCCTAATGTCATCCGCAACTACATGGGACTGCGCCTGGCTCTATAGACCAAGACATATCTTGATTGTATCGCCCGAAATCATTGTGCTGGCATGAGAAATCAAAACAGTTTTCGTTTGATTACTCGGCCGTTGGCCGTGTATGCAGTGGCATTGCAATGATGACACAGCAGCTTAATGCAAGAAAGAAAATAGGCATTATTGACTGAATAGTTACAGTAATAATGTGACCATTCACCCCAAAACGCCTGTTTCTCAATCTCACTCAATGTCGCAAAGACGCAAAGTTGTTGAGGATTGCTTGCTGCCGCTCGCAAGAAATCAAAATAAATAATGACGGCACTAACGAGATTTTTTGCTGAGCACTAATGGAAAAAAACGAGTTTTTAGAGCCTATTTGAGGAGGACAAAACAATGAATTACCCCGAAATGACCATTTTCTTTTTCAATCAGCTGAAAATCAGGCATTTCTTTCACAAAGAATGACCATCAAATGCCAGCCTTTTTTCAAAAATCCGTTGTAATTTTGCAAGCGAGAATTAATCCGTTTTTATCAACCTAAAAGTTTAGACTGATATGAAACATTTTAATATTTTAGTCAGGTTTAAGACCGCAGTGATGCTTTTGACCATCCTCTCGGCTTTCGCCAGCTGTAACAGCAAAGCTAATGCTGAAGTAGTGCCCGAGAAAGAGGATGCCCCAGAGGCCGTATCCCAACTGAATGAGGACGGCAACAATAATGATTTCGCCTGCAAACTGTTCCGCACCATCTGCGAGCAGAAACCGAGCGGCAGCAGCACCATTGTGTCGCCCATCAGCGTGAGCTACGTGTTGGGTATGCTCAATGAGGGTGCTGGCGGCGAGACGCGCCGACAGATTACCGACGTGCTCGGATTAGGCGCTTCGGTACAGGAAATCAACAAGCACTTCAAGACGACGATGGAAGAAGCCCAATCTGTTGATCCTAAAGTGACGGTGAAAGTCGCCAACTGCCTCGACATCATCTCTGAATATCGAATCAAGCCGCAGTACAAGGCCGACATGCAGAAGTATTACAATGCCCAGGTTGATGCGGTCAGCTACGATGCGAACAGCGTCGTGAACAAAATTAACAGCTGGTGCAAGACTCACACCGACGGCATGATTCCGAAAATCTTGGACAAGAAGGAGCTTAACACCAATCGCGTGATGTACCTGCTGAACGCCATCTATTTCAAGGCCGCGTGGACTGATCAATTTGACCCCAAGGAAACCCGCAATCTGGACTTCATAACGCTAGACGGCAAAACCGTCCAGCGCCCGATAATGCACCGCGAGGGTAATGCTACTTATGGCAAGAATGACCTGTGCAAGATGCTGCGCCTGCCTTACGGCAACAAGGGCTGGAGCATGTATGTGCTGCTGCCCAACGAAGGTAAAACCATCGGTGATGTCATCCAGAGCCTCTCGGCACAAAAATTGGAGGAGTGGCGATCACACTTGAGGACTATGAAAGTCGATATCCTGATGCCCCGTTTCACCACCGAAAGCGAGACACATCTTGAAAATGTGCTCTCGTCGATAGGTATGCCACGGGCTTTCGGCATGGGTGCCGAGTTCCCCAACATGCTCCAAGGACATAAGGACAATCTGTATGTGTCGATGATGAAGCAGAAGGCCAAAATCGAAGTCAACGAGGAGGGAACCAAGGCCGCTGCCGTCACGGTCGCTGAGGTGGCGGAAAAAGGTGTGGACTTATGTCAGTACTTCCATGCCACTCGCCCATTTGTCTATTACATCATGGAAGAGAACACGGGCACCATCTTCTTCATGGGCACCTATTGCTTCGACGATCAAGATGGACCAGTGACTTTAAAATATCCTGAAAGAGAACGCGAAACGACATTTGGAAGGTATGATGGAAATGACGAGAAGAAACGTGAAGAAAAGCGAAGCGGAGATGATATCTTCAAGACTGTTGAACAGATGCCCCAATTTCCTGGTGGGGAAGCAGAGCTTTATCAATACATCCAGACTCACATCCAGTATCCTCCCGAATATGCCGAGGTTCACATTCAGGGCAGGGTGGTCGTCCAGTTTGTTGTGGAAAAAGATGGCAGTATCGGTCAGGTCAAAGTCGTCCGTTCGGTGGATAAGAAACTGGATGCCGAGGCCGTCCGTGTGGTCAAGTCTCTGCCCAAATTCACCCCTGCCCATCAGAATGGTCAGGTCGTGCGCGTGTGGTACACCTTGCCAGTGGCCTTCAAGCATTGAGTCATCGTGAGATCAGGCAACAAGCAGAATGGTTAAATCGTCAGGATATACCGGATTTCCTGTTAATTATTGCAAAAAAGCAAGGTTAACAGCCGGAACAATGCATTATATATAGTAATTTTGGAGTTATAACAACAAATCCAAACCCATAGTAGCTATGAAACAACGAATTATTAACTTCTTACTCATCGCATTACTTGCAATGGCATTTCCATTCCATTCATCAGGAAAAGTGAAGGAGGTTGACTTCAACTATCCTAAAGACGTGAGCAAAACGGCGCTTTCGGACCTTGACAAAGCGCTGAAGTCGGGCAACGGCCAACTGACGGTCGACGCGCTGGTGCGTTACAGCATCGCGCAGAGCGGCATCTCGCAGGACAACATGCCCGACATCGTCAACCGCATCGAAAAGGTCATCAAGAACGAGAAGCAGCCCCATATCAGGGCGCTGCTCAACTACTTCGAGGCAGTGGTCTATCAAGGCTACTGTAACAGCTATGCTTCTTATCGCGACCGCAACAACCCGGTGGAGGAAGAGCCCACCGACGTGAGCGAGTGGAGCCGGAAGCAATTTGAGTTAAAAATCATGCAGCTGGTGGACAAGGCGCTGAACGAGCCCGAGGCACTCAAACAGATACCCGTGACGTCGCTGTCCGACATCCTGGTGTACAATGACCTGGGCGTGACCTACATCCCCACCATGCAGGAGTTCATGTTGAGCCAGTGCTATGACATGCTGAGCGGCAACGGCGTCAGCTACACCATGCGCCATGACATCAAGGAACGCTGGCTCAAGGCAACCGAGGGCAATATTCCCGCCCACATCTATGCCATGAGCTATCTGGATGCTGACATCGACGAGGAGACTTACCAGCAGTACAAGGAAAGCGAATACAGCGCTCTGCTGCTGGATGAGTTGCGCTACCAGGACGAGAAACAGCAATATGACTTGTACAGGGACTATGTCAAGCGTTTCCCTAAATCGATTTTCACCCCCGAGATTGCCAACAAGATCACCTCGATCGAGGAAAGGAAAGTGTCAATGAGTTTTCCCGCGACACGTTCGTCGCGTGACAGCATCACGGTGTCGATGAGCGTCACCAATGCCAACTCGTTCAATCTCTCGGTCTATCGAGTGCAAGGTGAACCCGACGATGGTATGTACCCAACGAACAAGGGCTACAGCTACGAGTTGCTCAAGCAATATCCCATCAAGGTACAAGGCACTGTCCCCTTCACTGAAAATAATGTGAAGTTCACCCTGCCTCCCCTGCCCTACGGCAGATATATGATATGTGCAACAGACCTCGCTCCAGACAAGGACAAGGACGACGGAAGGACCAGCTCTGGTTTGGATTACCGTAATATCATGAGTGTCACCGACATGGCCTTGATCTGCATCACCCGCTACGACCACAAGGACAAGGTGGGCACAGTGGACATCAAGACCGGCAAGCCCATTCAAGGAGCAACGATAAATTATGAAGATAACAAGCCGAAGAATGACCCCGATAAGCTTTCCGGCACCCTTGGCACCACCAATGCCGATGGTCTGGTTTCCATCCTGGAGCATTATCCGTCCCCCAAGCATAACGGATCATACTACAACATCGACAACTTCAGGCTCCAAGCCATCAAGGGCAATGACACATCGGCCGACAGGATGCGCTATCACAGGTTGACCGACCGCAGTTCAAACAGTACCGACTGTGAAATCTACACCGACCTGGGTGTCTATCGCCCAGGCGAGACCGTGCATTGGGCCGCAGTCACCTACTTTAATCCCGGTAATGGCCGCAGGCCATTGGCCAACCGGAATATGACCGTCAAGTTTGACGACTACAACGGCAAGCACATCGACGAGGTGACTGTAACGAGCGACGCCTTCGGCCGCATCGAGGGGTCCTTTGTCATCCCCAAGGACCGCATGAACGGACGATTCTCGCTGAATGTGTATGACGGTGGATCCAAATCCAGCCTGTCCAACGTGGGATGGAAGGGCGTGAACGTGAGCGAGTACAAGACGCCGACATTTGCCGTCACCTTCCCTGACGGGCGCTTCAATTACGTCGCTGGCCAGCCAGTCAAAATCACAGGCAAGGTCGAGACCTATAGCGGCATGCCCGTGGCCAACACCCAGGTGAGACTGTCGCTCATCCAGAACGAGTGGCGCTGGCACTGGTGGTATGCGCCCGACGACAACGGCAAGCACCTGATGGACACCACCGTGAATACCGATGCCCAAGGCATGTTCACCTTTAGCTATGAGCCTAGCCTGTTCAGCGAGAACAGCCGTTACGGCAAGGGCTGGTCGAGCTACTGCTACGAGGTGGTCGCTACCGCCACCAGCGATGCCGGCGAGACGCAAGAAGAGAGCACCTTGTTCATCGTGGGCAAGCGCCGTGGCATCGAGCTGGGCATCACTAACGGCAATGCGTTCTATAACGACAAACCCATCACGCTGCCGCTGAAGTACAACACCACCGACGAGAAGAATCCCAGCACCTACTGTACCTGGGAGGTCACGCCCTTGGACGGCAAGGAACCCGTCAAGACCGGCAACCTGAACACCGCCAATCCGACCATTGACCTGACCGACCTGCCGTCAGGACAATACAAGATCAAGGTTCACATCCTCGATGCCGAGGAGGGCGAGAAGGATGTTGACGCCGAAACCAACATCACCCTGTTCCGCAAGACCGATGCCGAACCGCCCGTGAAGAATACCCCCATGTGGCTCTCGCCGATGGCAGTTGACGTGGACAAGAACAATACGGCCCACATCACTGTGGGAGTTTCGGTGCCCAAGGCCTACATCTATTACGTGGCCTCTACGGCTTCCAAGGTGATTGCCGAGGGATGGCTGAACTACACGAGAGGCCTGCATGACCTTGCCGTGCCCCTGCCCAAGGAGGCCGGTGCCGATGTAACCGTGTCATTCACCTCCTACTACGAGACACAGCTGCACAGCGACACCAGGTTCATCATCAATCCCTACAAGGCCGAGGCTGTAGAAATCAGCGCCACCTCGTTCCGCGACAAACTTGCCCCCGGTGACATCGAACACTGGACATTCACCCTGACCGACCAGAACGGCAAGCCAGTGCGTGCCGCAATGGTGCTGGACATGTATGATAAGGCCATTGCCAGCATTGCCGGCAATAACTGGGGATGGCGCAACTGGCGCAAGGGCGGTGCCGCCGGCCATATTAGCGCCATTGGCGTCAGCGGAAGCAACCACGCCTTCTCGTCATGGGTTGGCGATATGCTCGATGAGAACGAGAAGGCCGAGGAGCTGTTACCCTTCCTGTACACCTATCACACGGCCCCGTTCAGCAGATACATGGGCGCCCGTGAAGCAGATGGGGCCAGGATGTTATTGGGTGCTCGTACTTCCGCACGCATGTACGATGAGAGCCCGATGTACAAGATGGCAGAAAATTCAGCAATGAGTGACGGAGCCATGGAAGAGGAACAGGTATCGGCACAGCCCAACGTCAACGAGAAGAACCTGGAGAAGGTCGTGCTGCGCGAGAACGACGTCAAGACAGCATTGTGGCAGCCGATGCTCACCAGCGATGCCAAGGGCAACATCAACCTGGAATTTGAGGTGCCCAACTTCAACACCACCTGGATTACCCAGGCGGTGGCATGGAATGAGAAAGCCGTGGGCTCCACCTGGATGGCCGAGGTACTCACCCAGAAACCGCTGATGGTGCGTTCCAACATGCCGCGCTTCCTGCGCCAGGGCGACAAGGCACAACTGGCCGCCACCGTGCAGAACGCCAGCGACAAGGCCGCCAAGTGCGATGCCGTGATTGAACTGTTTGACCCGCGCTCGGGCGACATCTACGCCTCGCGCAATTTCAACCTGGAACTTGACCCCATGGGCAGCCAAGCCGTCAAGATCGACTGGACCGTCCCCGACACCATCTCGTTTGCCGGATTCCGCATCAAGGCCGCCAACGGCCGCTACGGTGACGGTGAACAGGTCATGATACCGGTGCTCACCACCATCTCACCCGTCATCGAGGCACAGCCGTTCTACATCGAGGCCGCCCAGAGCCACTACGAGACCACGCTGCCCGAGTTCCCCGCCGATGCACGCGTGACGCTCGAGTACTGTGACAACCCCATGTGGTACTGCGTGCTGGCATTGCCCACCATCTTCAGCGACAGCTACTGCACCGCCACCCAGGCAGCGCATAGCCTGTATGCGCTGCAGATTGCACAGATTGCCGCCAAGTCCCAGCCCCAAATCAAGGAGGCCGTCAACTACTGGAAAGAGCACAATGAGGACAGCACCCTCGTGTCGATGCTCGAGAAGAACCCCGACCTCAAGATCGGTACGCTGCTGGCATCGCCATGGGTGCGCGACGCCGACGCCCAATCGCTGAGGATGTCCAGACTGCATGAGCTGTTTGATGACAACATCTCGAAGCAGACCTACGAGAAAATCCTTGCATCACTGCAGTTGCTGCAGATGTCCGACGGCGGATTCACCTGGTTCCGCCACCCCGACTGCAAGTCCAGCCTGTGGGCTACCGGAACGGTGCTCGAACTCATCGGCGAAGTCAAGCACCTGGGTGGCCTGCCCGAGGACAGCCGCTTGAATTCGATGATTGACCGAGCCATCAAGTACTATGACAACGCGACCATGGCTGATTACATCATGACAAAGGAATACATGAGCAAGCCCGAAGCCAAGTTCAAGAGCTATGCCTACACCCGAGGGCTCTACCCCGAGTACAAGATGCCCAAAGACAACGCCAAACTGCTCAAGAAGATTGTCAAATACATGGACAAGACCTGGAGCAAGGGCATCACAATCAGGGATAAGGCATGGTACGCCTTGACGCTCAACCGCAACGGGCGCCAGAAGACCGCTGCTAAGATCGTCGAGAGCATCCGCCAGTTTGCCATCACCAAGCCCAGCACGGGCATGTACTGGGACAACCTGCAGACCGGAAGCGGATGGTGGGAGCTTGACAAGGTGGCCTACACCACTACCATCCTGCAGGCCATGAACGAGATTGATCCTCGTCAGGACGAGATTGACCAGATACGCAAGTGGATGCTACTGATGAAGCAGACCAATGACTGGGGCAGCTACAGCCTTGCCGCTGATGCCGTCAACAGCCTGCTGAGCACCGGCAGCCAGTGGCTCGAGCGCAACGCCTTGCCCACCATCGCCATTGCCGGAAAGCCCGTCAACCTCGACAAGATGGCTGAGTGGCTGGGATACTTCCGCACCACGATCGATGCTGCCACGGCAGGTAACGTCGTTATCGACCGCACCGGCAGCGGCCCGGCATGGGGTGCCATCTACACCCAGTACAAGTCGCCGATGACCGAGGTCAAGGAGAAGGCCATCGAGGAGGTTTCCATCAGCAAGGAGTATTATGTGTACGCCCAGGACGGCAGCCTGCACCAGGCCACCTCGTTCAACGTGGGCGACAAGGTCAAGGTGCGCGTCGTCATCAAGGTCAACAAGGACATGGACTACGTGACCATCACCGATGAGCGCGCTTCCTGCTTCGAGCCTGTCGACAAGCTGTCGGGCTACCGCAGCGAGGACCGCACGTGGTTCTACCTCGAGACCAAGGACACGCAGACCAACGTGTTCATCAACAACCTGAGCAAGGGCACGCACATCATCGGTTACGACGTGTGGGTGACCAACCCCGGTGAGTTCACCTCGGGCATCGCCACCATCCAGAGCCAGTATGCTCCGCAGATGACCGCCCACAGCTCCGGCAAGATGATCACCGTCAACACCAAGTGACGGCTCATGCCCCACTCATGATGAACAGAAATCCCCGCGTCCCGACACCGCCACGGGGATTTCTTTCACCATCGGCTACAGGAAACCGTAGGACATGCAATGCATGCCCAACTTGGACAAGTGGGAATAAAAAAGTACAAATAATCCTTTTTTCCATAATACAACGGGCAAAAACGCAGAAGTGGCATTTGTATTTTTATTTCGCTATATTTCAGTGGCTTAACTGAAACTATGGTCACTTTTTGACAAATTTCAAGTCAAAAAATCGACAATTCTTCCTAATAGAAATCAAGATTTTTCATAACTGCCAAGGCTGGAAAGGATGTATTTTTGCATCGCAAAATAGATTTGTCCAAATACTATATATATAAGTGAACCTCATTACTGAGGTCTAAAAAGAATACTATAATGAAAATCTTTTGATGGTAGTTAATGTTGATTAAATGATTATTTAAGCCCAACCTTAAAATCTAATTTTATACACAAAAAAACGCAAGCATAAAATGAGAATTACGGCGTCTGCGAGAGCAGGTGCCGTTTTTTTTGTGTGCAATTGTGCAATTGTAAAAAAAACATTATCTTTGCCATGCACTAAAAAACCAAAACAGTAGAGTTATATGACATCAATCAAGACTATTGGCGTATTGACGTCGGGCGGTGATGCCCCCGGCATGAACGCGGCAATCCGCGCGGTCACCCGTTCAGCGATTTACAACGGATTCAAGGTAAAAGGCATCTACCGCGGCTACAGGGGCCTGGTAGAAGATGAGATTGTTGACCTGAAGACGCAGAGCGTTTCCAGCATCATGCACCATGGCGGCACCATCCTCAAGACCGCCCGCTGCAAGGAATTCAAGACGGTGGAGGGCAGACAGCAAGCCTATGAGAACATGAAGAAGCATGGCATCG
>JAEEGJ010027824.1_pt1 | contig 11314 bp, 11 predicted proteins | sample 8958761 | NCBI WGS metagenome assembly JAEEGJ01 (sample SAMN16246546, study PRJNA631951) | gut metagenome | biome: gut microbiome; feature: rumen; material: RS-attached | host: Bos | place: Iran: Karaj | collected 2018-10
CCTGCGCGGCGGCGTTCAACAGATAGACAGAACCCATTTAAGGATATCCATTTTGAGAAACAGGGAGGCGTCATATGAAAAGGATCGCAGTGGAGCTGGTTCCCCGCAGCGAGGAAGGGCTGCGCGAGGAGCTGAAGATGTTGAAGGAGGCTCGTCTAAAGGTTGACCGTATCAATATCCCCGACCTTTTGCGCTGTGAACTTAGAAGCTGGGAAGGGGCGGCCATCGCGCAGGAATATTATCCGGCGCTGCCGCATATCCGCGCCATGGATGTGGATCTTTCACAGCCGCTCGCGATGGGACCGTATATCAAGGAGCATGAGATTCGTGAAGTGCTCGTCATCGAGGGCGATCCGCCCCAGGATATGACCCATACGGTCTATCCGACGGTGACGACCGACGTGATCCGGAAAATTCGCGAAGAGCTTCCGGGCGTGCGCGTATGGGCCGGCATCGACCAGTACCGGGGCAGCATGCAGCAGGAGCTTTACAATATCCGCCGGAAGCTGCAGGCGGGCGCCGTGGGATTCTTCACCCAGCCGTTCTTCGACATGCGTTTCCTGGAAATGTATGCGGACATGCTGGACGGTCTGACGGTCTGCTGGGGCGTTTCCCCGATTACCTCGGAGAAGACCCAGAGCTATTGGGAGCGCAAGAACCATGTGATTTTCCCGAAGAGCTTCTCGCCGACGCTGGAGTGGAGCATCGACTTCGCGCGGAAGGTGCTCGGCTTTGCGCAGAGAAACGGGGACCGCATTTATTTTATGCCGATCAAATCCAATATCGAGAAATATCTGGGCGGCATCTTGAGGTAATTATTTCATCTATTCTTGGGGGGACTGGCAATGAAGGCCAAAGTATTGAAAAAGGAGCTGCTTTCTCCGAAGCTCTATCGGTTTGACGTGGAGGCGTCCCGAATCGCGAAGAAGACGCAGCCGGGGCAGTTCGTCATTCTTCGGGTCAACGAAGAGGGGGAGCGCATTCCTCTGACGGTGGCGGATTTCGACCGGGAAAAAGGCACGATCACGCTTATCTTTCAGGAGGTCGGCGCATCGACGGAGCTTTTGGCGCAGTTGGAGCCGGGGGAAGAAATCCTCGATTTTGTGGGGCCGCTGGGACAGAAATCCGAAATCGAGCCGGGCATCGGCACGGTGGTATGCATCGGCGGCGGCGTCGGCATCGCGCCGGTGTATCCGATTGCCCGGGGCATGAAACAAGCGGGCAACAAGGTGATTTCCATTTTGGGCGCGCGCAACAAGGATATCCTCATCATGGAAGAGGAAATGCGCGCCATCAGCGACGAGATCTTTATCACGACCGACGACGGCAGCTACGGCGTCAAGGGCTTTGTCACGACGGCGCTCCAGCAGATCGTCGACCGGGGGGAGAAGATAGACCGCATTTACGCCATCGGCCCCGTCGTGATGATGAAGAGCGTAGTGGAAGCGACCCGTCCGCTGGGCATCAAGACGATCGTCAGCCTGAACCCCGTCATGGTGGACGGTACGGGCATGTGCGGCTGCTGCCGCGTGGAAGTGGGCGGCGAGACGAAATTCGCCTGCGTGGACGGGCCGGAATTCGACGGCCATCAAGTGGACTTTGACGGCCTGCGAGCCCGTCAGGCCATGTATCGGGAGATGGAAGCCAGGGAAAAGGACCACGTCTGCCGGATCGGCTTGGGGAGGGATGAATAATGGCTCTTTCATTGACGAAACATCCGATGCCGGAGCAGGATCCGAAGGTTCGCGCGCACAATTTCAACGAAGTCGCTCTCGGATACGACGAGGAAACGGCGGTGGCGGAGGCGGAGCGCTGCCTGAACTGCAAAGTTCCGCAGTGCCGCACAGGCTGCCCTGTAGGCGTTAATATTCCGGGTTTCATCGCGAAAATCAAGGCGCGGGATTTTGAAGGGGCGATCTCGACCATCAAGGAATCGAATTCGCTGCCTGCGGTTTGCGGCCGCGTCTGTCCGCAGGAAAACCAGTGCGAGAAGCACTGCATTTTAGGCAAGAAAGGCGAGCCGGTGGGCATCGGCCGGTTGGAGCGGTTCGCCGCTGATCGGGAAATGGCGCAGAATAAAGAGATCGTGCCCATCAAGTTCGCGAAGGACGCACAGAAGGTCGCGATCATCGGCGCGGGCCCGGCGGGGCTCACCTGCGCGGGGGATCTTGCGCGCAAAGGGTATCGGGTGACGATCTTCGAGGCTCTGCACACGGCGGGCGGCGTGCTTTCTTACGGCATCCCCGAGTTCCGCCTGCCGAAGGACGACATTGTGAAAAAAGAGATCGCGAATCTCGAAAAGCTCGGCGTGACAATCGAAGTGGACGTCGTCGTGGGGCAGCTCTACACCATCGACGAACTGATGGAAGAGGAAGGCTTCGACGCGGTTTTTGTCGGCACGGGTGCGGGCTTGCCGCATTTCATGAACATTCCGGGCGAAAACCTGAACGGCGTATATTCGGCTAACGAATTCTTGACCCGCTGTAATCTGATGAAGGCCTATCGGTTCCCCGAATACGCTACGCCTCTCCGCGTCGGAAACGCCGTGGCCGTCGTGGGCGGCGGCAACGTGGCGATGGACGCGGCACGCACGGCGCTTCGTCTCGGCGCAGAGCATGTCTATATCGTCTATCGGCGCGGCGAGGAAGAACTCCCGGCACGGCGGGAGGAAGCCCATCATGCGAAAGAAGAGGGCGTGGATTTCCAGCTTCTGAACAATCCGGTGGAGATCATGAGCGACGGCAAGGGCTGGGTGCGCGCGCTGAAATGTATTCGCATGGAACTGGGCGAACCGGACGCGTCCGGCCGCAGAAGCCCGAAGGCGGTGGAAGGCTCGGAGTTTGAGTTGGCGGTGGACACCGTGGTCATAGCCATCGGGCAGGGGCCGAATCCAATCGTCGCGTCGACCACGCCGGGCATGGACACGAATAAGCGCGGCAATATCGTCGCCGACGAGGAGACGTGCGCGACGACGAAACCGGGCGTGTTCGCGGGCGGCGATATCGTCACCGGCGCGGCAACAGTTATTCTCGCCATGGGCGCGGGGAAGAAGGCCGCCGCTTCTATCGACGAATATCTGAAAAAGAAACGCGGCGCGTAATAGTTAGAGAGTATGAAAGGAGGGTGCAGAGATGCACCCTCTCTTTTGTGGAGATGAGGACTGCTTATGATGGATTTTACCGCCATCGACTTCGAGACGGCCACGGAAAGGCCCAATTCCGCATGCAGCGTCGCCGTCGTCGAAGTGCGGAACGGAGAGATTGCCCGGACGTATTCGACGCTGATTCGTCCGCCGGGACTCCGGTTTTCAACGTTCAATATTTCGATTCACGGAATCACGCCGGAGATGGTTGCGCATGAGCGTGATTTTGCAGGCGTTTGGGCGGAGCTTCGTCCGTTTTTGGAAGGGAACATCGTCCTGGCTCACAATGCGCCGTTTGATATGGGTGTCTTGAAAAGTTCGCTGTTGGCAAGCCATATCGAGCCGCCGAAATTTTTTCACTGCTGCACCGTGCAGATTTCGCGGAAGGCGTGGCCAAATTTGCCGAACCACAAACTCAACACCGTCGGCGATTTCCTGCATGTGGATTTTCGCCATCACGACGCGCTGGAGGATGCGAGAGCCTGCGCGGCGATTCCTCTGGCGGCGGCGGAATTGGTCGGCGCAGACAGCGTGGAAGATTTGGCGCAGACCCTTCGCGTTTCGGTCAAGCCCTTCGACTGCACGCCGAAATATCCGCGACGGTTTGACACGCCGCGCCCGTGAATGGTACAATAAAGCCCGTGATGCGGGCGTGGCGGAACTGGCAGACGCGCTGGATTTAGGATCCAGTGCCGCAAGGCGTGGAGGTTCAAGCCCTCTCGTCCGCACCAATGATGAAAAAAACGACAGGACAAAACGGGTCTTGTCGTTTTTCTTTTGCTTGCGGCGTTTCGCTTTTTTGGAAAATCGTCATATGCGTTTTCATGTTTCTACAGTCGTTTTTCAGAGTTCTTTCATATAATCTCTTTTGTTCGTTGGAAACGTGAAACAACCTTAATTTTCAATGTTTCCGAACTTTTGCGGCATTAAAAAATGTTTATTCGCGGCAGGATTTTTTCCGGTTGCATCGAATATTATATTTTGACTCGGGAATATTACTTGGGACGAAAGTTTCAAACGGTTGTTTTCCATAGAGAAAGCCGAATCCAACTCAGGAGCGGGGGAACCATTGGGAAGAGTGCTTCGCATCGGCGGACGTCTTCTCTGGGGTGAATGCGTTGTTCCTTTAAGGAAATCTGCAAGGGCAGCTTCTCTGTCCTAACCCGGCAGCTAACCTCGTAGGCGCAAAGAGAGAGGAGAAGTTCTTTTTGGGTAAGTTGAGAAATCGTATTCTGGCCGCTTCCTTGGCCTGCATGTGCTGGTGCTCGGTCGCGGGGGCGGAATCGCTTCAAGTGGGAGATCAGGGCAGCGACGTAGCGGAGGTACAGGCGCAGCTTGTACGGATTGGATATGACGTAGTGCCCGACGGAGATTTTGGGCCGGCTACCGTCGAAGCGGTAAAATATTTCCAGTCCGCGCACGGAATGGAAGCGGACGGAACGGTGGGACCGTCGACGTATGAAGCGCTTTTGGGAAAGGCAATGCCGGAGACCATCAGCCGCGGTTCGAATTACGTTTCCCGTCGTCTCGTGCAGACGGCCATGGCGTATATCGGCGTACCGTATGCTTTTGGAGGCACGTCTCCCAGCGGATTTGACTGCTCGGGTTTTGTGCGGTTCGTTTTCGCGAATGCAGGCATTTATCTGCCGCGGGCGGCTGACGAGCAGTATGAGGTCGGGCATCCGATTCCGACCAGCGGTCTGCGCACGGGCGATCTTGTGTTTTTCTCGACTTATGAGTACGGACCGTCCCATGTGGGCATTTATCTGAGCGACGGCAATTTCATTCACGCGGCGTCGAGCATCGGCGTTTCCATCGCATCTATCTATGATGAGTATTATTGGGGCGACCGTTATATCGGCGCGCGGCGCATTCTGTAAGAAACATTTGGAGAGGCTTCGGCCTCTCTTTTTTACATTGATATGCAGAAAAAAAGCGGCGGCCTGAACGGTCGCCGTTTTTTTCGGGAATATTATCAATGCACCGGGCCTTCGTCGATTTCCTCCGCGTGGAAGCCCGACCAGGACTTGGCGAAAAGCTCGCGAACCTTTTCGCGGCTGTCCTTCGCTTTCCAAAGCTCCGAGAGGCTCACCCAGCCCAGCGTCACTTCGTTCGAATGGCAGCCGTTATAGTGTGTCTTAGCGAGCTTGGCGTAGGCTTCTGCGTCGATTATATTGTAGTTTTGGCCGCGGTATGTCGTCGAGATTGGCGGCAGCTCGCGGCTTTCATGGGCCTCAAAGAAGCCGCCGAGGGATTTCTGACGCACTTGTCCCTGCGAGAGCTGAAGGCTGGAAAGGGTTGCTTCCCGGGCCCAGCCGCCTTCCATGGAGGGAACCCAGCGCGCCGTCTCGAAAATATAATAGCGCTCGTTGATCTGGCAGGCGAAGTACATGCGAATGGTGGATTGACCAATATCCGTGGAGTTCGATCCGTTGAGAAATTTCAGTAGGGAAACGCCGTCGCCAGCCTCGTTCACCTCGTAGCCCCAATTCTCGATACATTCTTCCGCGCCCGCCGTCGTGGTGAAGAGAATCTCCAAACGCCCGTTGTTGTCGAGGTCGGTCACGGCAAGCTTCCCGCCCTGCCCGATGGCCTCTTCAAGACACATCTCCTTCTTCCAAATCTTCTCCTGAGTGGAAAGAAAATCGAGTTGCGCTTCCATTTCCGGGTCGCTGTCCCTCGTTGCCGCCTCCGTCCCGTTGCAGAAAGCAAGTCCTGCCGCGAGAGCAAGCGCCAACCCTAACGATTTAATGTTTTGCATGGTACTCTTCTCCTTTTGCCAGATAAGTTAAATACCGATGAAAAGCAAGAGGCGCAATAAAAAGCCCCGTTTATGCAGGGCTGGAATCTTTCTTAGAGCGAAACGGATAGCAAATCAACGCGACGACGGCGGAGAAAAGCCACTTGAAGAGAACAATCATCGCCAAAATGAAAGGTCCGACGTTGTCGAGGATCAACAAAAAGAGATACCAGACGAAAAGAACGAGGAAAAGAGCGCCGGCGAGGTATAGAAGGACCGTCAACATTGTTCCCACCGCCTTTCATGACCTGATTGACTATCGTTATTGTATCACGGAAATAGTGGTTTTGTATGAAAAAACAAAACGGCAATCAACGATAGGTGACCGTTTCGGACAGCGGCTTGCGGCTGTCATGGTTGGGCAGCGGTTTCGCCGCCGCGTCGGGATAGCCGACGTCGATCAGGATGGTCAGCTCTTCGTTTTTCGGAAGCTTCAGCAGCTCCTTGGCTTTGCTCGGGTCAAAAAAATTCAGCCAGCAGGTGTCGAGACCGACCGATTTCGCCGCCAGCACGATATGCGTGGCGACAATCGCCGCGTCCTCTGCGCCGGAGTTGTGCGCGCCGCCGGGATACTCGAAGACGTTTTCCGTATCATGGGCGACCGCAAGCACGATGGGCGCGCCGTAGCGGCAGGGCGTAATCTGGTCCGCCAGCGCCAGCGATTCTTTCGAGGAAAGGACATAGATATGCTGGGGCTGGTTGTTCTTGGCCGTGGGCGCCAGCCGTCCCGCTTCCAGAATCTGTTCCAGCTTCTCCTTTTCCACCGGCTTGTCCGAAAATTTCTTGCACGAGTACCGTGCCTTTGCGAGTTCCAGAAAATCCATCGTAGTGTCCTCCTTCATATAATGATTTGACACGAATCATTGAGGAAACGATGAACAAGTCAAGTCGTGGCTCTGCCGAGGAATTTTTCCGTCAGGCAAGGAAAAGGGCTCGAAGTCGTAGCCGGGGTGCTACGTCGAGAGCACTTTGACGCAGTATGACGGAGAAAGAACCGGCAGGGGCGCGGCGGGACTTGTTCAGCGTTTCCTTAAAGCCCGTCGGAGACCCATTTCCCGCTGATGCCTTTGACGGCGTCAGCGGCGGTAATCTCGGCGTCGTTATTGTCGAGGTCGATCAGGTGATAGCGGTCGTTTCCCATGCCCAGCTCTTTCATGTAGGAAAGCTGGCGCAGGCCGCGGCGGCTCTCGATGCGCTCCACGAGGTCGTGGCGGCTCTCCTCGGGCAACGCGTAGACCAGGTCGACGCAGGCTTGATCCAGCGCGAGGATATCGAAAGAGGCGAGGATGCCGACGTCCGGAGTCACGACCGGCGCGGCGCTCGTTCCGGCGCAGTCGCAGTCCACGCTCATATTCCGCATGACGTTGATATAGGCGATCTTGTGCGCGAAATAGGAGATCGTCGCCTGCGTGGATTCGGTCATGCGCTCCATGAATTCTTCCTTGCTGATGCTCCACTGGCCCTGCCCTTCGGCGGTGTGAATCCACTTCTTGCCCACGCGTCCGTCCGCGCAGCCGATGCCGATGTTCTTGTCCGAGCCGCCGAAACCGCCCATCGTGTGGCCCTTGAAATGGGTCAGCGCAAGGAACGAATCATAGTTCGTGAGGTTTTTTCCGACGGACATTTCCTTGAACCATTTGCCCCCCGGCACGGGGAGAAGCGTCGTGCCCTCCGCGTCCATGATGTCGACGGGGGCGAAATTCCATCCGTTGATCTCGAGGGTTTTCCTGTGGTCCTCGGTGGTGTAGCGTCCGACATTATAATAGGTGTTCGTCTCGACGATAGTCGCGTTCGGCACCCGCTCGGAGAGCAGTTCCTTCACCCACGGGCGGGGAATGATGTTCGGTCCCTGCGGCTCGCCGGTGTGGAGCTTGACGGCGATTTTTCCGGCCAGCGCGCCCTTCACGCGGTCAAAAGCTTTCAGAAGTCCAGCCGCTGAGAGGTCGCGGGTGAAATAGACGAAGGATTCCGGCCCTGTCCGCTTCTCATAGGGAAGGTAGCTGCCGCCGTCCGTTCCTGCGGTTTTCGGCGCCGCCTGTTCGGCTTCTTTCGGCTTTGTCGCTCCGGCGCAGCCCGGCAGCGCGGTCATGGCCGCCGCCGCGCCCGCCAGTTTGATGAAATCGCGTCGTGTCATTCCTCCCATAAAAATTCCTCCTGCCTTGCATACGGGGCGTCGCCCCGAAAACCACTTGCAAATATTTTCTTCGACGGTGGAGGAAAAATTCCTGCCGTGTGCGCATCAGAAATTATTATTCCGGGCTATATCTTTATGTGCTGAAAGACGGGATTGATAAAAAAATCAGAAACTACTCGACAGCGAGCGGAGAACGAAGTATACTGAATGGTGTTTATGAGCAACGGCGCAAAGCAGTTGCCAAAGAAAGGTAGATGGATCATACTATGGCGCCTGACAAAACAACGATAACCATTTTGATTATTGACGATGATGAGATTGTTTGCCATATGGCGCAAACAATTTTGGAAGACAATTTGCGATGTGAAGTTTTGACGGCCCATTCGGGCATGGATGGCGTCGATATGATGATCGAGAACGAGGTGCATTTGGTACTTCTTGATGTGGCAATGTCGGGGTGGGACGGTTTCAAGACGCTTTCCATCATACGAGATAAAGTGTTGCTGCGAAAAATTCCGGTTATCATGCTGACTGCCTCCGCCGATCGGGGATCCGTAATCAAGGCTCTGGAATTAGGAGTTGTGGATTATCTCCGCAAACCGTTCCTGCCAGAAGAACTGGTTACCCGCGTCTCGAAGGTCATATGGGAGTATGGGCAGGAGGAGAGCTTTGTGTGCTGAGTCTGCGCATTGATAATTTTTTCAATGATTTCTGCAGATCGAATCATCGTCCTTGACGAGATCACGGGAAAGCGAAATCTCGGATAGCGTGAAATAATGCTAAGAAAAAACCACCTTCCAAAACGTCGGAAGGTGGTTTTGCTTTGTGGATATGTTACGCCGCTGCCGTTTTGTTTCCTTTTTTCTTTTGCACAAGAACGGTCAATATGAGTACCACGAGGCCGATAGCGTCGGTTTCCATGCCGGGCTTGATCAGGAGAAGCGCGCCCGCAGCCGCGATGACGCGGAGCCATGCCGCCATCGGCGCGAAGAGGTACCCTTCGACGGCGACGGCGATCAGGAACACGCCGACGCAGGCGCTGGCCGCTACCCACGCGCCCTCGGCAATGGTCGTGTTGATCAGCATGAGCTGCGGCGCATAGACGAACATGAACGGCACGATGAAGCCCGCGATTGCCAGCTTGACCGATGCGACGCCGGTTTTCATCGGGTTTCCGCCGGACAGGCCCGCCGCTGCGAAAGAAGCCAGCGCCACAGGCGGCGTCAGGTTCGCAAACATCGCGTAGTAGAACGAGAACATGTGGGCCGCGCCCGCGGGAATGCCGAGCTTCGCGAGAGCCGGAGCCGCGATGGTCGCCGTGATGATATAGGCGGGAATCGACGGAAGCCCCATGCCAAGAATCATGCAGGTAATCATCGTGAAGAACAGCGTGAAGAGCAGGCTCGTGGAGCCGAGGGCGATGATGGTGTTCGCCATCGTCAGGCCGAAGCCCGTCTTCGAGCAGACGCCGATGATGATGCCGACGCAGGCGCAGGCCACCGCCACCGAGACGGTCTGCTTCGCGCCGTCCGCCAGCGCGTCGAGGAAGGTCGAGAAGGTCATGCGCGTCTCTTTGCGGAACATGGAGACGACGATGGTTACGAGAATTGTCATGACCGCCGAGAAAATAACAGTGGTGCCGGAGAAGAACAGCATATAAAGCAGGAACAGCACAGGAATCAAGAGATGGCTGCGCCGCTTCATCACGTCGCCGGTCTTCGGAAGCTGGTCTTTCGGAAGCCCCACAAGGCCGTCCTTCGACGCTCTGAGATGCACTTGAAGCACGATGCTCAAATAGTAGAGCAGCGCGGGAATGGCCGCCCAGGTGATGATGGTCGAATACTGGACGCTGATCATTTCCGCCATGATGAAGGCCGCCGCGCCCATGATCGGCGGCAGGAGCTGACCGCCGACGGAGGCCGCCGCCTCGACGGCTCCGGCAAACTCCTTCGAGTAGCCGGTCTTTTTCATCAGCGGAATCGTGAAGGCGCCCGTGGTGACCACGTTCGCCACCGCCGAGCCGTTGATCGAGCCTAAGAAGCCCGACGCGATGACCGAGACCTTCGCAGGGCCGCCTTTCGTGTGGCCTGCGAGCGCCAGCGCGATGTCATTGAAAAATTGCCCCATGCCGCATTTCGACATGACCGCGCCGAACAGGATGAACAGGAAAATATAGCTGGCCGCGACGCTGACCGAGGTGCCGTAAATGCCCTCGGTGTTCGCGAAGAAATGGTTCGACAGCGAGGCCCAGTCGTAGCCCCGGTGCATGAACATACCGGGGAATTCGCGCCCGAACAGTCCGTAGGCGATGAAAACGAGGGAGAGAATCGTCAGCGCGTTGCCCGTGACGCGGCGCGCGCATTCGAGGACCAGCGCAACGAGCAGCGTCGCCATATAGATATCCGTGGTGTTCGGGTTGCCCGCGCGTTCCACCACGCCCAAATAGTCCGTATAGATGTAAATCGGCGCGGCAAAAGAGAGCACCGCCAAGATCCAGTCCAAAACAGACGGCTTCGTCATGTCCGAGTTCTTTCCCGCCGGGTACATCAAAAAGCCCAGCGCCATGATCATGGCCACATGAAGCGAGCGATGCACCAGCGTGACCGGAGGACCGAAAGCCGCCGTGTAAAGATGATAGCAGGAGACGAGCAGGCACGCGCCGAAGAAGAGCTTCTTCATCAGCGGGTTGGTGAATTTGCGCGTCGCCGACTCCTTGTCCAGCTTCCGTATGATTTCCTGTGATTTTTCTTCCAGCCGTTCCGTTTCCTCAGTTTGGAGCAGCGTGTTTTCCGTTTCCTTTGCCATCAAAAAATCTCCTTTTCGTCACGACGAGATTCACCCGCGTGTGCTCGGGGAGCGTCTCGCCCTTCGCAATCAAAACGTCGTTCAGTTTGATGTCCCGTGTGGCGAAATGCGAGTTTATCCAGGTAAATTCGTGAAACACCTGATTGATATTGCTCATGTAGATCATGCCGTCGTCGTCGACCCAGACCTCGGTGCCTTTGTTCTCGGGAATGCCCGCGCCGAAGGCGGGGAAGGCGATCATATCGAGGATCAGGTCGCGGTTCGCGTCGATGTGGTAATACTCGTGCCAGGGGATTTTCTCCCAAGAATGAATCCAGCCAAAGAAAAGCTGATCGCCTTCTTTGGCCGGAACTTCTACATAGATTTCTTTTGTCTCGTAGTCGTAAATCCGAAGCACGGTCTGTGCCGAAAGCTCGTTCAGCGCCCACAGTCC
>JAEEGJ010027826.1_pt1 | contig 11312 bp, 8 predicted proteins | sample 8958761 | NCBI WGS metagenome assembly JAEEGJ01 (sample SAMN16246546, study PRJNA631951) | gut metagenome | biome: gut microbiome; feature: rumen; material: RS-attached | host: Bos | place: Iran: Karaj | collected 2018-10
CACCCTGGCTGCATATCTTCTATACAGCTCATCTTCCGCCAATCTGTCTCCTTGGGAGCAGCGCCTGGCCAGTTCCTGCTCGTCCAGATCCGTATACACCTATAAGGTTAATGTCTTCCTACAAAGATAGACAGTTCAATCGCTTTCTGATATAGATACACACAAAACCTCCGAATACGTCTCGTGCATCCGATTTTTTAGGGGAGAAGATCTGGTGCAGACCGCAATGTCCCAATGGGCAAGTCTCGCTTGTACATTGGGATGCCCTTCTGTCAGCGGTTTTTTGTTCAAGTCTTTTGGAAATGGGAGGATATCGGCCGAATTCTGCGAGACTTGTACATCGAAACATCGCTCTGCGAATGATTTCCTGTACAAGCCAGACTTGTACGATTTCAACTGTGAGATGCTAGTGCTTGTACAGGTCCACCGGCGGGACCTATACAAGCAAAAACGGCCGGAAATGCTCGTACCGGTCCAGAGCCTGGACCTGTACGAGCACCCGCCAGGATGGAGATATCTTAATAATTTGAGATTCGATCCCGACAAAAACAAAACCGGCCTCGGATGCTTTCCGAAGCCGGCTTGTGTGCGGTAGGTGAGAGTCGGAATATTCAAACTAACACAATGATAATCAGTTGATTATGATTATTTGGAAAATCCCCTCTAAATTGACCCCCTCATTCTCCTGCTAATTGACCCCCTGATCTTTCCCTTTTCATCTGATGAGAAAATGCGGGTTGTTGAGATGTAAAACAACTCCAGACTGCATTCTATTATAGATTCCATCATCAGGACATGGGGGTCACTTTCAATCGGAACGAGGGGTCAGTATAAAATGGGAACAAGGGGGTCAGTTTGCTGCGGAATCTCCAAGATGGCCATAGTCTGTGTTAGTCTCTATGGCAGCAAATATAATGGATTTTTCCGAAACATTTCCGAAACATTTTGGGTTTTCTTGGCTTTCCCGGTGCTTCCAGGGTAAAAGAAAAACCCCTTCAGAATACGCTGAAGGGGTCATTTCGGAGAATTTCGAGGTAATTCAAAAACCTCATTCGTGCCCAGAGCGGGGCTCGAACCCGCACGTCTTTAAGGGACACTGGATTTTGAGTCCAGCGCGTCTACCAATTCCGCCATCCGGGCAGGGGGACGGTCTCGGAAGAGACGGATTGCAAATTTACCTCAAAATCGGAGAAAAGCAAAATTTTTGGACTATCTTTGTAACCTTATGGAAAAGGAGATAGCCATTACCATTGACGGGAGGGTTGCCGGCCGGGTGGCCGGTTGCGACCGGCTTGCCGATGTCGCGCCTTTCGTCGCGGACGGGTCCGAGGTGTTCGTCGTCTATGACGAGAACGCTTCCTGGGTGGCGTCCGAGGTGATAGGGGCCGTTCCGAATGTACGCGGAAGCATCGCGCTGGAGGTGTCCGAAGAGGACAAATCCATGGACACGGTGCTTCTCATCGTCCGTTCGCTGCTGGAGGCGGGAGCTTCCCGGAAGGCGATTCTCATCGCCGTCGGCGGGGGAATCACCACCGATCTCGCCGGTTTCGCGGCATCCATCTACAAGCGCGGAATCCGGTATGCCAATATCCCGACCACCCTGCTCGCCCAGGTCGATGCGGCCGTGGGCGGGAAGACGGGTGTCAATTTCGACGATTACAAGAACATGCTGGGCGTCATCGTCCAGCCGGTGTTCACTTTCATCTGCGCCGACGCTCTCCGCACGCTTCCGCGCCGGGATTTCCTGTCCGGGGCGGCGGAGCTGCTGAAGACCTTCATCATCGAAAATGAGGACGACCATTACGGCCGGGCGGTCCGCTGGCTCACGTCGGGCGGCTCCGATGCCGAGCTGCAGGAGCTTGTGCTGGCCGCCGCGACGGTCAAGGCGGGCGTCGTGTCGCGCGATCCGTTCGAGGCTGGCGAGCGCCGGAAGCTGAACTTCGGCCATACTTTCGCCCATGCCATCGAGCACGAGGCGCGTCTGCATGGGGATGACATCACGCACGGTGAAGCCGTGTCGATGGGCATGGTCCTCGCGGCCCGGCTGTCCGATGCCCTGGGCGTATCGACCTGTCTGGAACGGCTGCTGACGGATGACTTCACCGACGCCGGCCTGCCCGTGCAGTGCCCCTATCCGCTAAATAGCCTCGCGGAAGCCATGGACAAGGACAAGAAAGCCGAGGGCTCCCTCGTGCACTTCGTCCTGGCCGAACGCATTGGCTCGGTCCTCATCCATGACCTGCCCGTTGCGCTGGCGCTTAACGCGTTGATTACCAGCTAGAAAGGTGGGTGCGCCCTGTGACGGAAATCACAGGGCAAAACCAGTAAAGTATTAATAAACAGACGATTGGACGCCAAGATAAGATGATTTGTACATCCATACAGGGCAAGACGCTGGAGGAGATTCTCGAGATTCTGGAAGACGGGGCGGTCGAAATGGCCGAGATCCGGCTGGATCTGTGCGACTTGGACGAGGAGGAGATCGAGACGCTGTTCACGCAGTCTGACGTGCCGCTGATCGCGACGTGCCGGATCGCCACCCTGGCGCAGCGCGTGCAGGCGGAGGGCGATCTGCTGAACGACGCCGGCAAGGTGCTGTCGGAACAGGGGCTTTACATGTCCCAGCCGCGAAAAGGCCGTAACCCGGCCGAGGAGCTTGCTGAAAATCAGCTGCTCAAGGCCATCGAGGCCGGCGCCAAATATGTGGACCTGGAAGTGGAGGCGCCCCCCATGATGGGCCGCAAGATCCGCCAGGCCTGCCAGGAATACGGAACGATGCTCATCCGCTCGTTCCACGATTTTGAGGGGACGCCGCCGGAAGCCTCGCTGTTGTCCACGTTGGACAAAGGCCGCCGTTTTGGCGGGGAAGTGGTCAAGATTGTGACCACGGCCGCCTGCAAGGCCGATGCGGACCGCGTGATGGCCCTGTACCGCGATGCGGAGCCGGGCACGCTTGTCGCGTTCTGCATGGGGCCGGAAGGCCGGGAGTCCCGCTTGGAAGCGCTCCGGCAGGGCGCGCCTTTCACCTACGCCTGCCTGACTCCCGAAGAAGCCACCGCTCCGGGCCAATGGACCACCGAGGAAATGAATGAAGCCGTGTACGGTGATTTCCGATTCATCGGCACGGACGACGCGCTCCAGATGCCGGCTTCGAAGAGTTTCGCCCAGCGGGCGATCGTAGCCGCCGCACTGGCCCAGGGCACGTCGCACCTCACGGGCTATTCGCCCTGCGGCGATAACGAGTCGGCCCTTGCCGCCGCCCGGAAACTTGGAGCCCGGGTGACCGTGAACGGTTCCGAACTGGAGATCACGGGCATCGGCGCATTCGAGAACTGCCTGGCCATCCATGAAATGCACGTGGGCGAGTCCGGTTTCCTGAGCCGGATGATCATCCCGGTGCTGTCGGTGATCGCCGACGGTCCGGTCTATGTGACCGGTGAAAAGACGCTGCTAGGTCGGCCGCTCGCCGGGGCGCACGACATCATGGCCTCGTTCGGCGTACGGCTCCTGCCGGAGACCGTTCCGCCCGAGAGCCGGAAGAATGACTGCTATGTGCCGCTGACGGTGCGGGGACCGCTGGTCCCGGGACGGGCCGACGTGTCCGGCAAGGGCGGCTCGCAACTCATCTCCGGCCTGCTGGCCGCTTTGCCGCTTGCCGGAAACCGCTCGACGGTGTATGTCCACGACCCCCGCAGCATCCCCTATATGTTCATCACCGTGGACGTGCTCCGCAAGTTCGGCATTGAAATCGGTTCCGAAATGGAAGGGGGCGACGATTTCCTGCAGACGCAGGACTGGTCGCTGTGCACCGGCGTGACCTTCAAGATGCGCGGACACCAGCATTACCACGCGGCGGACTTCCGCATCGAAGGCGACTGGTCCGGCGCCGCGAACTTCCTCGTGGCGGGCGCCGTCTTCGGTGACGTGGAGGTGGAAGGGCTGGACACCCAGTCCCTCCAGGCCGACATTTCCATCATGGACATTCTCATGGACGCCGGGGCGAGCATGTCCCAGTTGGAGGGCGGCACGCCCTCGACAGGCGCCGTCCATGTCACCCGCGCGCCGCTCTGCGCCTTCGAGACCGACCTGAACAACTGTCCGGACCTCTTCCCGATCGTGGCCGTGCTGGCCGCCTTCTGCCCGGGCGAAAGCCGCATTCGTGGCGTGCAACGTCTCCTGCACAAGGAAACGGACCGCGCCGCCGCCATCGTGGACATGCTCACGCAGATGGGCGTACCCGTCCGGGTCGATGAAGACGAGATGACCGTCGAAGGCATGTCTCTGACGCAGCGCATCCTCACCGGAAGACTGCTGAAGGGCGGACAGTATACCTCTCACGGCGACCACCGCATGGTGATGGCCCTCCGGGTGGCTTCCCTCGGTGCCGACGGTCCCGTGGACATCGACGACACCGCTTGCGTGGCGAAATCCTTCCCGGGTTTCCAGGACCTGTTTGACCAGCTATGAACACATTCGGAACGATATTCAGGGTAAGCATCTTCGGCGAATCGCACGGAGAGGAGATCGGCGTCGTTATCGACGGCGTGGAGCCGGGCGTCGCGCTTTGCGAACAGGACTTCGCGGAGGACATCGCCCGCCGCCGGAGCGGGGCGAAGGGAACGACGCCGCGCATCGAAGCGGACGAACCGCATATCCTCAGCGGCGTGTTCGAAGGCCGCACGACCGGTGCTCCGCTGACCATTGTCTTCAAGAATACGAATACGCGCAGCCAGGATTACAGCCGTCTGAAAGACGTGCCGCGTCCCGGCCACGCGGACTTTACGGCCAATGTCAAGTACGGCGGCTTCCAGGATCCGCGCGGCGGCGGCCATTTCTCCGGCCGCCTGACGCTGCCCGTCGTCGCCGCCGGCGTTGTCGCGAAAAAGATTCTCGCGGAGACTGTCGAGGAAGAGACGAACGGCCACGTGCAGTTCCGCTGCAAGGCCCGCTTGACGGAAGTCGGCGGTTTCACCGATGTAAACGACTGGGAGGAAGCCCTGGAAAAGGCTCAAAAGGAGGGCGATTCCCTCGGCGGCGTTGTGGAATGCGTCGTGGACGGCCTCCCTGCCGGCCTCGGCGAGCCGTTCTGGGACAGCGTTGAGTCAAAACTGGCCCATGCCATCTTTGCCATTCCCGGCGTCCGCGGCGTGGAATTCGGCGACGGTTTCGCCGCCGCCCGGATGAAAGGCTCGGAGCACAACGACCGGTTCACGCCCGACGGCATCGACGGTCACGAAGGCCTCGTCACACCGGTGACGAACCATGCCGGCGGCGTGAACGGCGGCATCACCAACGGTAATCCGCTGGTGTTCCGCGTTGCGTTCAAACCCACTTCCAGCATCGCCAAGGCCCAGGAGACCTTCGACTTCGCAAAAGGCGAAATGACCGTCCTGCAAGTCCCCGGCCGCCACGACACCTGCTTTGCTCTCCGCACGCCCGTCATCGTGGAAGCCATGGCCGCCATCGTGCTGGCGGATCTCATAGACCAAGCATAAAGAGATGTCAGAAAACGATAAGATCATACAGGATTTCACTTCCGGGGAATACAAGGAAGGGTTCGTGACGGACGTGGAGCAGGAGTTTGTTCCCAAGGGTCTGAACGAAGACATCATCCGCACGATTTCCCGGCTCAAGGAGGAGCCGGACTGGCTCCTGGAGTTCCGGCTGGACGCGTTCCGGAAGTGGCAGACGATGGAAATGCCCCGCTGGCCGCATCTGGACCTGCCGGAAATCGACTTCCAGGACATCATTTACTACGCCGCGCCCAAGAAGGACAAGGACCGCCCCAAAGAGATTGACCCGAAGCTGGCCGAGACCTTCGAAAAGTTGGGCATTCCGCTGAAAGAGCGGGACGTGCTGGCCGGCGTAGTCGCGGTCGACGCCGTGTTTGACTCGGTGTCCGTGACCACCACCTTCCGGAAGACACTGGCGGAGAAGGGCATCATCTTCTGCTCGTTCTCGGAAGCGGTGAAGGAACATCCGGACCTGGTGCGGAAATATCTCGCCACCGTGGTTCCGTCCGGCGACAACTATTTCGCGGCCTTGAACAGCGCCGTGTTCTCCGACGGTTCGTTCTGCTACATTCCCAAGGGGGTGCGCTGTCCGATGGACCTCAGCAGTTATTTCCGGATCAATGCGAAAGGCACCGGTCAGTTCGAGCGCACGCTCATCGTGGCCGACGAGGGTTCCTACGTAAGTTACATGGAAGGCTGCACCGCGCCGATGCGTGACGAGCAGCAGCTCCACGCCGCCGTGGTGGAAATTATCGTGGAAAAGGATGCCGATGTCAAGTACTCCACCGTCCAGAACTGGTATCCCGGCGACGCCGAGGGCAAGGGCGGCATCCTGAACCTCGTTACCAAGCGCGGCATCTGCAAGGGCAGCGGGGCGCATCTGAGCTGGACACAGGTGGAAACGGGTTCCGCCATCACCTGGAAGTACCCGTCGACCATCCTGAAAGGTGACAACACCGCCTCCGAGTTCTACTCCGTCGCGGTCACGAACAACTTCCAGCAGGCCGACACGGGCACGAAGATGATTCACATCGGCCGGAACACCAAGAGCCGGATCGTGTCCAAGGGCATCTCCGCCGGCCGCAGCCAGAACAGCTACCGCGGCCTGGTGCGGATGAACGCCGGGGCGCAGAACGCCCGCAACTATTCCCAGTGCGACAGCCTCCTCATCGGCTCCAAGTGCGGGGCCCATACCTTCCCGGTCATCCGCTCCGACAACCCGACGGCCGTCGTCGAGCATGAGGCGACGACCTCAAAAATCAGCGAGGACCAGCTGTTCTACTGCAACCAGCGGGGCATCGGTCCCGAAGAGGCCGTGGGCCTCATCGTCAACGGGTACGCCCGGGAAGTCCTCTCCCGCCTTCCGATGGAGTTCGCGGTAGAGGCGCAGAAACTGTTGCAAGTATCACTTGAAGGATCGGTAGGATGATGGACTGGATCAATCTCGTTTTGTTTGAACTCGGCGGAAAGCCGGTGCTGCTCGTGGACCTCATCAGCTCCCTGCTGGGGCTGATCTGCGTCTTCCTCGCCGGCCGGAACTCGAAATACAATTTCTGGGTGGGCTATCTGTACACGGCCGCCCTCTTCTTCCTGTTCTGGAACAGGAACCTGTACGCGAACCTGCTGCTGCAGCCCATATCCCTGGCCATCAACGTGCTCGGCCACTGGAGATGGACGCATCCGAAGGAGTCGGAGCGGTCGTCCGAGGATGCCGGCAAGCTGAAGGTGTCGATGCTTACCTGGCCGTCCCGGGCTTTCGTCGTGGGCGCCATCCTGGTCATCGCCTTCGGCTGGGGCTGGGCGATGGACTCCCTCTTCCCGAACGACCCGCATCCCTACCTGGACTGCTGCGTGACGGTACTCATCCTCACGGCGCAGCTCCTGTCGGCCCTCAAGAAGTGGGACTGCTGGATCGCCTGGCTGCTGGTGAACGTCACCCAGATCATTCTCCACATCAGCGTGGGGAACGTGTTCATGCCCATCGTCTGCGCCCTGTACCTGGTGAACGGTCTGTGGTCGCTGTATTCCTGGATGAAACTGTACAAGAAAAATGGATAAGCTGCTTGAAATCAAGAACCTGCACGCTCGGATCGGCGACAAGGAGATTCTGAAGGGCATCGACCTCAGCCTCGGAAGGGGCGAGATCCACGCCGTCATGGGCCCGAACGGGGCGGGGAAATCCACCCTGAACGCGGTCCTTACCGGCCGCTCGGACTATGAGGTGACGGAGGGAAGCATCGTCTATGACGGAAAGGACCTGCTGTCGATGGCGCCGGAAGAGCGCAGCTGGGCGGGTATTTTCCTGAGTTTCCAATATCCCGTCGAGATTCCCGGCGTGACGATCACCGCCTTCATGAAAGCCGCCGTCCAGGCCCGCCGGAAGGCGCAGGGCCTGCCCGAGATGAAGACGCCCGAATTCCTGAAGCTCCTCAAGGAGAAGATGGCTTTCGTGCAGATGAAGCCCGAGTTCGCCAAGCGCGAGGTCAATGTGGGCTTCTCCGGCGGCGAGAAAAAACGCAATGAAATCTTCCAGATGGCCATGCTGGACCCGACCCTGTCCATTCTGGACGAGACGGATTCCGGCCTGGACGTGGACGCCCTGAAGATCGTGGCCGACGGAGTCAACGCCCTCCGCTCGCCGGAGAAATCGGCCATCATCATCACGCATTACCAGAAACTTCTCGAATACGTGCAGCCCGACGTGGTGCACGTGCTCAAGGACGGCCGCATCGTCCACACGGGCGGTCGTGAGGTGATCGACGCCATCGAAAAAGGCGGTTTTGACCAGTTTTAGCGATGGGTTACGGGAATTATATAGATCCTTTCGTCGCGCTTCGCGCTCCTCAGGATGACAAGCCTGCCATTCCGAGCAAAGCCCATTCTGTCATTCCGAGCGAAGCGAAGGAATCTTATGTCGTCGGGGCGGGGGAGAAGCTCGAACTGACGTTCGTCGTGCTGCCGGGGGAGTCCCGGGACATCGACGTGGCCATCGACCTGGTGGGCGAGGGGGCGGAGGTCTCCCTGAAGGGCCTGTACCTGTGCGGGGGCGATGAGCGGGTGAACTTCCGCATCCTGATGCATCACCGTGCGGGCGGCTGCGTGTCGCACCAGCTGTTCGACGGCATCGCCGCCGGATCGTCCCGCGTGACCTTCGACGGCCGGATCATCGTCGCTCCGGACGCCCAGAAGACGGAGGCGTACCAGGAGAACCACAACATCGTCCTGTCGGACCAGGCCCATGTGGACACCACCCCGCAGCTGGAGATCTATGCCGATGATGTGAAATGCTCCCACGGCGCCACCATCGGCCGGCTGGACGAAGACGCCCTGTTCTACATGCGCACCCGCGGCGTTCCCGAGAAGGAGGCCCGCGTGCTGCAGATGCTTTCCTTCCTGTCTCCGGTCATCCCGGAAGGGCGGGAGGAGGAAGTGGAGCGGGCCGTCCGCCATTTGTGATAATCCGATTATTGTTCGTATCTTTACATCGTGCGAAGTGTCTGGCGCATAGGTGTATTGCTGGCTGTCGTCCTCGGGGCGGCGGCCTGCGCCCGTCCGGCCCGCACGGACCGCGGAACCCGGCAGCTGCTGGATGAACTGGACGGCTATGTCGGCGCCAGGGACGTCTACGTGGCGCAGAAACGCGCCGAGATGGACGCCCTGGGCAAGTTGGCCCGCTCCACCCGCGATCCGCTCCGCCGGTACGAACTGGAGATGAACATCGCCCGGGAGTACTTTGCCTTCAGTTTCGACTCCACGCAGCTGTACCTGAAGCACTGCCAGGAACTGGCCCTGGACGGGCTGAAGGACCGGGACCTGTACAATGAGGCGTCCGTCCAGCTGGGACATCTGTACGCCAAGGCGGGCAGCTATCTGGAAGCCTCCCAGCTCCTGTACGGCGACATCGACACGACCACGTTCTCCCCGTCCCTGATGGCCGAGTATATGTGGGTCCTGTATGATTTCAGCAAGGACCTGGCGGGCAACTCCGGCATGGTGGAGCGGCTGTCCATCCCGCCGGATTCGTTCTTCCGCCCCCGCCTGTATGCGCTCCTTCCCAAGGATTCCGACCGCTGGCGCTCCGCTCTCCGCGATGATCTTATGGAACAGGGCCGTCTCGCTTCGGCCGACAGCGTGAACCGGCTGCTGCTCTCGACGGTGAAGCCGGAGGACCGGGAGTTCGCCATCTTCGCCTTCTTCGAATCGGAAATAGAGAATCTGAAGGGAAACCAGGCGGAACGCATGGCCTGGCTCATCCGCTCCGCGGAATGCGACATCGTGAACGCGGTGAAAGACTACGCCTCCCTGACGATGGTGGCCCAGAACATCCTCTCCGTGGATGTGGACCGTTCGTTCCGGTACCTGCGGATCGCGCAGGAGGATGCGGTCCTGTACAACGCCAAGCTGCGTCCCTGGCAGATTTCCCGCTTCCTGATGGAAGTGGAGGACGCCTATGCGCTCCGGCAGGACCGCCAGGGGAAGGCCTCGCTGGTCACGTCCATCCTGCTGGCCATCCTGGTTCTGGTCCTGGCCCTGACCACCCATTTCCTCATCGCCCGTTCCCGGAAGCTGTCCCGCATGCAGAAGGCCCTGGAAAGCAGCAATATCCAGCTGGCCGAAGCCAACGAGGAGCTCAGCGTGCTGAACCGCCGGATTTCGAAGGCCGACAAGCTGAAGGAGTCCTATATCATGGACTTCCTGCAGGGCCTGTCGGAGCAGGTGGCCCTGATCCGCTCCGAGGACAACCGCTTCCGGAATCTCCTGAAACAGGGCAAGTCGGACCAGCTGTTCCGCGAGCTGGCCATCTCCGAGCGCTCCGAAAAGGCGCGTGAGAATTTCTACCGCAAGTTTGACGAAACCTTCCTGGCCCTGTATCCGGATTTCGTGGAGCAGTTCAATGCCTTGCTGCAGCCCGAGGCGCGCATCGATCCGCCCCAGGGAAGACTCACGACGGAGCTCCGGATTTTCGCCCTGATCCGCCTCGGCGTGGACGATTCCAAGAAGATCGCGACGATGCTGGATTACTCCGTCAGCACCATATATAACTATAAGGTTTCCGTCAAGAACGCGGCCCTCGGAGACCGCGACAAGTTCGAGGAAAGGGTGAAAATGATCGGCAAGTAGTGGATTTTTGACTCATTTTCCACTACTTTTTTCGCCTATTAAAATCTTTTAATAAGCTGTTCTACAAGTAGATAGCTACTACTTTGCGGTACTTTTATTTTATGATGCGCGCGATATGTGGTTATCGCGCGTAATTTTGCATCGGACCTTGCGTCAGAACACAACTCATTTAACAATAACCAACGCACAACAAACCAATCGCGTATGAAAAAAATCGCTTCTCTGATCCTTGTATTGGGATTGAGCCTGGCGGCATTCGCGCAGAACGTCCCCGTCAAGGGTGTCGTCCTGGACGAATCGCAGCAGCCGATCGTCGGCGCCTTTGTCGTTGAGCAGGGGACCGGCAACGGTACCGTGACGGGCATGGACGGTGAATTCGTCCTCCGCGCCCCGAAGGGTTCCGTTCTGGAAATCTCCTGTATCGGCTATGTCACCCAGACCGTCGCGGCCGATCCGGACCGCACGCTGGAAATCATCCTCGCGGAAGATTCCGAAATGCTGGAGGAAACCGTGGTCATCGGCTACGGCGTCCAGAAGAAATCCGTGGTGACGGCCGCCATCTCGTCGGTCACCTCCGACGACCTGAAAGTCCAGTCCCAGAACCGAGTGGACAACATGCTCCAGGGCATGACCTCCGGCGTCCAGGTCACCCAGAACTCCGGCGCCCCGGGCGCCAGC
>JAEEGJ010027829.1_pt1 | contig 11310 bp, 10 predicted proteins | sample 8958761 | NCBI WGS metagenome assembly JAEEGJ01 (sample SAMN16246546, study PRJNA631951) | gut metagenome | biome: gut microbiome; feature: rumen; material: RS-attached | host: Bos | place: Iran: Karaj | collected 2018-10
CAAAATCATTAATCAGTTTTTGTATTTCATCTTTTGTCATAAAAACATTTGTTGTATTTCCAGCTGGCTCTTTTAAATATATAGTTTTATTATTCACACCTTTATTATTCTCCTGGACATCTGTGACTATAGGGGATTGGACATTGTTGTCCTGTCCTTGTTGACACTGGTGTCCATACCATGACATGTACTCCTTTAAGGATGGAATACATGTATTTATCATGATCTGACGTTCTGTGACCTGTAGAGAGTTTTTCTGATAAATCATGTTTGTAATTATCAGATTTCGTTTCTTCAGATCATTAATCCATCTAGAAATTGTTCTGGAACTCACTTTGTATCTTTTCTCAAAGTATTCGTTTGAGCCCCAGCAATAACCCTTTTGTTTTGTGTGAGAAGCTATATCCCCAAAGAGCAGCTTTTCACCAATTGGAATATTTGAATCAGTAAGAATAAACTCTGGAACAATAACGAACTGTATCTTCTCAGGCTGATTTTCTTGCTCCATTGGTACCGTCCTTGCCACTAGTACAACCTTTACCAATGTTTACGCGCTTATGACTTGTAAGTTCATAAAATTCAATCCGCCCGTCATGAAAAGTAAATTTAACTTCGCATGAACCATGTACAATATGTTCATCATTAATCTGATTCATCAGCTGGATTAAGAGTTCTTCAGTCATTATTGAGCCTCCTCAAGTTTTGTCTGGCCGCGAAGAACAGGAGCAGTTACTGTGCACTTAGTAATATATTTTTCCAGTTCTTTACGATGGATAAATACACGTTGTGGATAACAGTTCTTGGTAAATCTGAATAAGAAATCAGACTATCTAAAGTGCTGACTCCAATTCCCATAATCTGAGCAGCTTCCTGACGTGTAAATAGAGTTTTTTCAGGCCACTCAGTAATTTCATAAGGTGTAGTTTTCATTGACCTTTCTCCTTCAAACTTCTTTTGCAGAAAGAAGTTCAGTTAGTTTTATTCAAGAGAATCTCTCTTGTTCTGCAACTATCTGAAGGATAAAGGAAGATAAAAATCTTTAATAAGGAAAAATTAAGGAAAAAATTGACAAGGACTTTGAATAAAAAACGAATTATAATTAATTATATTTTAAACTAACAGTTTAATGACAAATGAAAACTTATTTGTTAAAGTGAAAATACAAAACACAAATTAAAGTCGCTGGCCCTAAGAAGCCGAGCGCCGTGTCTCATTGGTTTGACAGGCCTGAGACAAAAACCCGCTGCGCCGTTGGCGTAAAAATATCTTTTATGAAAGGAGTGCGTAATGAGCACAGACACATTTGACATTACAAAATTATCTCGTGCAATGACTGGCAAAAAAAGATGCTATTCGACAATTCTACGCACACTTTGGAATTACAAAATGCCTGGGCAGGCAATAAAAGATAATGGAGTTTTTGTTAAAGGAGTTAAATCATATGAGGACCGTAACCATTCAAAGGCCGGTTGTTGATCTGAAAGCAACCGGTGCACAAATACGACGGACAAGCCGTCGTTTGCATAAGTGGAAGTTATTGACGTTTGCGCTCGCGCGCATAGGCATCAAATCACAAAATCATTTTACAGTTTATGCATGGGATAGGGAGCGACGGCTGAAAGCCGGCAAAATGCTCCAGTGGAGCATTTTGAGCGAGTCTCCGAGCAGCTGTGCTGCGAAGGGTGAGTGGTCCTAAAAAAGGCGAGCAGTGCGCAGCGTTTTTTAGGAACCAGCGACAGGAGGTCGCTGGTAACGAACGAAGGCGCCGTGGAGGGAGCACACACGACGTGTGCGACCGTAACGGCGAGTCCTGCCCCCGCTTTTAAATAAATAAATTTGTGTGTACAATTTCCGTACATCATGTTATATTAGAAGAGGAGGTACTATTATGGCAGTTGCATTAAAAGATGAAAGAATTGACTTTAGAGCTAACTCAAATCAGAAGACTCTTCTTGAACGTGCCGCTGAACTTAAACACGTTTCACTTTCTTCATATGTCCTTACATCTTCTCTGAAGCAGGCCCAGATTGACCTTGCAGAAAATGAAGTACTTGTACTTTCAAATCGCGACAGAGACCTTGTCATGGCCGCTCTGGAAAATCCACCAGAACCAAATGAAGCATTAAAGGGTTTGTTCAGATGAATTTTAAGTTAGTCTCAATAAAAGAAATTCCAAAAGCAAAATTGAAAAAGTTTGATTGCGGAACTGAAGTATTAAATGAATTTCTTTCTCGATATTCATTAAAGAATGATACATTAGGTATCGGAAAAACTTTTGTTGCATTTGATGAAAATGACGATGTTGTCGGTTATTTCACACTTGCAACAGCACAAGTTGTATATGAAGATATTCCTGATGAATACAGAGGGAAGTTACCCAAATATCCTATTCCTTCATTGAGGATTGCTCGTCTTGCAGTTGGAAAGAATTTACAAGGAAAAGGAATTGGCAAATGGTTGCTTACACAAGCTTTTATAAAAATAGTCCATGTTGCTGAAATTACAGGATTATATTTTATAATTGTCGATGCAAAAGAAACTTCAAAAAGTTTTTACGAGCATTATGGATTTATTAAGTTCAACGATAAGGAACTTTCATATTTTCTGACTATAGATACAGTAAAAAAAGCTATGGAAGGCTAAAGGTCTCTTTTCTGAAATCAAAGATCGGCCTATAAATACAGATCATTCCATGATATACTATTTGTATGAGTAATAGTTTCATTATCAAAGATGTCAATTTCAAAGATTCAAATTATGGTATTGAAGAATATCTGAATAATTGGCCCATGTTATATATCTTAGAAAATGGAACTAAAGCATATGTTGGTCAGACAAACTGCATAACTAAACGAATGAGTCAACATAAAGAAAGTGATTCCAAAAAAGAATTCACAAGGGCTCATTTCATATACTTTGATAAATCAAATCAGTCTGCAACTTTTGATTATGAATCAAGATTAATAAGCTTGATGGTTGCTGATAATAAATTTATTCTCACAAACCTTAATGCAGGTTTAAGTGGTGTACAATATTACAACAAAGATTTTTATGACTCTGCCTTTAGAGACTTATGGGAACAATTACGAATCAAAAATCTTGCAGATAAAACAATTGAAGAATTAGAACAATCTGATCTGTTTAAGTATTCACCATATAAACAATTATCAACAGACCAGAGAAATCTCGTAACTGAAATCTCAGAAAATCTTTCACGAAGTATAAATCGTAAAATTGTAATAAATGGAATGCCTGGAAGTGGAAAAACAATCCTGGCAATCTATTTATTTAAATTTTTACGCATGAGTCCAAATTTTGCTAATCTGAAATTGGCTTTTGTTGTTCCTCCTACTTCATTACGAACAACAATCAAAAAAGTATTTAAGAGTATAAATGGATTATCTGAAAAAGATGTTATCGGGCCAAATGATATTGCAAAACAAAAATATGATATCGTTCTTGTAGATGAAGCTCATAGACTTAAAATGAGGAAGAATCTTTCCAGTTACTCTTTCTACGATCAGGCTTGTAAGCAAATCGGTCTAGATACTTCTGCTACACAATTAGATTGGATATTAAAACAGTCTAATTGTGCAATAATTTTTTATGATAAAAAACAAATCGTTTATCCGCAAGGTCTAAGAATTGACAACTTAATTAATCAGGATCTAACTGATAATAGAGCCACAAGTTTTTATACACTTACATCTCAAATGCGCTGTTTAGGCGGTATACCATATCTTGAGGATATTGATAAACTCTTAAATAACAGACTTTCATCTAAGGTACGAACAGATGAATATGAATTATTTATAGTCAACAATTTCCATGATTTTGAAAAAATCTTATTCGAGAAAGAGAATAAATTTAAATTATCCAGGATGATTGCCGGTTACGCTTGGGAATGGAAAAGTAAGAACGACAATAAAAAATTTGATATCACATTAGATGGCATAAGTCGACAATGGAATTCAACATTAGATAATTGGGTTAATTCCAAAAACGCAATTAATGAAGTTGGCTGCATTCATTCTATTCAAGGTTATGACCTTAATTATGGTTTTGTAATAATTGGAAATGATCTTAAATATAATCCACAGAAAAAGAAAATATATATAGACAGAAACTCATATTTTGATAAATATGGCAAGAATAATACCACTGATGAAGAATTGGAAGAGTATATAAAGAATATATACTATGTACTGCTTACCAGAGGAATAAAAGGTACTTATTTATATATTTGTGATGAAAATTTACGCAATTATATGAGCCAGTTTATTGAAATATATAACAACCAGAATTCCGAGGTTTTATACTCACCTACTCCAGATTACGGGTTATTGCACGCTGCAGAAGAATTTCCGAAATATAGAAAATAGTCCAAAAAACTTTATAAGCTATCTTATAACTCTCCTTGTAAATCACCACTTTTATTTATTTGTTCACATCCAAACATCAAAGATTATTTAAATACAATGCTAATGATTTACAAAAATTGAAAATTCTATGCTATAATGAATTATCTTAAAAAAATGGAAGTAATGCTTCCGAATAAAAAAAGTAGGTAAAAAAAATGTCAGACTCTAATTCTTTTTCTATCTATTTGTTGAAAGATAATTATAATTCAACAAATTTTAAGAATGCAATGCGCAAGGAACTAAAGGAAATTTCAGCTCAAAATATTCCTTCGAATGCAAAAATGTTTTTTCATGAATCAGATTCAAATGTTCCTGAATGGGCAAATTATTGGGGTGCAAATATCTCGAAAAAAAATTTGATGTTGTGTGCGCTTATTTTCTATCCAGTTAATAATAGGGTTTTTGTATTTTCATATGGTTATGCATTTGTATTTCTACGGGATGATGCAATTGAGCAAGATTTTGGCTTAAAAGTAGCTACAACTCTTCTTGATTCTAAAACTCTCCGCAGTGCAGATACTTTTGAGTTTTCTTCATCAAAAAAGGAACGTACACAATCACCAAATATAAGCGATTTATCTTTCTTTGATATTGATTCAGATACAACAATTTTGAAATCCATAACCGGAAAAGTTAAAGATTTACATTCCAAAGATATTTCTTATGTAACTGGTTCAAGCAATATAAGAATTACTTCAAAAGTATCCGTTAAAGATATGGGTACATTTTTAACATCACTGTTAGCTATATATACTGGAGCAAAACAAGATACTGATTTTGATGATTATTTTACCCAAATAGTTCCTATCCAATCTAAAGCTAACATAAAGAAATATGAAAAATCACTTTTTGATGATTTGACAAATAAAAATACACAGGCAGAAATAGAATTTTCTTTACCAGATTTAATTGATTTCCAACACTTTAAGGGTTTTTCTCTTTTTGAAACAAATGATAACAGCAAGATTTTCGAAGAATTTTCAATTGATAATTTATTTGATTTATGGGAAAAGAAAAAAAATAAAGCAAAAAATATAAATAATTTGTTAGATAACTGTAAGGTATTTTTTTATAATGATACAAAAGATGAACCATATAAAAGTGCATCATTAAAGAAATGCATTTCATACATAACTACAGATTCTATTAATAACGAAAAAGTATATTTTCATGAAGGGACCTGGTATCATTTCTCAGAAAAATATATAGATAGAATTAATAAAACAGTAAATAAAATATTCTCAAAACAAGACTTCAATTTACCAAAATATAACAAAGCAGTCACAGATGGAGAAGGTGCATATAATGACAGTCTAGCTACATCTAATTTATTTCTGGAACTTGATACAGATAATGTGAGTTTTGGAAGAAGTCCTATTGAACCATGTGATTTAATATATTGCGATAATACAAAAGATTATTTAATTCATGTAAAAATTGGAGGATCGAAATCATCTCCTCTTGGACATCTATTTAATCAAGGTTATGTTTCAACAGAATTACTGCTGAATGATACAAAAATGAAAAACGAGGTTTTAGACAAAATAAAAAATAATACAATGTCTAAGGCAAATAAAAATGAAATAATGGAAAACTTAAAAAAAGATAACTTTGAAGTTGTATATGCAATTATTACAAAAAAGAAAAAAATAACCGAGTTACCACTATTTACAAAAATCGCAATGATAAAGGCATGGAAAAATCTAAATAGACTTCAAATAAATTCAAGCGTTATCTTTATAGAAGATAAATCTTAATATATGTTAATTATATATTTTTAAGCGCTTTTATCCGTCTAACCAGGCCAAATTTGTAGCAATCCTACAAATTTAGCCTGTTCAGCCTTCTTCCCACCTTTCTCTAAAACCCCTTCTTTACCGACTCTTCCATTACAGACTTCAGCGAAGCGGTAAAGAAAGGCTGCAGGCATTCCTTAAAAATTTCTTTATCCAGATCCCCATTATGCTTTATGTACCAGATGAGCTGGGCACTCAAGAGATTTGTATAGCTGTAGCCCACAAAGGTTTTAAAATCTTCTGAAAGTTTAAGGTCATATTCCTGGGCAAAATAATCAATTGTTGCCCTTACAAATATCATCAGATCTTTTTCAAAAATAATTTTAAGCTGCTGCTCACCAAGAGATTCGTAAGCACAGTTGCAGAGCGAAATATTCTTATCAATATAATCAAGAACAAAATCCATAGCCTGAGGCAGTGGCGCTTTTGACTGGTGGAAGGAATCCAGAATATTCTGTACCTCCCGGGAATACGTAAAGGAGAGCAGATCGTAAGTATTCTCAAAATGATAATAAAAAGTATTGCGGTTTATGTTACAGGCCCCAACAATATCCTGAACAGTGATTTTTGAAAAAGGCCTGTCCTTGATCATTTTTTTGAGAGTCTCTGCCATGAGAATTTTTGTTTCTGACGGATTTTCGTTCATAAATCCATTATTAGACATTCGGTAAAATTTGTCTATTGTTTTTCTAATAACATTCTATTAAATTCCAAACCAACAAGGTCTTAGTTTTTTTATAGTTTTTATAAGGGATGGCTGACATGAGTAGAGGTAAGATTTTCAGATATTCAATCTTCGGCGTAGTTGTACTTGCTTTTGTGTTATTAATAGTTTTAGTTACTCGTAAAAAGCCTGTTGCAGAAAAGCCGGATACAATTCCTGCTGTTGTAATTGAAAAACCTCAGCGGGGAAAACTTGTTGAGGCAGTTACAATTTCCGGCTACGTTGAAGCAAACGCAATGATTCCTGTTGTGCCTTTTGTTTCCGGAACAATTATAGAGTATCCTGCCCGCGCCGGAGACTTTGTAGAAAAAGATACCCTTCTTGCAAAAATTGATGATGCCCCTTTTAAGCAGCAGATGCTCCAGGCTCAGGCCGCTTACTTTGCAACCCAGAGCACCTTTGAAAGAATTGAAAAACTTTATAAGGCAGGCTCTACAACACAGCAGAATTATGATTCTGCAAAAGCCCAAGCAGATGCCTCTAAAGCCCAGTACGATCTTGCAAAACTTCAGATGGATTATACAGAAGTCCGCGCCCCTGTTGACGGAACAATTCTGATTGCAGACCAGGCTGTAGGTGGAATTGGAAATCAGAGCCAGCCTTTGGCAGTTCTTGCAGACCTTTCCAATCAGGTTGTAAGACTTAAAGTTCCAGAAAAATATTTTGATTTATTTACGCTTGAACGAGAGTCTCTGGCAGTTACAGTAACCCGTCCTGCAGAAAAGAATATGTATGAAGATGCAGTAACTACGGCAACAATAGAAAACATTGCACCTTACGTTTCTCCACAGAGCAAAAACTTTGTAGTTGTCTGCCAGCTTGATGAACCGGGAGACCGTTTTAGACCTGGTATGTATGTAAAGGTTCAGGTTGCTTATAAAACTTACGAGGATGTTCCATTAATCAGTTTAAAAGCCCAGAAAATGGACGGTTCCTTCTATATTTATGACGAAAATACTGAAACAGTAAAATTTGTAGAGCACGACGATTTTCCTGTAGATGATAAAAACTTTATTGTTCCGGAAGAATACAGCAATTCCTACATTGTAATGGATGGCCAGAATTTTATTTTTGATGGTCAGCAGGTTCGCATTTTTGAAGAAGCCCTGAAAGAAGCAAAAAGTCAGGCAAGAACAGGAGCTGAGGAATAGGACTATGAAGGTATCTGAGTTTTCCGTAAAACATCCTGCCATTATCACAATGATCCTCCTGGTACTTGTTGCCTTCGGTTTTTATTCCCTCACCGGAATGCGCACAGAATTCATGGAAGATATTTCCATGCCTCAGGCAATCGTTTATACAGTGTATCCGGGTGCCAGCGCAGAAGACGTTGAAAATGATATTACAAAAGTACTGGAAGATTCTTTTGTAACACTGCCCCACTTTAAGGCAATTGACTCTACTTCTTCAAATTCCCTCAGCTGGATTTTGATTACCTATGCAGACGGCTACGACCCTTACGACCAGCTCACCGAACTTCGTAACCGCATTTCCGAACTCGTAAGCAAACTGCCTTCCGGAATATCTGGAGAACCAAGAGCCCTGGTAGGCGGAATGTCTATGATGCCAATCATCACCTTTTCTGTTAGTGCCGGCCAGGACACAGCCCGTCTTACCCAGTACCTTCAGGATGAACTCACTCCTCTCCTTACTCAGATAGACGGAGTTTCTCAGGTTTCAATTGATGGTGGAATTGAACTCGCAGTAAATATTAAAATTGATGTAGATTCCCTTACCTCAAAAGGCATTGCAGTTTCTACAATATATCAGGTCTTGAATTACGGTAACGTAAACCTTCCGCTTGGTAATGCAAGTTATCAGGACCGCGCCATTCAGGTACGTTATGCTGGTGGCTTTAATTCTCTGGACGATATTAAAAATCTTCCGGTGGGAGTTGGAGACGGTTCTACAATTATTCGCCTGAGTGACGTTGCCGATGTTAGTCTTTCCTACCCAAGTCAAAATGTAACTGTATCAGACGGCAACACACCTCTCACAATTGTAAATGTAACAAAACGTCTGGACGGAGACACAACCAAAATCATCAAAAAGGTTAAGAAGGCAATTGCCGAATGTGAGAAGAATACAAACGGTGCCGTTCAGTTCCACATCATCAGTGATGACAGCCGTCAGGTAAAAGCTTCTCTTAAGGCAGTTATTCAAAGTGGTATTCTCGGAATAATTTTTGCAGTTCTTATCATTCTGCTTTTTATGGCAGACTGGCGGGCAACCCTTACAATCAGTCTTTCCATTCCGCTTTGTATTTTGTTCAGTTTGATTGGCCTTCGTATTCTGGATATCTCCTTAAACCTCATGACTCTTTCAGGTCTAGTAATTTCGCTTGGTATGGTTGTAGACGGTTCTACGGTTATGCTGGATCAGGTTTTCCGCTACTATAAAAGACGAGACCCGGAAACAGGCGAACTTGAATACACAGTAAACCAGAGTATTTACAAGGGCTGGGATGAAGTTTCTTCTTCTATTCTTGCCAGTGCTGCCACTACCATTGTCGTATTCATTCCGATTGCCCTGCTTGGCGGTCTTATAGGAAGCGTTCTTCATGCCGTTGCAGTTACAATTATTCTTGCAATTTTTTCTTCCTTCCTTGTTGCCGTTGTAATCGTGCCTTATCTCTTAAAGCAGTTCCTTTCTGATAAGGGACCAAAGATTCGCGGCCGCCCAAGAAAGTTTGATCAGATAATGTCTAAGATTGAAAGAGGCTACAGAAAAGTTCTCGACCTTTCACTGAAGAACAGAGGCTTTGTTGTTCTTGTTGCAGTCTCACTTTTGATTTTCTCAGGCTTCATTGCCCTGCGTCTTGGAATCACCTTTATTCCTTCTACAGACTCGGGTGACTTTTACATTACAACCGAATTCCCAATGGGCACAGAAAAAGAACAGACCCATGAAAAAATGCAGGTTGCTCAGGAGCTTTTGTATAAATATGTTCCAGAGATTGATAACATAGTTATGTACGAAGGACAGGGCGACTCTTCTAACTTTGCAGGAGTATCTACTCCTCATTATGCATCTACCCATGTTGTGCTTGTTCCAGTTTCAAAACGAAAAAGAAATGTTCATGAGATCATGCTGCAGATTCAGGAAATCTGGGCAGCCGTTTTACCAGACTCAAAGGTTTCTGTTCAGAACGGTGGTTTCGATAAACTTGTTGGTTATGTTTCTGATGGTGGTGGTTACGGTATCACTCTGATTTCAGAAGACCTTGATGTTCTCTATGAAACTGCTTCAAAAATCAAAGCTCACCTGGAAAACGATCCGGAAGTTGTAACAGCAAAACTCGATACTGATTTTGATACAAGCTCTATGATTATTGATATGAGCCAGGAGTATCTGAGTTCTCTTGGTATCACAAGTTACGAAGCAGGTCTTACTTCAGCAATTCTTTTTCAGGGTGTTGATTGTGGACGTTACAAGGATCTTGAAAGCGGCCGCCGTTACGACCTTAAAATTACTTCGAACATTACAGACCAGAATATCACAACTGATACTATTTCAAATCTTCATATTGTTACTCAGAATGGTCAGGATGTTTCTTTTGCAAACCTTTCTGATATCAGAGTTGAAAAATCTATTTCGCAGATTAACCATTCTAACCGCGCAAAGAAAATTACAATTACAGCCTCTCTGGTTGGCGAAGATACAAGCGGCGTCTCACAGCGCGTAAATCAGTTTATTGCAGAGAATCCGCTTCCAAACGGAGTTCATTCTAAGGCCGGTGGAATTATGGCCCTTATCGGCGACATGATTACACCAATGATTTCTGCCCTCCTGATTGCTGTCTTCCTGGTTTACACAGTTATGGTTATTCAGTTTGAAAAGTTCCGCCAGCCGCTTTTGATTATGGTAACAATTCCATTCTGTTTTATCGGCGTTGTAGGCGGCCTTTTGATTTTTGGTTCTACACTGAATCTTCTTTCGCTGCTGGGTCTTATTTCCCTGGCCGGTGTTGTTGTTAACAATGGTATTATTCTTATTGATTATATCAATCAGCTCAGGAAGCAGCGCCGCATGGTTCTTGCCAGAACCAAGGGTACACAGGACAAAGACGGTGAATGGCAGATTACACTTACAGCAGAAGAGGAAGATGAGCTCTTAAAAACGTCTGTTCTCGATGGAGCTGCCAGCCGAATCAAGCCGATTTTAATTACAACTCTTACTACTCTTCTTGGTGACATTCCAATGGCAGTAGCAAAGGGAGAAGGCTCAGAGCTTTACGCTTCCATGGGCCAGGCAATTGCGGGCGGACTTTTTACATCTACCCTTATTACATTGATTTTAATTCCAGTAATTTATTACATGAGTGAAGCAAAACAAAAGCGAGGCAAAAATGATTAAACGAAATTTCAAA
>JAEEGJ010027833.1_pt1 | contig 11309 bp, 7 predicted proteins | sample 8958761 | NCBI WGS metagenome assembly JAEEGJ01 (sample SAMN16246546, study PRJNA631951) | gut metagenome | biome: gut microbiome; feature: rumen; material: RS-attached | host: Bos | place: Iran: Karaj | collected 2018-10
GAGTCGGGTCTCGTTGAAGACAATATCGGCGTGCGGCTTCACGAAGTACTACTTGAAATAATCGAGGTCGTCCATGACGGCAGGCTTGTCGAAGCATGGCATAGGGTAGACCTTGCTGTAATCAAGCCCTTGGTGGCCTTCGATTTGGAAACGAGGCAATTGCTCCAACACCTGACGCAGCAAAGCCACAGTAAAATCATCGTAAACGCCTGAAGTCAACGTACGTTGAATGTGTTGGAACAAGGTTTCATCACCGTGGTCGGATTGCAGGTAACAATTCCTTTCTTCGTTGACAATCAATAATTTGGGAACGTTCAAACCGATTTTTCCGAAGTGTTCGGTCAGATAAAAGAAGGCTTCGTTTTCCTCAATGTTGGCATTGTAAGCGCCAATCAGGGAGTCTTTTTCGGTGACAATCCTATAATATTTACGTGAGGACCCCGACTCAGCAATAGGCTTGATGTCGATGGGATTCTCGCCGATGGATCGGGTGAGTTGCGCTAAAACGTTCTGAATATCAAAATCTGGCATGTGATCAGGTCAATAATTTAGTTCACAAAGATACGAAACAATTTTTTTGAAAAATAAGTTGGAATCTGCTTTTTATTATTAAATTTGCCTCGCAATTGTGAACTTCATATCGGGACGAAAGTCCTGAAATACTAAAACGAATTAAAATGGAAAACAAAGAGCTTATGGCCATCGATGCCAATGAGAAAATGAGAATCGTGGAATTGAACCAGTCTTCAATTCTTCCGGGCAGTATTACATTTGACAAGAAACCTCAAGAGATGATTCCCCAGGATGAGGAACTTCCTGAGCTTGTTGCCGACGAGGATCTGATGGAAGAGGAAGAGGCTGAGGAAGTGGAACTTGATATTGAAGGAAAGACCAAGGATGAATTGGCCGCCATGCTCGAGGAGATTGTCCAAGAACCTGATGTAAACAAGATCAAGGACAAAGTCACCGCCGTTCGCGTTCGTTTTATGCAACTCAACAAAGAGGACATGGACAAGGAATACGAGGCCTTCCTCGAAGGCGGTGGCGACAAAGAAGCCTACCAGCATGAGATGGACGATGCAGAGAAGCGCTTCAATGCCGCTTTCGGCATCTTTAAGGCTAACCGCGCCAAGCAGAACGAACTGCTGGATGCCCAAAAGCTCGAAAACCTCGCCCAAAAACAAGCCATCCTCGAAGAACTCAAGCAACTGATCGCCTCTGAGGAGACCCTGAAGAAGACTTACGACGACTTCCGCGTGCTGCAAGACAAATGGAAGACCATCGGCCAGGTGCCCGCTACCGAGAACGCCAACCTTTGGAACACCTACCATTTCCTCGTGGAGAAGTTCTTCGACAAAGTCAACATCAACCGTGAGTTGCGTGACCTCGATATGAAGAAAAACCTCGATGCCAAGATCGTGCTTTGCGAGAAGGCTGAGGAACTGATGGACGAAAAATCCATGGCCAAGGCATTCAAGGAACTCCAGAAACTCCATGAGGAGTGGAAAGAGATTGGCCCTGTGCCACAAGATAAGAAAGACGAGATCTGGGAGCGCTTCAAGGCTGCCACCGACAAGATCAACGCCATCCGCCGCGAGCATTATTCAAAGATCCAAGAGGAACAGAACGCCAACCATGAAACCAAGACCGCTCTATGCGAGAAGGCTGAAGAGCTGTTGGCCGAAGAGAATACCACCATCAACGCATGGCAGAAGAAGTCAGAGGAACTCAGCGAACTCTTCAAGGTGTGGAAGACCGTTGGTCCCGCTCCAAAGAAGCAAAATGAAGACATCTGGGCTCGCTTCAAAGGCACCATGGATACCTTCTTCGCTAAGAAAAAGGAATTCTTCGCTTCGCTGAAGGACAAGCAGACCGAGAACCTGGAACGCAAGATCAACCTGTGCATCGAGGCTGAGGGACTGCAAGAATCCACCGAATGGAAGAAAGCTACCGAGCGCTTCAAGAAGATGCAGGAAGAATGGAAGACCATCGGCCCAGTGCCGAAGCGTCATGCCGACAAGATCTGGAAGCGTTTCAGAGCCGCTTGCGACACATTCTTCAGCCGTAAGGCCGAACATTTCGGTGGCCTGAAGGAAGAAGAAACCGCCAACCTCGCCGCTAAACAAGCCATCATTGAGGAAATCAAGAACTTCGAGCTGAAGCCCAGCCGCGCTGAGAATATGGATGCCATCAAGGCCCTCCAAAAGCGTTGGATCGAAATCGGCCATGTCCCGATGAAATATAAGGACAGCATCAACACCGAGTATCGCAATGCCGTTGACGCACTGTTCGACAGAATGAGAAACAACCAGAATGAGATCACCACCAACGAATACAAGGAGATGGTGGAACTCATGAAGGACGATCCGGAATCGGGCGACAAGATGCGCCGCGAGAAGACCAACCTCGCCAACAAGATCCAGAAGCTCCGCGATGAGATCAGCGTGCTCGAAAACAACATCGGTTTCTTCTCCAACAGCAAGAACTCAGAGCTGATGAAGGCCGAGTACGAGAAGAAGATCAACAAGGCTAAGAACGACTTAAAGGTGCTCGAGGCCAAGCTGAAGATCATCAATGATTAAGCTGACCACCTTCGGTGAATCTCACGGAGTTGCCGTAGGCGGAGTGATAGAAGGCTGTCCGGCTGGTTTGAAGATCGACAGACAGCTTATCGACAGCGATTTGGCCCGTCGGGCAACAGGCAAAACCTCATCGGAATCCCAACGCCGGGAGTCCGATGAGGTTGAGTTTTTGTCGGGCCTCCTTGACGGCGTTACCTTGGGCACACCTATAGCTTTCCTGGTGCGTAACACCGACGCCCGACCTGAGGATTACGCCGACTTGAAAGACGTGTTTCGTCCTTCCCATGCCGACTTTACCTATCAAGCCAAATATGGCATCCGCGATTGGCGGGGCGGAGGCAGGGCTTCGGCTCGCACCATGTTGCCATACGTGGTGGCTGGTGCCATTGCCAAACAGCTCCTGGCAACACAAGGCATCAAAGTGAGGGCTGAAGTTCATAGCATTGGCGGCGAGACGGATTACGCTAGGATAGAGGCTTTGTTGCAGCAATGCAGGGAAGAGGGTGACACGGTCGGTGGCATCGTTCACGGCAGCATCACTGGACTTCCAGCGGGTTTGGGTGAACCTTTGGATGATAAGTTTCAAGCCTGTCTGGCCAAGGCGATGTTTACCATCCCCGCCGTGAAAGGCTTCGAGTACGGTGATGGCTTTGCCATGGCTTCAATGCGTGGCTCGGAGGCTAATGACCAGATGGATGGAACAACGTTCCTCACCAACCACTCTGGTGGCATCCAAGGCGGCATCACCAATGGGGAAGAGGTTTTCTTTAATGTGGCTTTTAAGCCCATACCCACGCTCGGCCGCGGCAACCGTCACGACGTCTGCGCCTTGCCTCGGGCCACCGTCATCGTTGAAGCTATGGCAGCGCTGACTATTGTGAGATTCAAGCTATAGCCCAACCGAATTTTCGAGATAATTCTTTTACTAAAGTTCGATCGCTTGAAGGAATGGTGATTCTAACGGTCTCCAATTCGACGTTCTTCTTTAAAATATTGGCTGAATCCAGATCGTATTGGGTTTGAAGATTAATCCAAATCTGAGCGGGAATTCCTAAAGCTTTTTCCAAAGCAATAGCCACATTGATAGAAACGGGACGTTTCCCATGGATCGTGTCACAAAGGATGGATGGCTTGATCCCGGTTTCTTCGGATAGCTGTCTTTGAGTCATTTTTCGCTCTCTTAGCTCATCTCTGATCAATTCTCCAGGATGTGTCGCTAAAAAAGGAATCTGTTCTTTATTTTTCATAATGCTTCGTTATTTTTTCGATTGTTATTTTAACCACTATTCCGTTCTCATCTGGAGAACTACTAAACAATAAACGGTATTGGTTGTTAGCTCTTCTAAAGAGGGATCATCGAACTCAATAATCATACTTTTCCATTAAAAAGGTGAATAAATGACTAATGGTTCGAATTGTTCCGCAAAAATAATTAGAATTTTGAAATAATTATCAAAATTGATAATTTTTTTTGATAAAAAAATCACCTCGATTGCTCAAGGTGATTTTAATTATCGATTCTTAGAAACTAAATCTCAGATTAAGCACTGCGGACCAAGTGGAGATCACGTCTGCGTAGTCGTTCCAAACGAGCTCCTTGAATTGGTACTGGCCGTTTTTCCATTCGATGATGTCGCCGCTATTGAGCTGCTTGACGTTGCCCCAACCACGATGCAGGAGGTTGGCAATGTTCTTGACGTCCACGCCGAAGCTAATGGCCTTGCCATCATTGAATTCGTAAGTTCTTTCGTATTTGAGGTTGATGGTGTGTCTCCATGGAGCGATGACGCCACCACGCTCAGCATAATGACCGCGGTGATTGCTGGCGTATTTGTCGTTGCTGAGGAATGAATCAAAAGCATTACGGTTTTCCTCGCTGACGAAAGGCATCACGTAATCGCCATTGGCGTCTTTGGCATACAACTCATCGTGAGTGGGGAGGTAAGCCAAGCTATGTGCACCGTAGTCACCGTTGACATTGCTCGTCATGGTATAGCTGTAGCGGCTATAGCTGTAGCTGCCCACAAAGCAGAGGTTGTAGCCCTCATAGTAGCAGCTGAGGATCTCAGTGGTGTGCTGTCCTACTTTCCAAGTCCAACCGGCATTGAAGAGCACCCTATTGGGCGAAACGTATGAACTGTAGCCGACTTCATGGGAGTTGCTGCCATGTACACCGAAAGTATTGTTCGTATAAGTGCTCATCACCTGGTCGCCGATGGCGTCAGTGATGTTCTTGCCGCATGAATAGGAGTAGGAAGCTAACAGGTTAAGACCGAAATTGAAGTCCTTGTTGAGGGTTCCAGTGATGGAGTAGTAGAAACCATTGGCCTTAGTGTTGGTGACATAGAAAGGCGTGACGGCGCCGCCGATGGAGTTGACGAGACCCTCGCTTCTCCAATGGGCACGCTTTCCAGGCTCTCCAGGAAGTTGGATGGAGTCATCTTGAACCATGCCGAGGCAGGTAACTGCCACCGAGGAAAGATCCTTACCATAGATGCCTTCCAAACTTGCCATGACGCCTCCTGGGAGTTGGCCTTCCAGTGACAATGATGATTTCCAAGTCTGAGGCATCCTCAGGTTCTTGTCGAGGATGGTGGAAATCTGCGAAGCAGGCATGTCGCCAATCTTGAACTTGTCGCTGTTGTTGGCGATGATCTCATCCACTGAGCTATAGAATCCCATTGGGGAGTTGTAGGTGAGATAGGTGCCTTGTGCCACATTGCTGTTGGTGACGGTGCTAACGACCCAAACCAATGGGAGTCGACCGGTGTAAATGCCGCTTCCGCCACGTAGGGTGAGCTTGTTGTTGTCAAGGATGTTCCAATCAAAACCCAGACGGGGTGAGAAATCAACCCTGGCCTTAGGCATGTCGGCAGTGGAGAGGCCATGCAACGTATTGTCGCCTTCAGCGAGGGCTTGGAATTCCTTATTAATGTTATAGCTGATGGAAGGATAGTAAGGTATCTCAACACGCAAACCTGCCGTCATCTTGAACTTGTCAGAGAACGTCATCTCGTCCTGAGCGTAAATGGAATTTTGTATGAAATTGAACGAGGTAGTAGGTTGTTCATACTTCTCGTTGTTGCCATAGGCGATGGTGAATGCTGCCGGAGCGGCTTGGCTCACGAAATCGTCCCAGGAGTTGTAAACGTAGTAACCAGCGCCGCCTTGCATGAAGCGGTTGGCGGTCTTGTCGAACTCAAACTGCAAACCTCCAACGATATGGTGGATGCCGGCTGAATAGCCCAATTCGTCAGTGACGATGAAGGTATTGACAGTACTTCCGGTGCCGTAGGTGAATGGGTCGGGGCCGAAAGAGGTGTAAACGGCTTTGGTACCGTCAGGAAGGGTCTCCAGAATATCGACGGTGGGGAAGAGGTTGCGGGTCATCTTACGCGGTTCGTGTTGTCTTGAATAGACGGCGCGCAGCGTATTGGTCAGGCGGCCGCTCAAGAAACGGCTGTTCAACTCGGCTGCTACTGAGCTGAAGTTCTGCTGTTGAATGTAGTTGGAACTCTCAAAATATAAGGAGTACACGGATCCTCTACCATAGATATTCTTATTGTAAAGGCTGCTGCTCAATGGGGTGATGGAGTTCGATGGAGCGGTGAAGATCTGATGTCTCACCATGGTATAACGAACGTTGAGGCGGTTATTGTTGTTGATGTTCCAGTCCAAACGGGCCATCAGCTTGTAGTCAGGGGTGCTGAACGAATAGTTCTGGTACTCACCAGGATCATAATCATAGGTGTCGATGAGGTATTGCCTTATTTGATTCATCTTGGTGATGGTGGGGCGGTTGTATTGGGTGCCGCTGCCCCATTCGCTCGATTCGCTCTGGCGTGCGTAACGCATCTGGCCGGTGGCAATGTCAGCCTCATACTCGAAGTTGATGAAGTAGAATAGCTTGTCTTTCACGATAGGACCGCCTACTGAGATGCCTGTGGTATTGAGAAGCGATTTGCCAAGTAGCAGGTTGTCGGGGTAACGGCCTGTGTCGTCTTTGCGGCCGAATCTGTTGCCGACCAACCTGTCGCTGGTGAAGTAGTCGTAAATGCTGGCGTGCAACTGGTTGGTGCCGCTTTTGGTCACCGCGTTGACGGAACCTCCGATGAAACCGCTTTGGCGAACATCGAAAGGAGCGACGCTGATGCTGACGGACTCGAGAGCGTCGAGGGTGATGGGGGTGCCACCGGCGGGAAGGTTGCTGCCAATGCCGTATGCATTGTGGAATGAAGCACCGTCGACGGTGACGTACGACTGACGGAAGTTGCCGCCGCCAATGGCCAAACCGAGTGTAGTGGAAGAGGCGTGGGGCGACAAGGCAAGCACGTCGTTGATGCTGCGGCTGACGGAGGGCAGCGTTTGGATCTGTTCGGCGTTGACATTGGTGGTAGTGCCTTGGTTATGGCTGACCTTGGGCGCCTCGGCTGAAATGGTGATCTCCGTCAAGTTGTAATCTTCAATCTTCATCTTGACGTTGACCGTCATTTTTTCTCCGATGTTAAGCCTGATATTTTCATAGGACTGCGGATAGTAGCCTATATTATGGAATGTCAAGGTATAAGGTCCACCAGGACGCAGGTTTTGCAAGCGGTATACGCCATTGACATCCACAACGGCGTGATAAACTGTGGAAGTAGAAATGTCAGTAGCCGTCACTGTGGCTCCTTGAAGAAAACGATCGTTTTCGTTGGTAACAATTCCGCTGATACTTGAAGTGGTCACTTGTGCCATCATGGATACGGTGGCCATTATTGTGATTAAAAGAGAGAGTAGTTTTTTCATAGTAGAAAGTTGTTTTTCGGCGGCAAAGTTATAAAAACCTTGCTCACAACAAAAAAATTTATAATTTTGTTCGACCTTAATACAAAACGCAATGAAAAAGACCCTATTTGCAGTGATCATGAGTATCATCATGATCAGCCTCGCTTCATGCGGCGGCAACAAACATTCAAAAGCTTTCAATGAATCCAAGAGTGTCTTGGACAAAGTTCTGGAAAACGTTGAAAAAGCTAAGACTTGCGACGATCTCGATATGGCTGCCTTTGGCATCTTCAATCTACTTACAGTGGAAGGCGTAGACGCTATTCCTGAGACTGAACAACAAGAACTCACCAAGATCACGGAAAAGATCGACGAGGTCATGGAGGCCAAGAAAGCCGAATTTGGCTGTCAGGACGAGGATTTCTTCGATGATGACGAGACTCCTTTAGACGAGGAAGTCGAAGAATTAGAATAAGCTGTTTTAGCTTATTGAATCACAATCTTCTTGCTGGTGCTACCTTCTGATGTCTTGATCATCAGGAGGTAGCATCCTTTTTTAAGGGACATTTCCTTCACGGCTTCAATGCTGTTCACGTGTCCAACAGGCTGTCCAAGGATGTTGAAGACCTCAACGGAAAGGATCTCAGCCGATGGCATGACTTCATCGATGCCCAGAGGAGTCCTCAGGGTCAGACCCACCACGCTGTCACAATCAGGCATGGGGTAGACGGCCGTGTAGTAGCCCGGCTCGTGAAGGATGTTGCCATTGAAGTTATAGGTGCCATCACCATTGAGGTGATCCTCAATCAGGGTGAGGGAGGCGTTGTGCTCGTAAGCACCGATTTCGATGCGGGTATGTTGGATACGTGGCGCTCCAGCGATGTCAAACGAGAATCCTGGTGATCCTGGCTTGCCTGCGTTGAGGCAGATGCTGCGTGAGTCGATGCTCCAGTCGGCCTCAGTGTAGTCAACACCAGTGCCTGCGGCAGGATTGACGAAACGAACGTAAACACCGGGTTCTTCGCCGTCATTCTCAGCGGGCAGGTTTACATTGTTTTCGCCAGTCATACCGCCTTGCACGGCGCAGTATTCAAACTTGCATTGACCGGAATTCTGGCTGGCGTTGCCGTTGGCTTCGTTGCCCCACAGGATGCAGCTGGTATAGGTGCTGTATTTGTTCTCGTTGAACACACCGCCATACGATTCGTCGGCATGGTTCATCACGATGTTACAATTGGTCATGGTGCATTTGCCACGAGCATAGATGCCACCACCTAAAACGGCTGAGTTATTGCTGATGACACAGCCACGGAAGGTAGGTTTATCGGTATTATAAAGGTACACGCCGCCGCCTTTGGTCGAAGCCGTGTTGCCAGTAATCCTGCAGTTGGTGATGGTAGAGCTGTTGCGGTCGCAAAGACCACCGCCCAACGAAGCGGAGTTGCCCATGATCACGCAGTTGTTAAGCGCTGTTTGGCCGGTGCCAGTGGCTGAATTGGTATACACACCGCCACCGATGCCATTGGAGACATTGTCGCGGATGATGCAGTTTGACAGGGTGGTGTAGTCGTTGAGATACACGCCGCTGCCTGAGCCCGAATGGCCGTTTTGAATGATGAAGCCATCCCATACGGCTCTGCTGCCGGCATTGAGGAAGTTGGGCTGATTCAGTACACGCTTGACGCCACCGCCATCGAGGATGGTGGGGTTGTTGGCAATGTCGCGGTCGCTGAGGCTGAAATCAGGACCTTCATTGCCGCTGAAGCCGCCGTACACTTTGTTTGATGCCGTGATGCAGAAGGCGTTTTCGGGGTCGGAATCGTCGCCATAATAAGTGCCTTGCTTGACCCAAATCTTGTATTCGCCATTGGAAAGATAGGTGGCATATTCCAGTTTATTGGTGGCGTTGCTCCATGAGCTGCCGTTGCCCTCGCCATCGGCGCTGACATAGATGATGCCATGGTCGTCAGGACGGATGTCCATCGGGAAGATGTTCATCACGGCAGCCTGCTGTTGGTCAAAGCCAGCGACATCGGTTAAGGAGTAATACTCGTTGCCTGAGCCGCTCCATCCCAAGTTGATATGGAAAAAATCGTTTGCGTCGTAACCATCAAATACAAAGGCGTGGCCGCCTTTGCCAGAAGCGCCTGAGTAATACACGGGGTGCGCAATGTCGAGCTCGGCTTTCAGCATGGCAATCCAGACATCATCGCCATACTTGCTCTTCTCATGATACTTGGCACCACAGTAGCCGAAATAGGAGCGGAAGGCCGTCTCCACGTCTTTTGAAAAGGCGCCGCTGCCATCAGAACCAAAGTTCATGTTGACACTCACGCCGCAATGATACATCAGCAATGCAACAGCCTTTGCTGCATCGTTCGCCTGTTGGCCAAGTGAGTTAGGCATGATGTCCCATTGATAAGTCGTCTCTCCGAAGTTGGCACTTTGCTCGCCGTATACGTTGTGGATATAACTGTGTGATCCAATGCCGGTCTCGGGATAGTTCCAGTATTTCATCACTTGAGCCATGGCACAAGCCACACAGCCGGCATAGCAGTGGTTGCCGGTCCAATAGTTGTTGCATGACGGAGCGTAATAGTTATAAGGATAGTCTTGGTTCCAAAGGGTTTCAAGCAGCGGATCCACGGTTCTGTTGTTCTTGGCGGGGAAGAGACCGTTTTCGGCATCGTTCCATTGCTGAAGAGTCTTGGAATCAGGCTGGATGTCATTTTCCATGGCGAAGTCAATCATCTCGCCATAATGAGAAATCCAAGAGATATAATGTTCAGGGGCGCTGTCCAAGGAAGGGAATGCTTTATCCGTCGAATAGCCTAAGATAGGAGAGAGGACGGTGTTTCCGGAGACCATCACAAAGCCGTGATCGCCGATATTATATACATAGATGTTGTCAGCCTTGGCCAAGGTAAGCGTCTCATCTCGAGCGTCAAGATTGACGGCGGCGAATGACTGTGCTATTTGACGGGCTTGTTTCTCGTTGATGGTTCTAGCTCCTTGTGGCAGAGCTTGCGTAGCGAAAATAGTCAGTAATAAAGCAGTAAGTATCAGTTTTTTCATGATGAAGTTTTATTGTTCGGATGCAAAAATACATGTTTTCAGGAAATAATCTCTAAGTTTTAGTATCTTTGAAGCCTGAAATTAATGGAATTCTTAATACCTATCTAATATGAAAAAGTTACTCTTTACTCTTGTCGCTTTGCTGCTCTCAGGATGGATGATGGCAGGTAGTTTTGTAAAAATCAATTACTCCACTCGTGCCGAGCTGGAACAACTTTTTGCTGACCCGAATCTCACCGTGCATCATTTCACCAATTCGACAGTGTATGCCACTGCCAAAGTGTTTGATGCCAAGACGATGGTGATGATCGATGAGAACGCCTTCCAGGATTGCGAAGTGTACACCCTGCTGTATGATCCCAATCCTGTGATCTTCAAAGGAGCCGCCATGCCGTTTAAGAACGACGGTGCCGTGGCTATCTTCAACAAAGAAGCCCGTTTGGCTCCCTTGACTCGCGACTTCCCAGTGGTGACTGCGGTTGACCCCCGTATCCGCGAGATGATGGATCAGGTGAGCATGGACTCACTGGAAGCCACCGTACAGCACTTGCAGGATTATCAGAGCCGCATGTGGAACTCCGACAATGCCTTTGCCGCTTCCGACTGGATTGCCGGCAGGATGGCAGCCCTCGGACTGGAAGTGGAGCAACAGCCTTTCTACGCCAGCACATGGACAGGCAGTGGCCAAGCAGCTCCCAACGTCATTGGTATTCAGCGTGGAACGCTCCATCCTGATACCTACGTGGTGTGCGGTAGCCATTTCGACTCCTTCTCCTACGAAGCCATGTATGGCAGTGGCACTTGCCCTGGCGCTGACGACAATGCCACTGGCGTGGCCAGCGTGCTCGAAAGCGCAAGAATCATGACTCAGTATGAGTTCGAATA
>JAEEGJ010027835.1_pt1 | contig 11308 bp, 10 predicted proteins | sample 8958761 | NCBI WGS metagenome assembly JAEEGJ01 (sample SAMN16246546, study PRJNA631951) | gut metagenome | biome: gut microbiome; feature: rumen; material: RS-attached | host: Bos | place: Iran: Karaj | collected 2018-10
GTGTCGGTGGCGGGGGACAGCCGGATCACGCCCCGCGGGGCGAAGCTTCGGCATTGGAAGCTGGACGAGCTGCCGGGGCTGTGGGACGTGCTCATCGGCAAGATGAGCTTCGTGGGTCCTCGGCCCGACGTGCCGGGGTATGCCGATAAGTTGGTAGGGGATGACAGGGATGTGCTGAAGTTGAGGCCGGGGATTACGGGACCGGCGACGCTGAAGTATCGGCTGGAGGACGAGATGATTTCTGAGTATGTGAACCGGAAACGGAATGAGGGTGATTCGAGGCCTCTTCAGGAGATTGCGGTGGAGTATAATGATGAGGTGATTTATCCTGATAAGGTTCGTCTTAATTGCTATTACTATCGGCACTACTCTTTTGTCAAGGATATTCAGATGATATTTTGTACGGTGCTGGGGAAGAAGATGAAGTATGCGGGGGAGGTGATTTGATTATCGACAAAGACCTTCTTAATTAGGTATCTGCACAGGCTAAGGCATCTCCCCGTCTGCGCATGAATTATAACTTTCATCAGTCGCTGGAGGATAAGTGGCATCGGATGCTTAATGCGGTGGAGCCGGGGACTGTGGTACCCATTCATCGGCACACAACGAAGGATGAGTCGTTCGTTATCCTGTAGAGTGACTACTCACAAGGATGATGGGGGTGTCATAGAAGATGGGGGGTTGAGGCGGGAGAGTGGGTGCTATGGGGTTGACATCCCTAAGAATGAGTTGAAGCCGCGTTATCCATATCGGTCAGAATCAATCTGGTGTATGTGCCCTTCTTTATCATTGGCGAGTTGAGCGTTAGGATGCAGCTGGCGGAGAGGGCAATAGAGTAACAGCTGGGGGGAATCGCATTGTTTAAAAGATCAATCGGCTCCCAAATGGAGTGTTTGAGAGAGAACCGCGAGTTCGAGAAGTGGATGTATGAGACAGCCAGGAAGTCATCTGAGCAAAACCGTATAGGCAAGGCTGTCAAGTATACGTTTCCGCTGATGCCTAGGCTAGGGCGTTACGTGAATGACGGTCGCTTCTGCATTGACAAGAACCTTGTTGAGAATGCCGTCAGGCCGCTGGCTTTGGGAAGAAAAAACTTCCTGTTTTGAGGGAATTACGATGCTGCTGTCCGTGCCGCTATCGTATACTCTCTGGTGAGCAGTTGCAAAGCATTGGGCGTAGACCCTCGTGAATGGATGGAGAACGTGATGCTCCGCATCCCTGGGAACGAGAATAGCCGGGAAACTCTTCGGGGACTCCTGCCCGACAGATGGGTAAAGCAAACCAACTAGAATCAACGTTACCCAACTTGGACCAACTTGGCCAAGTTGGCTCCAAACTCGGAATCAAATAATCAAGTCGTCTTTTATCGGTTTACGGAGATAATAAAACTATGAAAGTTTTAATTAAGAAGAACTATAAATCAATTCATGTGATACAGGATTTCCATTTGCCGGATTTTATGGTCCTGACTGGTAAAAACGGTAGTGGTAAGAGCCACCTGATGGAAGCGATGAGTAACCCAGACGTGTGCCATGTGTATGATGATGATGGCAAATTGCTATCTCAAATAAAGTATATCCCATTCAATGGGTTAAATCCACATGTGGAAGAGCTATGTAAGTATTTGGGATTGACTAATAATAGGAAAAAGGACTGGGATAAACTTAATAACTTTCTACAAGAATTTGATAGGTATAGACGCAATCAACACTGGACAATCGAACAGTATATGGGTATTTCGGATGACAGAAAAAAGACTCTTGAAAGATGGGTGAAGCTGTCGGACGGGAAATTGGAGAATATTACTGAAGAGTTTTTCACTGATAATTATGAAGTGTCCCGTGATGAGATGTTCTCAAGCCAATTCGCTTCGATCTTTAAGCTCTACCAGATACGAGTTATCGATAATGAGTTCAACGAGTACCTTAATGAGAAAAAAGGGCAGCATAATAAGGTCTTGTCTAGAGAAGAGTTTGAGAAGATGTATGGCCCCAAACCATGGGAATTGATTAATAGAATGCTTGCAAGAGCTGGCCTGACTTATCAAGTAAACTGTCCGGAGGGCTCTAATAAAGAACTGGATTTTAAACTACACTTGAAGGATGTTAACACTGGTACGGAGATTCAGGTGAACGATCTGTCAACAGGCGAAAAGGTGCTGATGTCGCTCGCTCTTTCCATCTATAATACAAAAGAAGAGACCGCTAGGCCAGACGTCCTCTTACTAGATGAACCAGATGCTGCTTTGCATCCAGAGTTCTCGAAAGTGCTGGTAAGTGCGATTGAGGAATCTATTGTAAAAGAGGCCAAGGTGAAAGTGATTATTTCTACTCATTCACCAATGACTGTTGCTCTTTCGCCAGAGGCGAGCATTTTCTTGATGGACAAAAGTCAGAGCAGGCCTATAAAGGTAACAAAGCAGCAGGCTGTGAATTTATTAACTAGGGACTTAGATAGTGTCAGGCTTTCATTTGAAAACAGGCGACAGGTGTTTGTGGAGAGTCAGTTCGATGTTCAGTATTATAATCGGATCGTTAAGCTAATATGGGAAACACTTCCCATAGTACCCCAGTTTCTACCACCCAAAAGCAGTAACGGCTCAAACTGTGACGAGGTCAGTTCAATTGTAAACGCACTTCGCGGGTATGGAAATGATTTGGTTTATGGCATTAAGGACTTTGATAAGAAAAACCATAGTAACGATTTTGTGTTTGTGCTGGGTGAAAACAATAGATATGCGATAGACAATTATGTGTTTGATCCTATCTATGTGGCGTTCTTGTTGGTTCGAGAGAAGATCCTTGTGACGGAAACACTCGGATTACCAGCTTTGAATTACGTACAGTTGGGGCAATTAAATGATGCTGAGATACAGATTATGATTGACTACGTTATGGACAGATTGGGGCTCAATACATGTGGCGGTTACCGTATCTCTTATATGGTTCAGTCGGGGAAACAATATGCAGCTTCTCAAGAGTACTTCTTATGCCAAGGACATGATTTGGAGGCCAGAATAAAAGATACTTGGAAGCCACTTAATAGGATTGCACAAGGCGGCGATAATGTATTAAAGAACTATGTGCTAGATACGGTATGCGCTGATTATTCTGGCTTTATTTCGATGGATTTTATTGATTTGTTCAGAAAGATCCAATAGGCCTTCTTTGAAAATAACGTTCAATGAATCTTCATAAGGAGACTGTCCACTGCCACCCAAAACTGAACACCTGATTGCCATCGAAAATTGAACATCGGCGAGCCACAGTATCTTGAGCTGAAGTCCATTCGAGATGTATCGTGAAGGCAGCTGACGCTGGCATCGGCCCGTCTGTTATAGGAGATTATTGGTCGGTGCCTGCGATGAAGGGAAAGGGCGGGAATGCGATTGTCGGCCTGTATCGGCCCTTATGTTTGCGCTCGGACGGCGTGTGGATCCTCGGGAGAGAGTGGAGGATTAATCATCGGCCCGTTGTAAATGATACTGCCGTAGCCGGCGGAATCTATGCCGCTTTATTCATTGGAATAGAAGTGGGGAGAAAAGCGGATAGGGTATGTGCCTTTATCTTGGAAGTCGGCAACATGGTGCATAATTGGGATGGTCGTCATCAAGACAGTTAGAGATTATGTGAATAAGTTGTCTCGAGGAATATCAATTTCAAGGGCTCTTTAATGATAATTCATTGATTATTGAATGGGATACTATCGGGGCTGCCGGAGGGCGGCCCTGTTTTGTTCCTTGGGTGCTAGTATTCGGTTTGACTTTGGGTTGGATCGATTTTTAATATTCTCTTTGCGTTATGTATTGATTATTAGGGAGGATGTTTGTATATTAGCGTTGAATTAATGACCTGGACTCTTGACCTGTTCTTCTCGCAAATGAAATGATGCCTTCATTCAGAGTGTTTCTCTGTATCTATTGTGTTTTTTCTGCTGCATTGTTTGAAGAGGTTTGATACTGTGGTCTGGAGCAATGAAACGTAAATAGAACTATAAATATATCTCGGCAATGAAAAGCAAAGTGGAGGACAAGACTGTAAAAACAATAATGATTGTTTTGTGTGCACTTACACTCATTATCACGATTATTTTTATTGTGAAGATTATTATTGCGAGAGCAGGGTTCTGGTCTGGAGACCTAGTTTTTGAGACTACGGGCCAGGCTGGCGATTTTATTGGCGGAGTCATTGGAACTATATTTTCTGCGGGTGCTTTTGTGTGGGCTTATTTGACGTTAATAGAGCAGCAAAACAAGCAGTCGAGGGAGCATCTTGAAAATCGTTTTTTTGAGCTGTTGGAGTTACATCGAAGAAATGTAGAGGAGATGGTTTTCGATGCTACTGGCAGAGTTAATGACCCTGATACTCTATGTGTGTCCAACCATGAACATCATGGGAAAGCCGTTTTTCGCGAAATCTTTAAGCAGATGACGACGTGCCGGAATGAATTAGCTCCTATGTTTAAAAGAAGTTCAGATATTTATGAAGAACGGTACCTTGAGCAAATCAAGAATAATCGTTTTGTAATTGAGAATAATATCACGAGCTTTACACAATTAGCATTAATTGATGTGTCATATTGTATAGTCTTTTATGGCGTCGGCGCAGAAGGAAGGGCAATACTTAAATCGTTGTTTCGGGGGAAGTATAAGAGATCTTTCATTGCGCAGATTATCGAGTACATTTCATTAAAGCCTGCTGAAAACAAAGAAAAATATGAGAGATGGAAGTTCATTGAGGATCGGCAAGACATACAGCGTCGGCTAGAAATTGCACACGCGATAACAAGGGCTCGTAATATGCAATCTTATTCGGGAACTCATTTATCACCCGAAGATGATAAGTATATTAAGGGATTTGATGGTAGTTTTGTGAAATATTATGGCGGCCATCACTTCAGATTGGGTCATTACTATAGACATCTTTTTCAGACAATTCGTTATATAAATGAACAAAAAGAGTTGACATATGCCGAAAAATACGGATATGTAAAAATTCTTCGCGCTCAGCTATCAAGCTATGAGCAAGAACTCTTGTTTTTTAATAGCTTGTCTCAGGTTGGAAGGAAATGGGAAATGGATATGGTTTTTAACACCTCGTGCGAAGGCTATTCTGTCCATGATTTCGAACTTATTACAAAGTATAATCTGATAAAGAACATCCCGTTTGGCGCACAGTTTGGGATTGATCAGAAGGCGTTTTACCCGAAAGTTGAATATGAATCAGGAACAAGTTCCGTTCAACGAGATGTTTATAAGTAGGTTTTTGTGGCGGATAGGGTGCTGAACATCAGATGATTAATTTGTTCGTTGCGGTGAATGTATAATAAGTCTATCGTAGGCTTCCGTAGAGAGAAGAGGTATAGAGACGTTATGGTTACAGGAAAAGAAAAAGTATTTGACAATATTGATGAAGCGTTGAAATTCGTTTTATTAGAGGAGAAAGAAGCTTTTAATTCAGATGTAAAGCGTCAATTCCCTTTGCGAATATTCCTCGCAGATTCTTTAGTGAACCCATTAACGGCCTTTTACAATAATGCTTCAGAGGAGAGGTTTATAATGACTCGTTTGCATTCGGGGCGATATTCCCTTAAACCCAATCTTTGTAAAAGAGCTTTCCTATTTAGAGGAGAATCAGAATTCCATCAGCTTTGTATTCCCAATCTTTATCGTGATCTATCTCAAGTACGTTATACTGCAGAGATGGCTCGGGGACAGGAGATGATGCTCCTCATGTTATCTCATCCATTGGTTCAATTATTGGATATGGGTGTGGAGCTAGATGGAAGGGTCTATCAGTTTGAGATGAATCTGTTTGGTCTTACCCAACATTATTATAACAAAACACCTTTCCTTGATTTAACAAGTAATCCGGAAGTTGCAGCATTCTTTGCGACTACTCACTATGACTATAAAACAGATACGTATTCGCCAGTGATGGATAGTGATAAACCTTATGGCGTATTATACTATTACAAGTTGGACGTAGGAGGTGACTTTGTTTGGACAGGATTAAGAACTATAGGATTGCAAGTGTTCCCTAGAAGTGAACGCCAAAGTGGTTTTCTTTATGAGATGAAGAAGGGAGAAGATTTTAATTTGCTCCCGCAGCTTAGGGCTGTGTTTTTCAAACATAACGGTACTATTGCAGAGAGAATAAGCCAAAGCTTCCATTATGGCGCTGACCTTTTCCCCAGTGATGTGCTTACGAATCATTGGAAGCATAATAATCTGGATAAAATGCAGATCTCGAATCGTACAGTGTTATTGAACAAGCACTTTAACCCTGAAATGACAAAGGCTGAAGTGGAGGGAGGACTTACAGCGCTTGGTTTTAGTATTAAGGACTATGTCCCGTCTTTTACCCAGGCTGAGTTGGATGCGTATTTTGATGCGGTCCAAAATAAAGGTTTATGGACAAACTTCTGTAGTATGATTCATATTCCGGGCGACCGAAATGGAAAGATGATGAATGAATTGCTAAATCTTCCTGCCAATCCTAAATATCGTTGGGCCTTTGAACGAGATAGCAGTCATGTTTCGGATCCATCCAAGGGATTCCTTATGAGTCTTTATAAAGATTGCCTTCAATAAAAAGGAGAATCGACCTTAGAGAAGTGGATCCTTTAGTATTGTCAATACTTTGAACTGCGACACCTCTAATCTGAAGAAAGTTTGTCAGGACAGATAGCTAGTGAGCACGTGATGAATGATCGGTAGGCTTAGGCCCGATAAGTGGCTCACGTTGGTCCTACATGGATTTAGAGATTTGAGAGGCTTAAGAAGCGAAGCTATCGGTCAGAAGAAATAATTTTTGTACATTTGCAGTGTCGGCTGTGATGATTGCGAGCAGGTAGCGTTACCGATTACAAATATGAAGATTGAGTATAACAAACGTCGCGTAGAGTACTTGCTGTCATTGTTCAAGATGACGGCCGAGGAGTTGTTGTCCTCAATCAACGAGGGTTTGAAGACTCCAATTACATGGGAAGATATCGATGGCGATGAGATAGAGCTTAACTATCTTAAACGGATAGACAGGGTTTTTAATAAGGGACTACTATATTATTATGACCCGACTGTCCCGGTGAAAGATAAGAAGGTAAGCGTGTTCTTCCGAAAGGAGAGTTTTACTTCTGAACTTAATATCGGCGCTCGCAAAAGAGTACGTGAATTTGAGGATCTCAAGACTCAGATTAGTGCCATTTCTATTATGTCGCAGTTTGATATGAAAAGAATGCTGCGGACATACTCCTTGAAAGAGAATCCAAGAGAGGTGGCTTTTGCCTTACGAGGCTCTTTACTTCCTGATTTTACTACATCAAAGAGAGATTATCTGAAAGGTTTTATCAATAGGCTTGGGGAGTATAATGTTCTTGTCTTTGAGTTTGTTGATACCTTCAATAAAAAAGAGAAGGCAAATATTGACGGCTTCTACATTGGCCCTAATGCTATTGTCTTGAAAAGGAATCAGGATGCCCTGAGCCGCGAAATCTTTACGCTTTGTCACGAATTGGGCCACTACCTTCTCGACAAGGAAGATGTAGATGAACTGGATTTTGCGAAACTTACCGATGAGAGCCCTGAGATCTCGGATGTGGAGAGATGGTGCAATAGCTTTGCCTTCTATCTTTTGTTGGGGCTGGACAATTCTCAAAAATTGGAGTCAATCAACCAGTACGACTATCGTGTTGATTACGGCTTTGATATAGTTGAAGGTATCTCAAGAGAGACCAACCTCAGTCGCTTGGCCATCTTCACAAATTTATTCCTCCAACACAAAATGACATATGCTGACTATAGCAATGTGCGTGATGATTTGCACGAGCAGTATCTTGCTCATAAGGAGAAGGAGAGGTTGGAGAAAGAGAACAGAATAGCTGCAGGCGAAAAGATCAGTGGGCGTAATCCTAAGCCAATTCAGTCGAATCTGGTTTATGACATATACAATTGTGCCCTAAATAAGGGCGTCGTAACAGAGTATGAATACTGTTCAGCTCTGAATATTAAGCCAAACGACATAAGCAGAGTATTCTATGAAGGCAGTCATTGATACAAGCTCACTTGTGACGTTGGTGAGGTATTATCTCCCTTTCGACAGGGAGGAAAAACTGAAGGTTTTTCTTGAGGAAAATATCCTGTCCGGAAGGATAATTATCCTTGAGCAGGTGACGGACGAGTGTAAACGTTTAGGGAAAGGGCAGGTGATTGAAGCTTTCCCTTTTATTGCTCAGGCCAAGTATAAGACTAGTATTACTGGTATTCAGGTCAACAAGGCAATTTATAATCTGGTAGATAATAATTTTATCAATGCGTCGGCCAAAGCACGGTTGACTGAAGATGTATACCAATTTAAACGAAACGAGTTTATAGCTTCTGCAGATTTTGCCCTAATGCTTTATTCGTATAGCATTAAAGACAGGGAAGATGTTGTTATCGTGACAGAAGAAACAGGTTACAGTAATGATGGAAAGCCGTTCAAAAAGATTCCGGATATCTGCAAGATTATTGGTGTAAAAACGGAGAATCTTCCGAATTTTCTGTTAGAAAACGACATTATGAATATGTCAGTTGAACTCACGAAGTTGTCTCTCTTCTAGTTTGGCTAGGCTCATTCGGCCGAGTAGAATCCTTTTCGTTTTCATTATCTGTGGTAAAAGCCCCAGCGGGCCTCGCCGATGACGCGCTGGAAATCCATTACGCGGTTCTGCAGTTCGTGGAGGTCGAATAACTCGGGGGCGAACTCACGGCCCATCCAGTTCAGGTACTCTTCGCGTTCGTTATCATCTTCATTAGAATCCTCCAACGCCTTGAGCATATCGGCATAACCTTCCACGCCGCCGATGTCTTCCGGCGGGCAGGCGCCTTGGCCGGCAATCAGAACGGCGCCGGCATAGTCGCCGTCGGTTTCTTTATATGGGTTTGGCCGAATGTCTGTGAGTTTGACGATGTGCTTCCAGTTGTCGCCCAGATCATAGATGAAGGTGAAGGTGTCGCAGGGGAGTTTCAGCAGGTTCCCAAGTGTATACTTGAACGAGTCTCTCTGCGGGAAGGCTTCCATCGGCTCGGGGTCTCCTCCGCCGGCCTGCCTCGTGAAATAGGTGATGCCGCCGCAGCGGATCTCCTTGAGATGATTTCCTTCCCATCCCATAGCCAGCATAAGTATTTCCTGGACGTGGCCCAGATTCATGTTTTCGGGGATCTGCAGGCTGCGTCTGACGGGGACGGGCGATTTCATCAGTTCCATCTCTAATACAAATATGCCGGGTTTGTCTTTCGTTGTACTGAAGAGCGGGGAAATCAGTTTGTCGGTGGCGGGACTGGGACGCATAAGTGGTGTGGTTGAGGTCTGTACAAAGATAGTGTTTTTCTTTGATTTGGTGGAGCAGGTATGTCTAATGGATGGTGCCGGTATGCCTAGCGGTTGGTACTGGCTTGATTTTAGGGGACAGACCGGCGCCAACAGAATGCGTGTATGCGGGAAACGTGGCGCCGGCATGTAGGACAAAATCAAGCCTGTACCGCTCGTGGTGGAAACCGGCGCCATCCATTAGACATACCTGCGCCGACCAGAGTAGGGACCTGCACCATCGGCCCGTATCGGCTTGTCTGTGCTTGGAGATCGCGGGGCGGGCCCTCGATGAGGGAAAAGGGCGGAGAGATTCCCGGTCAGGCCGGGAATGACGAGGGAAAGGAGCCCTCATCATCGGCCTTTTCGGTGGGCGGCGACGACGGCATCGGCCCAATCGATTGACGATTCCTTTTTGGCCGGCGGGGTCTGTCGGATGTGTGGACAAGTTTTATCTCTTGGATGTGAGCGGGAAGTGGAAGTCTGTTCATGAGGAATGGACGATTAGCAGAGATGGTGAGGAGGTAAGCATCCGATAAACGACGTCTATTAGTATTATAAGGAGTCTGTGCTCCTGAATATGTATAAATCTATAGATTTTCTTTGCAGACAAAATAGAACTGCGGATTTCGGCGATGACCACCCACGTGAGTTAACGTTTCAAGCTTGGTTTGGCAAATATAGGTAACTGCGAGTGCGGCAATTTCGGTAAGATAGATTGCAGCGGTTTTCGTAACAGCAGTACTTCATTTTCGGTAACAATGATGCGGTAATAATCGTAGCGATGCTACGCCGGTAGCGTGGTTGCCATCGGCCCTCCGGCTCACCCAATGATGTGAACGGCAACGATGCTTCCTCATAGTGTGACGCCGCCTCGCACAACCAGGCTCGGCGGCTACGGCTGGCCGCGGCGCCGGGCTCTGGGAAAAGGCCCATCGCCGCGGAGCCGTCACTAGGCGTTTGGCTATTTCCCCTTGGTGGGCAACGGCAACCGTTTTCTGGGCCCTTTCATGGAGCCCGGAAAACGGTTGTCCGTAGCAGGCCCTCCTGCTTTCGAGGGCCTGCGGTGCCTTCGAACCATATCTTCCCGGCCGGCGCGGTGCGTATTTCGCGCCGGCTTTTCCCTCACCAGGTAAAAAATCACTTCGGCCGTTTGCCCAATGCGGCACGATAGATTCTTCGCTTCGCTCAGAATGACAGGGGGTGGTCAGAATGACAAGGTGTGTTTTGGTGACACGTGGCCAGGACCAAAAATGCGGAAAATGGTCCTGACCAGTTGCCAAACTACCGAAAGTGAGTTTTAACCGGGTGTGCGAGGTGGGGTTAAAGCACGGTGATGGGGGTTAGAATGGCGAAAGTGTGCTTTAACAGATGCCGCAGGTGGCGAAGCAAAATGCAGCAGGTGGAAAGAATTTTGCCCACCTGCGACGGTACGGCTGCCCACCTGCGACACTTCATCGGCCCACCGGCCCCCAACAGCCCCGCCCCCCTCTGTGAAATTTCCCCGGAAATCGCTACCTTTGGGAAACTAAATATCACAGACGATGCTACAGATCGGAGACAAAATGCCCGCCTTCGATCTGGTGGACAAGGACGAAAATGCCATTACGAAATAGCATGAAACACATTCTTAGAATCCTCCTCCTCGCGCTCACCCTCCTGGGCGCGTGCACCAAAGGGGGGCAAAGCGAAATGCCTGGCGGGAGTGCGCTGGAGGTCGATGACCCGGAAGGGAAGCTCATGGTGAGCGCAGGCCGTATCGAGGTGTCCCCGGAAAGGCCGATGGCCACTCTCTACGCCACCTACATCAACTCGAAGGGGCTCTATGACCCCGGCGCCATCACCGTGGAGCCCTATGTCCCGTCGGTGACGGACGGCAACCATGCGGTCTTCACCCTCGGTGTGGGCACCTACACAGTGCGGGCCGGTAAACTAAGCCTCTCCGTGACGGTCACCCTGAA
>JAEEGJ010027836.1_pt1 | contig 11308 bp, 6 predicted proteins | sample 8958761 | NCBI WGS metagenome assembly JAEEGJ01 (sample SAMN16246546, study PRJNA631951) | gut metagenome | biome: gut microbiome; feature: rumen; material: RS-attached | host: Bos | place: Iran: Karaj | collected 2018-10
CTATCGCCGAATCGCCTATGCCAATAGCCGGCGAAATCGAATCGAGATGGAAGTCGTAGTAACGATACTGCTTGTACAGGTAATGGTTATTAACAAACACAGTATCGCTATCCGTTGCATACACATTCGACTCAAACTGCGGCAAATTGAACGTATCTGCCCGCAGGTAGTTGCCTTTGAACGAACCGATATAGTAATCCGGCAGCGGAGCAGCAAGCACCAGGCATTGCCTACGCGCGCCTGTGATAATATTGTTGTACAGATAGGACTGCATCGGTGCCATCTGCTTGCTCAGGTTATTGATAAACACCGCCGCCACATCATCGCGCTGTGTGCTATGGATATTCAGATTCGTATAAGGGTAGCCGAAATAGGCTGCCACCGTGTTATGCACGAGCGTGTGTGAGCCGCCTTGCAGATAGATACCGTACGAAGCACAATTTGAGACCTCGGTGTTGGAGATGGTTGCATTCACATTCAGGCACACGATACCATATACAGCCATATTGTGTATGCGACAACCGTCCACTGTCAGTTTAGGCAGTCCGGATGTGTTCGCCGACTGACAAAACAGCCCGACATTGCCGCTGAGTACATCCACGTAGCGGAAAGTGTATGATGCCGCAGGGAAACCCTCATGCAGCATATATACTCCATTCCACTGCCCTGACGCATATGCGTACGGCACAGAATCGAACAGACGATCCGTACGATAACCGCGCAGAATGATGGGGTTATCGAGTGTACCTTCCGCCGAAACACTGCCCAAGGCGAAGATGACTGCCTTGTTATGCATGTACAGCGTGGCACCGGCATCAATCGTAAGTTTGCGACGGAAGATAAGCGTATCAAGCACCAGATAAGGCTTATCGGCTTTGAGCCGCTGGTTGGTATCATAATCCGACTTACCCAACACATGTACATCCTGCCCGACAGCGGATAGTTTGAGGGTTGTCTGGTTACCGTTATAGCGGAATTGCAATTCGTCGGTGATGATGAGTGGATTATCCTGTCCTGAAGGATCGATGTAGGCGCGAATGAACACAAACGCGCTATCCTTACCACGGATGGTCATCTGCTGCCATCGTGATACATCAGCCTCTCCATCCACATTCGCTCGGAAGAACCGTCCGTCACTGAACAGGATAGAATCAATCGTCAGCGCGTTGGCGTTGGGATTGTACAGCACAATGCGTCGCGTGCTTGTACCAAAACCCGTGAGTACCGTATCAAAAGGCAGAGAGTCAACAGATAATGTCAATTTGAGCGAGGGATTATAACTCACCTCCTCTTGTCGGCAGGAAGTGAGGCATACAATCGCCGCACATAAGGTGAATAGCAACTTCAAACTCCCACTCATACCTACTCGAAATTAAAGACGATAACAATAGCCTGGTTGCGCAGATGTGATAGCGCATTGGTATAGAAATAGTCCGGCTCGGAAAGCTCGGGACGCTCGCCGATAGGAGTCAACATATTATTGAAACCCAACTGGTAACGGATCTCAGGACAGAACTTAAACCACTTGAAATACAAATCGCAACCTATTCCAAATGTCACGAAGTAATCAAACGGTCGATGCAGGATTGCACCCTCTTTGTCGTTGGTAAAGTCGTAACTGACGCCAAAACCTCCCATCAAGTACGGTCGGTAGTTTCCCTCACGAAGAGCAGTCCACTTGAGCGTAACAGGAATCTCAATCGGCAGCGAAAGCATACTTTGCTGTGCGGGGCGACCAAATGGGAACGGGTTACCGCTCTCGTTCTTGAACGTGATCGTACGCGTAGCGAACTGCAATGTAGGCGTCACGCGCAGGCTCAGATATTTAGCCAAACGTATGTCGGTAATGAATCCCACAGAGAATCCCGGCAACATACTGCTCACGCGTGCGTGATATATTTCGCCGTCCTGCTCCATAAGCGATTCGGTAACCGAATAACTCATGAAATTGATACCTAACGAGAATCCGAGATGAACAATCTTATCGTCGTAATAAGGATTATTCATTCCCATGGTTTGCCGTGCTTGAGCATGCAGCAAGACGGTTGCCGGCAATAGCAGCAACAAACAAACTGACCGTAAAATATTTAGTTTTCTACTCAAATCTTCTAATCTTGCTTTATTCATCTCCGCCTCCCATATCAACATCGCTACCGGAATCATTCTGCCTCTGCGGTTTCTTGGAACCCTTCTGGTTGCCAAAATTATACGTAATGGTTAAACTTATCGTTCGGCTATTCCATTGGTTCTCTTGGTATTGCCAGAATCCGTCATGCCACACTCCTGCACTATCAAATCCACCGGGGTCTTCGCTTGTATTGCGCCGTGCACGCGAGTTGAATATATCGCGCACGTTGAGAGCCAGAATGAGTTTCTTGTCGAAGAACGTTTTCCGTAATCCTGCATCGATTGAATAAGCATGTGAAGTCATACCTTGCGCCAACACATGCGGTGAACGATAACGTCCGGATATAGACCCGGAGAATGTCTTGGTGATCATAATCTGGGCATTCAGGCTGATGTTTGCCGCAAATACATCACGCTTGGGTATCTCAACCGTTATCTCATCGCCGTACAGGTTCGATTTGAATGTACCTCCCTTGTAGCCGTTATAATACATCTGAACAGAGGTCGTAAGATTCAGTATCTCGCCAAACAGTTTATTCTTTGCCACCACCTCAATGCCTACCTCATGACGCGTCTTGAAGTTGACGTAGGTATTCTTCATCGTTACGCCATCCATGAATTTGATGTTCTGAATCACGCCTTCACGGAACTTCCAGAAGAATCCTGCGGACAGCACATGCCGATCCCAATTCTTCAGGTAGTTGAGTTCTACGCTGGATGCGTATGATGGCAACAACGCAGGATTACCGAAACTGATATTCGTGGCGTCAGAGAAGTCCATACGCGGATTAACCTGCCGGCCGCGTGGACGTTCAATACGGCGCGTATAATTAAGTTGCAATTCATGACCACCGCCGAAGTTATAACTGAGGAACACCGACGGATAAAGTTGGAAGTATGTGGTGTCGGATTTGATGATTGTATCAACTCCTAAAGGAGTGAAATACTCCGTTGACAAATCACGGTGGAAAATCTCTGCACGCAATCCTGCCATAACAGATAAACGGTCAGCAATCGTGTAGCCGTAAGTTATATAAAGTGCATGGCAATGTTCGTTGTTGGTGAAATCGTTGAAGTAGTTCTCCAGATGCATTTCCCGATTCGCTCCATTCCACGCATCCGAGCCGGATTTATTCCAAATAAAGGTCGATTGCCAACCTGCGCCGAACCGCATATCGGAGGTTATCTTGTGCTCATAATCAGCCTTTACTTGTAGCGTGTGACTACGGCTGTCAGACCACTGCTCTTGCACGGTTTTGTCATCAGGCTTGTCGGTATTATACTCCGTATAGAACTGATCCTGACAGAACCGGTGGTAGTCGTACTGCGCCGACGTTGACAGGTTATGTCTCTTGTTGATCTCAAACTGCCAGCTAAGCAACGCATTATAAGTAGGATGAATCGTTCGTCCGTTCTGGTCACGATGGTAGGAGTGCATCAATGTTTGGCGATTGTTCTCGCTACGCGGAGCATCGAAACTATCTATCGCGTACTGCTCATATATGACCGGAGCATCTCTGAAACCGGAGAAGAAGGTTCCGGTGGGATCTTTATCTGCCGACACGACAGTGAACCCCGACAGACCTATAGTAGAGCGGTCGGTAACATGTACATCAATGCCTGCACGGATGAACATACCTCCACCACCACGTTTCTGACCTGTTCCGTCCTTAAGCAGACGCGTAGTGTCCATTTGGTTGTAATTATAGCGATCTACATACGATTTGCCATTCATGTTTCGGTAGTTATAGCCCACATTCATATAAGCATCCACTATACCTTTGTTGAAGTTGAAGTTAAAGCCCAACTTTCCGCTTGGCAATGTAGTCCAAGGTTCAGCCAACGCATAATCGATACCGGCATTCACAGATCCGTAATACCCCGCCTTGCGGTCTTTCTTGAGCACGAGGTTGATGATACCCGCAGTACCTTCAGGCGAGAATTTTGCCGAAGGGTTGGTTATTAGTTCTATCTCTTTGATAGCGTCTGCCGGCATCTGTTGGAGAATCTCCGCACGGTTCTCTGATGTCAGACCGGCAGGTTTGCCATTGATCCATATCTCCACATCCTCAGAGTTACGCAGACTAATTGTTCCCTCCTGATCTACCTCTACTGAGGGGATATTATCCAACACATCGCTTACGCTTGCACCGGCGGATGTAATACTTTGGTCAACGGTGAACACTTTCTTGTCCAGTTCAAAACGCATTGTGCTACCCTGCCCGACTACTTCAACCTCCTTAAGCGCACGCGTGTTCTCTTCCAGATAGATCTTACCCAGACTGACCTCATGTCCGGATAGATGCACCTTGAATATCTGATCAATATATCCCATGAAACTGACGGTAACCTTGTAGTCGCCTGCCTTAACCTTCCGATAGAGCCAGAACATACCATCTTCATCGGTAGTCGTTCCGTCAAGAGGTTCCTCTTCGCCATCACGATAGACTACTACGTTGGCATAATCCAACGGCTGCTCGGAGTGAGCATCATACACCACTCCGGTTATGAGGTTCTGTGCTTGCATCATCCCTGTAAGGACGACCAAGAACAGCCCTATGGCTAATAGTCGTTTCATGTTCATGTGTTTTTCATAGTTGCGTTTTGCAGCAGCCACTGCACGGCTTCCATATATCCACCCGTGCCGTGACCGATGATTGTATGTGCACACACATCTGTAAGCAGCGATACGCGCCGAAACGCCTCACGATGCGTGATGTCTGTTATATGAACCTCCACGACAGGCACAGGACAAAGTGCCACTGCGTCGCGTAGAGCCACACTCGTATGTGTATATCCTCCGGCATTGAGAACAAACCCTGTTATGGGATTTGCATCACATAGCCAATGCTCCAGAGGCTGTTGGAGTTGGTCGATAAGGTCGCCTTCGTGGTTCGACTGATAGTACGTAAAGAACACATCCGGATATCGACGCTGGATATCCAGCATTACCTGCTCCATCGACTGTGTTCCGTAGAGCGCAGTCTCTCGCCTGCCTAAGCAGTTGAGATTCGGACCATTCAATATCACTATCCGTCTTGCCATCTCAAAAATCTGATTTCTGACTTCTGATTTCTGACTTCTAAATACTATCTCATTCCGTTCACTGCCAGCAAGAACTCGTCGTTATCGCGCGTGCGTTCCATAAATGTACGCAGTTTCTCCATCGCTTCCACGCCGTTCATCTCGGATAGTTGCTTGCGTATTACCCACATACGGCTGAGAATATCCGGCGGCAACAACAGATCATCGCGGCGCGTTGAGGATGCAGGTATATCCACAGCCGGGAAGATTCGTTTGTTCGACAGCTTGCGGTCGAGTTGTAACTCCATATTTCCCGTTCCCTTGAACTCCTCGAAGATCAAATCATCCATCTTCGAACCTGTCTCTGTCAGCGCTGTTGCTATAATCGTAAGCGAACCTCCAAACTCGATGTTTCGTGCCGCACCAAAGAATCGTTTGGGTTTGTGCAGAGCTTGTGCTTCTACACCGCCTGACAAAACCTTACCACTCGCAGGCGCTACTGTATTGTACGCACGCGCCAGACGCGTAATGGAGTCCAACAATATCACTACATCATGTCCGCACTCCACAAGGCGTTTGGCTTTTTCGTGCACTATATTCGCTACTCGAACGTGGTTTTCTGCAGGTTCATCAAAGGTTGATGCTATCACTTCTGCCTTAACCGAACGAATCATATCCGTCACTTCCTCGGGGCGCTCGTCAATCAGTAAGACTATCATATACACCTCGGGATGGTTGGCGCTGATAGCATTGGCTATATCCTTCAGCAGCATCGTCTTTCCGGTCTTCGGTTGCGCTACTATCAATCCGCGTTGTCCTTTGCCTATAGGAGAAAACAAGTCAATGATTCGGCAAGAAAGCGGGTCTTTGCCATCACCACGGCAGAGCGTAAACTTCTGATCCGGGAAGAGCGGTGTCAGATTCTCGAACGCCACACGCTCGGCTGCTATTTCCGGCGATATACCGTTCACACGAATAACCTTCGACATCGGGAAGAAACGCTCATTGTCTCTCGGCGAACGCATCGTGCACTCCACGGTATCACCGGGTTTGAGAGCGTACTTGCGAATCTGCTGCTGCGTCACATATACATCATCGGGCGAAGAGATATAGTTGTAGTCCGCTGAGCGCAGGAATCCGTAACCCTCGGGCAGTATCTCCAATGTACCGGTTGCCGTAATCGTACCCTCTATCTCAAATCCCTCTCGCGCAGATACGTTGGTCAACTGCTCCTGGACTGTAAGATCAGCGTCTTGCTCTGCTTCCGGCATCTCTGCCCCTTGATTCTCTTCGGGCATTACAATCGTCTGTTGGGTATCTTGTTCCGGTTCAACAACCTTACGCGGACGACCTCTTTTCTTTTTCACCGGTTGCTCTTCTGCTACCGGCTGCACAACGGCAACAGGTTCCTCTTGTTGAGGTTGTTCTATCACTTCCGGTTCATCCGGAACGTTTAGCACTTCATTTTGCTGTATGAACTGCTCCATTGCCCGTTGCGCTTTACGAACGCCTACAGGCAACGGCTGCTGGGCTTGATATTCCAACATCTCATTGATTGCATCCGCCTCACTACCCACGGTAGCCAGCACGCGTTCGCCTTTCATGTGCTTCGTCTCAACACGTTGAGCCGATGGCGACAGGACAACACGTGCACGTTTCTTAGGCTGCAACGCCTCCTCACGAGCCTGGTATGCACCGAGTGCCTGAGCGGCTTGCGCACCGACTATACTCGTGACAAGCTCCGACTGTTCCATCAATTCGGGATTAGGTATTTGGAACTCAGCCGCAACGGCTAAAAGTTCCTCTAATGTCATCTGTTGTAATTTTTGCTTGTTGTAACGCATAAAATTTAGATAGGTGATATGTTTTGTTTTCAGTTTTCAGTTTTCAGTAATCAGTTTTCAGTTATGAAAACGAATCGTTTCGAAGGTATTCACCTTCAGCGGATCATAGGGATCGCTTACACGCAGGTAGTTCTCTGTGAACCCTGCCATCTGCCCCTTTGCATTCTTGCTTTCCCACAGGACGGACAATTCTCTTCCGTCGTTCATTGCGTAGAATGCTTGCGTCTTTGCCGCCGACAAGCGGTGCAATATATCGCTGCGGCGTTTGCGTTCGGCAGACGACACTACGTACAAATCCATCTCTATCATACGCGTGCGCGCACGTTCCGAATAAGTAAATACGTGCAGCTGGCTAACCGGCAACTGCTCCACGAACGACACGTAGTCGTTGAAGTACTCTTCCGTTTCGCCGCGTACGCCGACCATACAATCCACGCCAATGAACGCATAAGGCAGTCGCTTGCGGATATACGCCACGCGCTCGGCAAAGAGTTCGCGCGTATAATGACGCTTCATAATCTGTAAGACCTCGTTGCTGCCTGACTGTAGCGGTATATGAAAGTGTGGCGCTATGTGCCTACTGTCAGCCACAAAGTCGATAATCTCCTCCGTCAGCAAGTTCGGTTCGCAACTACCGATTCGTAATCTGTACTCGCCTTCCAAACTGTCCAACGCTTGTAGCAGTTGTATGAACGTCTCGCCGGTACTTCTGCCAAAATCGGCGATATTCACTCCCGTCAGCACTATCTCCTTCGCTCCGTCATGTATAGCCTGCTGCGCTTGTACGGTTAGTTCGCTGATCTTCGGGTTACGCGACTTGCCGCGTGCGAACGGGATCGTGCAGTACGTGCAGAAGTAGTTACATCCGTCTTGCACCTTCAGAAAACAACGTGTACGCTGCGTTCGGTCGGCTATCGTTGTATGCGTTTCGTCAGCCTCACTGTCTGTCGATGAGAACGACAACGCTCCGTGAAACGCTTCCACTTCGCGAATCGGTGTCGATTGCACTATAGGCTGACCGCTGATCGCTGACTGCTGCTGCCCGCTTATCCGCTCAACTAACTCGGGTATTTCAAATTTCGCTTCGTTGCCGAGAACATAATCAGCATCCTCTAGACCTTTCGGTTAGGGTAGTTCCGCTGTAAGCTGCGCGTAACAGCCTGTGACAACGATAATCGCATTCGGGTTTTCCCTGCGCAACCGGCTCAGAGCCTGACGGCACTTGTGGTCAGCCGCGTCAGTTACCGTACACGTGTTCAGCACACAGATGTCTGCCTGTTCGCCGTCCTCTGCCCGGGTGTGACCGCTCGCAAGGAGCGATCTCCCCAAAGCACTGGACTCTGCAAAATTCAACTTGCACCCGAGGGTGACGAACCGGATCTTCATGCTTCGTTGCCGATTAGTAAACGATCAGCGTACGACGGAACGCGCTTACCCCTGTCTCAATCGTCACAAAGTATGTACCAGATGCGTTCGGAGCCTTGAATGAGCCGGAAGTCTTCGTTCTCGACATTACCGACGAGCCTACCATATCGGTGATAGATACGTAGCACTCCGATACTTGGGTAATCGTTATTGTGCCGTTAGGCTCCGATACATTCGGCTGCAACTGAACAGGCGATGTTCCGCTGGCTTCTATCGTACGTGCCCAGACACCGCAGTCATCTCCACTCACTTCAAGTTTGCCTTTGATCAGTGCGTAGTACAACTCTTCGTCTTCCGGTGTGTAGTAGTAGCCCCACTTGTTCATCGGTGTATCCTTCGGATCGTCAGGATCAGGATAACTCAGGTTATCCATCGCACCTACGATTCTGTACCACTGAACATCTTCCGGTTTGATCTGTTCACCATTCTGCCAGCCAAACTTCTCGCATACGGCACTTACATCAACCATGAACATTGTTCCGTTGTACAAAATCACTACAGGCAGTTGGTCATATTCAACATACGTTTCCGGCGTGGAGTGCTTGCTGACAGCATAGCGCTCCTCTTTAGCTACCGAGTCGCAATCCGTCTGCAATACGCAGCGAACCTGCACTTCCTCGATATTGCCCTCCAGCGATGTCTCGCCGTCAACAGGCTGCCATGTTGTGCCGCCATCCGAACTATACAGCCAAGTAATTTCAGCATTCGGAGCATAAGTCTGCGAAGCATTAATGTGCTGCTCCAACAAATTCATTGCTGAATCAACATTCACTGACTGACCGCAAGCCGCAATAACAAACTTCATGAAGCCCTCCGGCATACTGTTGTCATATACATCAATATCATAATTGTATATAGAATCAACAAGTGCGCCCTCAGCATCTCTTGTATGGATAGTCTTACTCCATTGCGAGTGAGTGGTCACTTCATGTCCGTCAACACTATCACCCGCACAGACGATATCCTTTATATCAACGGGCTTAGGATCAACATTCATAACCGTGAGCGTCAAGATGTAGACAACGCTATCACAGTCTGAGCCGACAAACTGCTCGGCATAGGTGTACGTACCTGCCTCACTGTATTCTTTTCCGTCACGCCACGTGTAAGTCTCCGTCTGGTATATGGTCGTATCCTCCTCAACGCGAATTGTTTCACGTCTTCTTACATGCAATTTACCGGCTATACTGTCACAACCTTGCTGTGATTGAATCACGTCATCGTAATCGCCTTCATGATCGTATGTCTTACCATTGAACGGCCAGAATACAGTACCCTCGTTACAGATATACAAGGTCTCTTCGTACTTCTCCATCGGAGCCTGTTTCTCAAGTACCAAAGTATAGAACAGACTATCACATCCTTGCTGCGATTTTACTGTATCGCGGTACGTACCCGTTACATCATACGTCTTACCATGCCACGAGTAAGTCTCGCCGTTGCAGATGTAAGCTGTATCGGCAGGCTCAACCTCAACAGGTACGATTGCCGACAGATGCAAGGTATAGATGATACTGTCACACTCCATATTAGGTATCGTGTAACGCAAAGTGTCGTAGTAGTAACCCGGCTCAGTCAGTACATGGTCGATATGTCCATTCCACAGGAACGTGCCTCCCTCGCAGAACGATGCATGAACGGTATCGGTGTATGTCGGTGACAATACAATCAAGTTCACCTTATGATACAGACTATCGCATTGTGTACCTGCGTAATATACGGTATCAATATGCTCGCCAGGCTCGCTGATCCACTTACCTTGCCAGTTAACAGAGCTGCCTTCGCAAACCATCAGTTCGCCGTCGTCATCGGTGGTCGGCAAGTCACGTACCTTCAGTTGCAGACGGAAGTACGCACTATCGCAATCCGTACCGGCATACTTCGCAGTATCGCGGTATGTACCCGACTCGAAGTAGTACTTGTCTCTCCACTTCAACATATCGGAGTAGCAGATGGTCGTATCGGTTACTGCTGTATCAGACTCTGCACGGAATATATGCAAGAACAACTCATAGTATGCACTATCGCATTCATATCCCTTATCCGTAGGCATCCAACGTGCAGTATCCTTGCGTGTAATGATCTTTTCCGAAGCCTCTTGGGCTGTCGGAACGACATAAACCACTCTACCCGGGAACGGATTCCACTCATAGCCTTCCGAAGGAATCTCACCGCAGATCGTATCATGCGTCGGGTGGTAACCGCCATCAGCACGACGAACAGTTACGGTCATCTTGTAGCGCACGCTGTCACAATCGTTCATATCAGCGTAACGCGCTGTATCATAGAATATGTACTTATTCGTCACAGCCTCGTCAGGTATATCCACCTCCACGTCTCTGTAACTGTGCCATGTGTACTTCTTTACATCGCAAATCATATCTGTCAGAGCCGTATCACGTACCGAACGGATAGTCAAGTTAAGCTTGTAGTATGCACTGTCGCATTCCGTATCTGCATAACGTATCGTATCGCGATAAATACCTGATTCTGTGTAAGACTTGCCCAAGAAGTCTAATGTAGCGTTGTAGCACAGCGTCGTGTCTATCTCGATCGTATCCTTGAGCGGCATGAACACGTGCAAATTCAGCTCATAGATTACTTTATCGCAACCCACCAACTGACCAGCTGCCGGCTGATAACGTACCGTATCGTAGCGAACGATGGTATGTTTGCCTTCCTCCCATGCACTCTCTTCGTCCGTCAGGATGATCGGCAACTCTCTGCCTTCGTACGGATTCCACTTGTAATCACTCGGCACTGCTCCACAAACCGTGTCGCCTTGAATAGAGTAGTTCTCCAAACGGCGTACAAATACCCTCATCAAGTAACGTACACTGTCGCATGTCTCCGAACCTGTATAATGTACCGTATCGGTGAACGTGTAT
>JAEEGJ010027837.1_pt1 | contig 11308 bp, 6 predicted proteins | sample 8958761 | NCBI WGS metagenome assembly JAEEGJ01 (sample SAMN16246546, study PRJNA631951) | gut metagenome | biome: gut microbiome; feature: rumen; material: RS-attached | host: Bos | place: Iran: Karaj | collected 2018-10
CTTAACGGTCTTTTCGTCTCCGTTTAGGTCAAAGAAATTGTCGGATAAAATCAAATCATCATTCTCATTTCTTATTTCAATGCTCTTAGCATAAGCTTTAGCACTTACGGTAATTTCATCCCCCTTAACCTTTACCTTTAAATCAGGGTCTACAAACTTAAAGTGCTTAGGAGCCGAGAATAATACAGTGCCTGAAGAAACCTCTTCGCCGTTTTCAAATGCCTGATAGCTTACATAGTTTTCATAAAGCTTAGCTTCGGGAAGTTCTTTCTTTTCAAGCCATTCAGAAGACATTGCTTTTACTCTAAGGCCTGTTTCTTCTTCTTTTAAAACAGTTCCGTCGCTGTTTCTAAGCTGCCATTTTACGGTCACATTTCTATCTTTCATAGACTCGTTTGTAACATTAAGCCTTATGGATTTCTTTACTGTAAAGGGCTCGGCGTTTGTGTTCATGGACTGGCTGAGTAAACCTTCTTCTTCGCAGGAAATCATTAAGGGTGCAAAGAAACGCTTTGCGTAATAGTGAAGAGCTTTCCATCTTCCGAAGTAGTCGATTGAAGCCCATGAAGCTACGGGCCAGCAATCGTTTAACTGCCAATAGATGGCTCCCATACAGCGACCGCGGTTTCTTCTAAAGTGCTCCACTCCGTATCTTATGGCTTCGCCCTGCAAAAGCTGGGAAGCATAAATTAACGTATCTAAATCGTTTGGATAAAGGAAAGTCTGCTCCATGTAGTTCATAATCTTTCCGTTTGCGGAAGCGTTTCTTTGGTGCTTTTCCATTATGTAAGAAAACACGTTTCTGTCTTCAGGAAGGGTGAAGCTTTCAACCGTCTTAATCGAAGGGAAAGACTGGAATCCAAACTCCGATAAGTATCTAAAGTAAAACTTTCTGTATTCCGTAAATGGCTTGTTTCCGTGCCAAACATCCCAGTAGTGGACATCTCCTCTGTTTTCAGAGTTCGGCTCATCAAAAGCGCCCCCCGATGAAGGGGATGCGGGCCAGTAAAACCTGTCGGGGTCTTCCGTCTCAAGTAAGCGAGGAAACAGATACTCATACATTTTCACGTAATCGCTTACTATTTCGTTCTTTGCGCCCCATTCGCCCTGCTTTACAAACATTTCCATTTCGTTGTTTCCGCACCATAGGCCTAAGCTTGCATGGTGACGAAGACGCCTTACGTTATCCTTAAGCTCTGCCAGTATGTTTTCTTCAAACTCACGGGTGAGCCTGTAATTTGCGCAGGCAAACATAAAGTCCTGCCAGACAACAAGGCCGTATTCATCGCAGGCATCGTAAAAGTCGTCGGAAGGGTAAAGACCGCCGCCCCACACTCTTATTGAGTTAAAGTGAGCGTCCACACACTGCTTTATTAAGTTGTAAGTTCTTTCTTTGTTGATTCTTGGAAGAATGTTATCTTCAGGGATGTAGTCTGCTCCCATGGCAAAAAACTTAACGTTATTCACCTTTTGCGCAAACTCGGAACCGTATTTATCCTTTGCGGTGCTTACTTCCATTTTTCTAAGGCCGATTCGCTTGTTCCATTCATCCAAACAGTTTCCTTTTTCATCTACAAGCAAAACGTCTACGGTGTATAAAGGCTGGTCTCCCAAGCCGTTTGGCCACCAAAGCTTAGGGTTTTCAATGGTCAAAGAAACCTTTTCGGTTTCTTCAAACTTAAACTTAATGTTGGCCTTTTCGTATAGTTTCTTTCCGTCGGGGTCTAAAATTTTAACCCAAGCAACGGGTGTGTAATTGTCATATTCGTTTGATTTTTTGTTTTCTGCCTTTATGTTTATATCAAGAGTGACCTTTGATAAGTCAGAGTTAAATTTTTGCCTTACATAAACGCTGTCAAGTTTAGCCTTTTTAACGGCCAAAACTTCAATTTCTCTCCATATTCCCGCATCGGGAAGTCTCGGGCCCCAGTCCCAGCCAAACATGTAGTGGCCTTTTCTTATTTTAGGGAATCCCCTCATTGCATCCTCGGAACCTAAAATTGCAGGGTCTTTTTCAAACTGCTCCGCGATATATTCAACGGGCGAATGAAAAGTAATCATGATTTCATTATTTGCTTCTTTTAAATAGTCTTTAATGTTAAAGTCCCAGATTCTGTGCATGTTGTTGGTGCTTGCGATTTTCTTTTTGTTAAGCACAATATCAGCTAAGGTATCAAGGCCGTTAAATCTTAAAAGCACTTCGTCGCTGTCCTTAACTTCATCCATGTCTACGTTAAATGATCCGGTATAGACAAAGTCATTTTTCATTAGTTCAAGAGCCGTATCTTCATTGTCTCTGTAATATGGGTCTTCTAAGCGACCTGCATTTATTAAATCGTTATATACAGATCCGGGAACAGTGGCTTTATAAGCCTTTGATTCTCCCGCTATTCTCATTTCCCATGTTTGATTTTTATCGATTCTCTTCATCTTTGTCCCTCAACCTTAAAGTTTTTCTTCGATTTCTTTTTTAGTGGGAAGTGCCGGTATTCCGCCAGGTCTTTGCACGCAAAGACCTCCTGATACTGTTCCGTACTTTGCAGCCTTACTAAGCTTTTCCATGGTGATGTCTTCAGGTTTCTTTATGCCCTGGCTTAGTAAACTTGATAAAAAGCCTCCCCAGAAGGCATCTCCCGCGCCTGTTGTATCCACTACTTTTTCTACCTTCATTGACGGAATCTCTTCAGTTTTTCCGTCAAAGTAGATTCTTGCGCCGCTTCCTCCCATGGTAAGCACTAAGACAGTCACTTTGTTTTCTTTCATGAAGGCTTCGATGTTTTCTTCTCCACCTACAAAAGGAAGCTCTTCATCGGATATTTTCATTAAATCCGCAAGGGGATAAATCTTTTCCGATTCTTTTTTACAATCTTCAAAGCTCCAGATTTTGTCTCTGTAGTTTATGTCAAAGCTTACAAGTTTTCCCGCTTCTTTTGCTTTCTTTAAGACTTTAAGTACTGCGTCTTTTGAAGGAGCGCCTGACTGGCTCACACTTCCTGCGTGAACTAAGTCCCATTCGCTAATGTCAACTTTGTCTGCATCTTCTTCGTTTAATAAAAGATCGGCTCCGGGTTTTCTTGCAAAGGTAAAGGAGCGGTCTCCGGATTCATCCAATGTTACGAAAGCTAAAGTGGTGGTGGCTTCATCCGTAAGGTTTGGAATCAACGCCTTAACATTATCTTTTTCCAAAGTCTTAATTAAAAGCTTTCCAAAATCATCGTTTCCCATTTTACCAAGGAAGCCTGCTTCGATGCCGTTTCTTGCAGCACTTATTGCTACATTTGCAGGGGCTCCACCGGGGTTAGCGGTATAGGTTCTTTGCATCCCTGAAACCGGGGTAAAATCTATTAACATTTCTCCGACACATAAAATTTTCATGTTCGTTTTCCTCTTTAAAATCAGTCTTTAAAACTCTTTTATTATAACATAAAAGACCGCCGGATATTTATCCGACGGCCTGTAAAACCATTTTTATTTATGCATCTTTTTTCTGAGCAGCTTTTCCTGACTTAGGAACCATGAAGCAGCTTATAAGCAATGCAATAACGTAAAGTGCGCATGTAACGTAGAGAACTGTCTGATAACCAATGGGGTTAACAGCTTCATCGGGAGTACCGAAGTGCTTTACGATGAATGTTGCCATCTGGTTACCGGTAAGACCTGCGAAAGCCCATGCTGATAAGCACATACCGTGAACTGCAGAAATCTTCTCCATTCCGAAGTGGTCTGAAAGAAGTGTGGGTACGTTTGAGAATCCTCCGCCGTATCCTGCGTTAACCATGATAAGAAGGCCTACGCAAATGATAGCAAGAATGCTTACGTTAGCACCGTTTTCGATACCTCTTGTAAAGATAACGCATGCTGTAAATGCAATTGAAAGAACAAAGATAAGCTTGTAGATTGTGTTTCTATCCTTAAGCTTGTCAGCCCATGCAGAGAAGCCTAAACGACCGCCCGCATTTGCGATAGCTGTAACTGTTCCAAGAACTGCTGCAATACCTGCAAATCCAACTGCGTTGAAGATCTGCTTTTCCTGAGAAATAAGAGCAAGACCACAGGTAATGTTGATGTAGAACATAAGCCAGATTCCGATGAATGTCTTCTGTGAGAAAGCATACTTAAAGTTTGAAGCAAGGGTAGCAAAGAATTCCTTGATACCGCCCTTAGCGTGCTGTTCAACCCAGTCTGCAGGCTTTCTTAAAAGAAGGTGGCCGATGAACATCATAACAAAGTAAACACCGCCCATGATAAAGAACATGGGAGCGGGATTGTTGTCAAACTTGTCAAGAATGAACTGCATTACAGGTGTTGCGATAGCCTTAGCTGCGCCGAAACCTGCAACTGCAAGACCTGTTGCAAGACCTTTCTTATCCTTAAACCAAAGCATAAGAGTCTTAACAGGTGAAAGATAACCGGTACCAAGACCGATACCCATGATACAACCGTAAAATAAGAAGATTAAAGGAAGGGACTTAAGCAAAATAGCTGCGCCTGTTCCTACCATACCTACGGAGAAACAAATAGTCGCAATAAGCGAAGACTTGTGAATGTCCTTCTCCACTACGTCTCCAAGGAATGCAGCTGACATACCAAGGAAGAAGATAGCAAGTGAAAACGCCCATCCGCAAGCGCTCTTGGAAGCGCCGATGTAATTGGCAATCTCTGTGCTGAATGTGGACCAACAGTATACAGTACCGATACTGCAGTGAAGCAACAGTGCGGGAATCGCACCACGGATCCATTTATTGTTCATGTATATGAACTCCTTTCAAATTATTAAATTCCAAATTGTACTTAAAAAAATACAAAAAGTGCCAAAACTCATTATAATGAGTTTTGGCACTGATTTCAACAATTATTAGCTTATTGAATCCTTAGCCGCAAGTGTTACGCTAAGTGTAACTTCCTGCATTTCACCGTTCTGGACTCTTAAAACCACCACTTCAACCGTTTCACCGGGTGCATAGTAGGTTAAAAGTTCCTGAAGGGAAGCTAAGTCTTTTACGCTCTGTCCGTCAACCTTTGTGATGATATCGTACTTATAGATACCGGCTTTTTCAGCGGGTGAACCTTCAGCCACTTCCTGAACAAGGGCACCTGCCGGATATCCAAGAGCGGTTAAATCCTGTGCAGAACCTGTGATTCCAAGGTATCCCTTCTTGTCTGCAGCGTACTGGGTTCTTGTTTCTCTGTCTGAAAACTCCTGTAAAATATCTCTTACCTTAGAAATCGGGATTGCATATCCCATTCCTTCAACCTGTTCGCCACCAACCTTTGAAGAGTTGATACCTATTACCTGACCGTTTACGTTAAGAAGTGCTCCGCCGGAGTTACCGGGGTTAATTGCCGCACTTGTCTGAATCAGGTTTTCAAATGTTGTATTTTCAATCGTTACGGATCTGTTTAAAGCACTTACAACACCTGTTGTAACTGACTGACCGTATCCCAAAGCGTTACCGATTGCAATTGCGGGTTCACCAATCTGAAGTGCATCGGAGTCACCGATTTCGGCAACAGTTATGTTTGCCATTGTATCAGCTGAAAGTCCGTCTTTCTTAACTGCGATTACCGCAATATCAAGGTCTGCATCGTATCCTTTAACAAATGCAGGTGCTGTTGTTTCATCAGCAAACAAAACTTCCAACGACTTATTATCTGCAATTACGTGATGGTTGGTAGCTATAAAGTATTCGCTATCACTTTCACCGATTATGATTCCTGAGCCAAATGCCTGCTCTTCAGAAGAATAGCTTCTTCCAAACCAGTCCTGCTGAGTGTATACAAAGTTATTCGTGATTGAAACCATTGAAGGCATCACTTTCTTTGCCACATCCGTTACATCGCTTACCACAACAGAGGTTGTGTTTCCGTTTGAAGTTGTCTTAATGGTCTTTTGCAAATCATCGACCTGCTTTTGAAGCGTTGCCACTTCCTGGCTTTGCTCTGTACCCGGCTTACTAAAGTTAAAGCCTAAGTTCTTTCCTGCAAAGTAGAAAGAAACTGCTGCGCAAAGTCCGAATACAGCTCCGATTCCAACCGCTCCGAAAAGCTTTGCTATGTAAGGTCTTGATTTCTTTTCACGCGGTTTCTTTTCTTTCTTTACTCTCTTTGGCTTTTCGTCCATATAAGAGTAGTTTGCTCTGTAATCTCGCTCCCTGTAAGTTGTATCTGTTGTAAAGTTCACTGTAGGGTTTTGATTTTCTTGATTATTGTTATCAGTATTTGTTTCACTGTAATTGTAATTGTTAAATTGCTCATCCATTGAAAAGTACCTCCTTTTTCAATCTTTTGAGCACATTATATTTTCTAATTGTGACGCAATTGTGACCATTTGATTTAAAAATTATGAAAAAATATAATTAATCTCTTTTTACGGATACATAAATTGCAAAGGGCAAAAATAAAATAAGCGGATAAACATATCTCATTGACGCAAGTGGTCCAAGAAGATGTGTGCCAATAAGCAAGAAATAAGGTAAAAGCACCGGCAGGTATTTTCCCTGCTTTCTTACAAGCAAAACTACTGCGCAAACAATCATTATCCATAAAGGAAGGGCTGCGCTAAAAAGAATCGTGAAAAATAAATTGTTTTTAAGCGGCGTTGTGTAATGAGTAAGGGATTCAAACTTTTCATATAAAGCCGGCCATTTTGAATCACGGCTAAAGCCCTCATATCCTTTTGGCTCCCCTTCGAAGGAAAAGGATTCAAGATATTCTTTATCACTGTACTCTCCGATGTCTTTTATAAACGGATTCCATAATGGTGCGTTTAAACGCACAAAGGCGCCCATTGCTTCCTTGGGCTTACTTGAAATTGCCGAAAAGTAAAGGCTAAAGAATTCGCTTTTCCTTTTAGCAAACTCTTCCTCTAAAAAGCGGCCTTTAATAACATCCACATTTCCCGGGCGATAATATCCCCAGTCATTATCTATAAAGAAGCTTTTAAGCGTCTCGGTTTCTTCTTCACTTAAACCGCCGTTCATCTGCACGTAAACCATTTGCTGAAGAGGGACGGATAGCATCTCGGCCTTAGGGCCTTCCTTAATTCCTGCAGCAGGATATACAGCTTTTGTAATAATTAAAAAGAAAATAATTGCAGCGATTCCTGAAAAAGAAACCTTCTTTAAATCGCTCTTTCTGTAGACGATAAGGCTTATAACCGTGAAGACAAATAGCACATACACAAAGTTATTTAAGAATAAGCATCCAAGAAGCGATATGACTGAGAGTGATAAAAATGATTTAAATCGACAGTCGCCAAACTTAATGCATTTCCATATTTCAACCGACCATAAAGCCATGAATGCGCCAAACAATATGTTTTTACATGTTGAAAAAGAAAAGAAAGCCGGCAAGGGATTAAGCGCCAAGAAGGCAGTCATTAAGATAATCGATACCTTACTTGCCCCTTGCTTTATAAGAATTCCAAGCGCTTTTGATAAGCATAAAACCACCAAAAGCATCTGGATTATAGAATACAAAACTATGTCTTTTATTTTTAGTAAAGAGCCTAGCCCCATCATCCATTTCCAAAATAAGGTATGAAGTACGGGCTGCTGAGAAGTAAAGGGCTCATTTCCTATTATCATTCCCGTCTGAAGAGAAATGTCATAGGCAAAAACGCCGGGAAAGTACGATAAATAAACAGGCAGCCATAAAATAAAAATGACTGCCCCGAATATTAATCCATAGAAAGCTCTGTTTTTACCATGAAAGCTTTTTAACATTACAATCTCCCCGGATAGTGCGGTCCACCCGCATTTAAATCAAAAATATCACCTAAATCAAAAATATCACTACCTGTCCTCGTCTTTTTTTAACGCCTTAACAGGTGGCTTTGAAAGCATCTCTCTTTCAGCCTCGCTCTTTCCGTAGCCTGAGTGAACATCAACGGAATTTCTGTCGCGAAGAATTTCATCGATACGCCAGTACTCGGGATTTGCCGAATACTTTCTCATGTCGTACATGGAAATCTTTTTATACTTAACGCCCTTTGTAAAGCCTTTCTTTAAGGCACGCGAGTACTTTTTATGTATGAACAAATCATTCTTAAACCCGCTTCTTTTAAGGTGTGCCACGGTCATCTTATCGATTTTCTTTGATTCATCTTTAATTGCTGATATGTCAAAGATTTCAGGATGTTTGGCCAAAGAAACCGCCTTGTCAAAGGAAAGTCTTTGCGCTTCATCTTCTGATAACACCTTATAGTCGGTTATAACGGCATCTGAAACATAAGCAATTTTATAGCCTTCCTTTAAAGCCTTTGCTGCAAAAAGTACATCTTCGTTACATATCACATGATTTGAAAAACCACCGAGCTTATTAAAAATATCTCGTCTGTATAAAGCGCAAAGGTTTGAACACATGAAGGTGGTCCAACCGTAATTATCAAAATCTTTTAATGATCTTACATAAGAATCCTGTGAAAAATAGAATCTTCTTACAAATTTAAACATTTCCGGAGCCTCGTCACAAAGAACCTGGCACGCGAAAGATGCTGCAATTTCTTCATCCGAATTAATTGCTTTTAAGAGTTTTTCAAGCACATCGGAAGAATTTGGAACAACATTTTGTCCCATCATCAAAACGTAATCTGCGTCAGATAATTTAACCGCAAGGTTTCTGCTCTTTCCGCAGTCAAATTCTCTTGCGGAAATATGTCTTACTTCTACGTTCTTATGCTCCTCTATAAACTTTGTTGCATACAAAAGTCTGTCGAAATACTTTTGCTCAACATTCAAGATAACAATTTTCCTGATTTCCACCGTCTGCGTAGACATCTTATCCACAAGCTCAAAGAATGTCTTTGTGGGTTTGTAGGTGGTAATAACCAAATCAACAGTCATTAATTTAAAAGCCTCTCATCTGTCAATATTAAAGGGACCAAGGATTTCTCCCGGTCCCTTAGGATTTCTCCGCTTATTATTCTATCACAAAGCGTTAAACAGATAAAGATTTTTTAATTCATCCAATCGTCTTCGTCTTCTTCGGAATCATCTGCGGTTGCAGTTCCTGTGCTTGTGGGTGTTCCTGTAATGTAAGGAGAAACATCACTAGCAACTCTTGCGCTAAAGTCAGAAACATTTGATGAAGGCTTGTAATCTGTTTCATTGAACAAGAATCCGTGAAGCCAGCTTACGTTATCTTCAAGGTCCAAAGGAATTACACAGCTACCTGCTGAACCGATTGTTCCTGTTGTGATCTTTCCTTCTGTAGGGAATCCACCTTCACCTACGATTGAATAAGATGCAATATCTTTTAAAAGGCTGATTATGTCATCAAGTTTGAATGAAGTAAATACTTCGCTGTATACGTTCTGGCTCATTGTAGCCAATGCTGCAGGATTAACTGTCTTTGCTGTTTCAAGACAAGCCTTGATAACTTCACGCTGTCTTTCAGTTCTCTTAAAGTCGTTACCTGCTGTATAACGGATACGGCAATATGCTGTAGCCTGCAATCCGTTAAGTACCTGATATCCTGTTTCTGTTACAGGTGTGTAGGTGCTAACGTCTGACATAGACTCAACCATTGCAATCTGGTAGTTGTTAAGGTGCTTGATTTCTTCGGCATCAACATCGATGTAAACACCGCCCAAAGCATCAACTACGTCTCTTAATCCTTCAAAACCGATGGTAACAAATTCTGTAATGTCAAGGTCAAGGTTTGCGTTAAGCATCTTGATTGCCTGTTCAGCACCGCCGTATGCGTATGCAGCATTACACTTACCGTAGTTCTGCTTTTCACCCATCTGATTTAAATATGTATCACGGTAAACCGATACAAGCTTTACTTCCTTTGTCTGCTCGTTAATGGAAGCAACGATGATTGTATCTGTACGAGTCTTGTTTGCAAGATCACCGTTACGTGAGTCAACACCGAAAAGTGCGATGTTCTTGTAACCCTTCATAACCTCGTTTTCTTTTACACTCTCATTAAATTCAACTTCGATCTCAGACTCGTTTAACTCAAGTCTCTTTACGCCCTTTTCACTGTCGGTTGTCTTAAGTACAAACCACATAACCAAGAGCAAAGCAATAAGTGCTACAATTTCAACAACGAAAAGCACAATCTTGCCTGTAGATGTCTTTTTCTTCTTCTGCGTAGACATAATTCCTCCAAAACTATCAATTCAATATAACAAAACTATCAAAAAACGCTATTACAAATATACAACGAACTTCCCTATAAAACAATTTAATGTTTTCTTAAGACAAGTACTTTAGTCCTATGTTTCTATTTCGTCAAATCGGAGTCGTAAGTATAAAGAAACAAGAGTCCCATTTCCTTTACTTTCTTGCCAAATTCGCGGGAAAGTACCTTCATATATTCGTCAATTGCCGTCTTACAATTCTGTTTTAAAGCAAATTCATTAAACTTAGCCATGCAAGTATCGAAATATTCTTTTAAGATTGGAGATGGAGTTACCGTCCGAAGGTCTAAGGCAAACACGTCCTGGCTTAAATGCGCTCTGTGCATATAGCCTGAAAAGTGCTTATTCATCTTATAAAAGTTTTCTGTTCCGTCCTCATTTAGAATTCCGGTTAAAACTTTTCCTCCTCTTATGTACAAAGAACCCACAGCACCTATATCTTTTCTTACTTTAAAAATGTCATCCTTTGAAGGCTCATCAAAGCAGGCTTTGTAAAAGCCCTTGTGAGAAAGTTCCTTTACCTTAATATCACAGCCAAACTTTTCTTTTATAAATGCTTCTATCGCTCTTCTTCCCGCATCATATGCGTAGTCTTTGCTTGCAGGGTTGGCCGCAGTCGAAGCTTCGTGGCATCTCCAGTGATATAAAACCTTATTTATATAAAGAACATTTTGAGGCTCTGATTTAGCTATAACTCTTAAGAATAAATCATAGTCTTGAGACCCGTTAAATTCGCCTCTGAAGCGAAGTTCTTTTAAAAGAGAAGTCTTAATAGCGGTGAAATGGCAGATATAATTATTGGACATTATTAAGTCAAGATTTAAGTTTTGCTTAATGTGGGCTCCAAAATACTTACTGTTATCCCCGTTTGTTTTATCTTCATCGGAATAAATCATGTTAACGGGAATTGCCTTAACACGGGCAATTGAAAGCTTTATAGCCATTTCGTACAAAGCATCCGGAGTAAGCAAATCATCGTGATCTAAAAGAGCGCAATAGTCGCCTGTCGCAGCATCCAATGCAACATTCGTGTTTTCGGATATTCCTTTGTTTTCTTTAACCCTAACGTATTTTACTCTTTCGTCCTTTTTTGCATACTCACAAATTATGTCTTTTGGACCGGTAGTTACCGATGCATCCGCCAAAATAAGTTCAAAGTTT
>JAEEGJ010027838.1_pt1 | contig 11308 bp, 6 predicted proteins | sample 8958761 | NCBI WGS metagenome assembly JAEEGJ01 (sample SAMN16246546, study PRJNA631951) | gut metagenome | biome: gut microbiome; feature: rumen; material: RS-attached | host: Bos | place: Iran: Karaj | collected 2018-10
TCTACCAGAACGGGTCTGTCCTCATCAATCTCTACGGCAGTCTGAAGGTAGGTCCTAAGATCCTTCTCCTTCGAGACGATCTGCATTGCTCTTCCGCCGAGAACAAAGCTGGGACGTACCAAAACGGGATATCCGATGGACTCCGCAGCCTTTACGCCGTCTTCGATATTGGTAACCGCAAGGCCCTTGGGCTCGGGAATCTCAAGTTCTTCGAGAAGCTTTTCAAAGCTGTCGCGGTTCTCCGCCTTGTCTATGGCATCGCAGTCCGTTCCGATAAGCTTTACTCCGCGCGCATGAAGAGGCTCCGCGAGGTTGACCGCAGTCTGTCCTCCGAGAGTTGCAATGACTCCCTCGGGCTTTTCAAGCTCTATGATATTCATTACATCTTCAACGCACAGAGGCTCGAAATAAAGCTTGTCCGAAGTTGTGTAATCGGTGGATACGGTCTCGGGGTTATTGTTGATTACGATAGCCTCGTATCCCGAATCCTTGATGGTCTTAACCGCATGAACGGTGGAGTAGTCGAATTCTACACCCTGTCCGATCCTGATGGGGCCTGCACCGAGTACGATAACTTTGGGTTTATCGGATACTTTGGATTCGTTCTCTCCCTCGTAGGTTGAGTAGAAATAAGGCACATAGCTTTCAAACTCGGAAGCACATGTATCGATCATCTTATAGACAGGGAAGATCCCGTTTTCTTTTCTCAGATCGAATACTTCCTTCTCGGAAATGCCCCAGATATAAGCGATCTCCACATCGGAGAATCCCATACGCTTTGCATCTTTAAGGACTGCAGGGTCATTCTTATGTTCAAAAAGAATACTCTCTTCATCTATGATGTTCGAGATCTTGTCAAGGAAGAACATGTCGATTCCGGTCTTTGATGAGATCTCTTCGGGAGTGATCTTTCGGCGAAGCATTTCAGCAATGGCGTAGATACGGTCGCCGGTCATCTTAAGTACGGGATCCCAGAGCTCTTCGTCCGACATCTCGGAAAATTTGCTCATATACAGATGAACGGTTCCGCACTCAAGGCTTCTGACAGCCTTAAGAAGGCTCTCTTCAAAGCATCTTCCGATACTCATGGTCTCGCCGGTTGCCTTCATCTGGGTTCCGAGGCTCTGGTTGGCATCGGTGAATTTATCGAACGGAAATCTGGGCATCTTGGTTACGATGTAATCAAGTGCAGGCTCAAAGCAGGCGGGTGTGTTTGCAAGCCGGATCTCTTCAAGCATATATCCTACGCTTATCTTGGCCGAAACTCTTGCAATAGGATATCCGGATGCCTTGGATGCAAGCGCGGAGGATCTGGATACTCTGGGGTTAACCTCAATGAGATAATACTGGAAAGATTTGGGATCAAGTGCAAACTGAACATTGCATCCGCCGCAGACCTTCAAAGCTCTGATGAGCTTAAGAGCCGAGTCACGGAGCATATGATACTCTTTATCGGTAAGAGTCTGTGAAGGACATACTACGATGGAGTCTCCGGTATGGATTCCTACCGGATCCAGGTTTTCCATGTTACATACGGTGATGGCGGTATCATTCGCATCACGTATTACTTCGTACTCAATCTCCTTATATCCTTTGACACTCTTTTCTACAAGAACCTCACTTACGGGAGAAAGCTCAAGTCCTGCCGCAAGAAGCTCTACCAGTTCTTTTTCGTTATCCGCAAATCCGCCGCCGGTGCCGCCCAGAGTAAATGCGGGACGCAAAACCACGGGATATCCGATCTCCTCGGCAGCTTCTTTTCCCTCATCGATACTGTGAACAACTATGGAAGGAAGAACAGGCTCTCCAAGTCTTTCGCAGAGCTGTTTGAACTCTTCCCTGTCTTCCGCCATCTCAATGCTCTTGGAATCGGTTCCCAGAAGTTCGCATCTGCACTCCTTCAGGATTCCTTTTTTCTCCAGCTGCATGGCAAGGTTAAGTCCGGTCTGTCCGCCGATACCGGGAAGTATCGCATCCGGACGCTCCGTTCTGATAATCCTTGCAACATATTCAAGGTTGAGGGGTTCCATATAAACTCTGTCCGCAACCGATGTATCCGTCATAATGGTTGCGGGGTTTGAATTACACAGTATTACCTCATAGCCTTCCTCTTTAAGTGCAAGGCAGGCCTGGGTTCCCGCATAGTCGAATTCCGCAGCCTGTCCGATGACAATGGGGCCGGATCCGATCACAAGTATTTTTTTTATGTCCGTTCTCTTAGGCATTTTTTTCGTCCTTCTCTTATCCGCAGTCGTTAATCCATCAGTTTAAGAAATTCATCAAACAGATATGAACTGTCGTGCGGGCCGGGTGAACTCTCCGGATGGTACTGCACGCTGAAGATCTTATCCCTTTCACACTTAACTCCCTCTACTGTTCCGTCGAGAAGATTTTTGTGCGTAACAACAAGACCCGTTCCTGCAAGGGAATTCTCATCCACTGCGTAGGAATGGTTCTGTGAAGTGATGTCTGTTTTTCCTGTTTCAAGATTTTTAACGGGATGGTTTCCGCCGCGGTGACCGAACTTAAGCTTATAGGTCTTTGCTCCGCAAGCAAGGGAAATGATCTGATGTCCGAGGCAGATTCCGAAAATGGGATATTTACCGCGAAGGGTTCTTACAAGCTCGATTGCTTCCTTAACATCCTCGGGATCTCCGGGGCCGTTTGAAAGGAAAATTCCGTCGGGCTTAACCGCCTCAACTTCCTCGGCAGTTGCATTCCAGGGGAATACCGTAACACTGCAATTCTTGTTGAAAAAAGAACGGAGAATGTTCTCTTTCATACCGAAATCAATTGCAGCGATATGATACTTAGAATTTACTGAAATATATTTCTCGATAAGGGGACGGCTAACTCTGGGCACCTGATCGTGCGCCATTACCGTTTCTTCCAATATCTTAAGTCCCTCTTCAAGGGTAGTGCTTTCGTCGGTGATGAGGGCTTTTCTTGTACCTACGTCTCTGATTTTACGAACAATCTCTCTTGTATCGACACCTGTGATTCCGGGAATGCCGAGCTCTTTGAGAGTCTGTGAGAATGTCTTATCGCATCTGAAATTGGAGGGCATGTCGTTATAATCCCTTACTACGAAGCCTCCGATGGTAGGATGCTTTGTTTCGTAGTCGTCATCATTGATGCCGTAATTTCCTATAAGAGGATAAGCCATGGTAACGAACTGATCGGTATATGAGGGGTCGGACATGATCTCCTGATAACCAACGGGAGAAGTATTAAATACGAGTTCGCATACTCTGTTGCCCGTATCTTCTCCAAAGCCGAAGCCGACGTATTCACTGCCGTCAGACATTATCAGTTTTCTTTTCTTCCCCTTGTAAATCATTACCTGACCTCCGAAAGTTTTTTCTCGAATCTGTCCTTCCTCGGATCCGACGGAATCCTTGTAGGATATTCGCCGTCAAAGCATGCACTGCAGAAAGACTTTACGCCACTCATTTCTTCCAGACACTTTATAGGAAGAAATCCGATCGAATCTGCTCCGGTGAGAGCGGCTATTTCATCGGGTGTATGATGGTTTGCAATAAGCTTGTCCTCAGAATCGATGTCCACTCCGTAGAAGCAGGGATGTCTGAAAGGCGGTGATGAGATCCTTAAGTGAATCTCTTTAGCTCCCGCTTCCCTCAGGAGGCTTATGATCCTCTTACTTGTGGTTCCTCTTACGATGGAGTCATCGATAAGTACAACTCTTTTACCTTCAAGGACGCTCTTTACGGGACTGAGCTTTATCCTAACCGCATTGGTTCTCTGGTCCTGTGAAGGAGCGATAAAGCTTCTGCCCACATATTTATTCTTAACGAGTCCGATCTCGTAGGGGATTCCGCTTTCTCTCGAATAGCCTATTGCGGCATCGAGTCCGGAATCGGGAACTCCGACGACTACGTCGGCATCTACGGGATATTCCCTGGCAAGAATTCTTCCTGCCCTGACTCTCGTATCATGCACCGCTATACAATCTATCACAGAATCGGGTCTTGCAAAATAGATATATTCAAAAATACAGGGACTTTTTTTGCCACCGCAGTTATCTTTGTATGAAACGGGCTCAGAAAACGGTTTATCAGCCTGGAAGACCAACATCTCACCGGGCTCTATGTCTCTTACGAAGTCAGCACCCACCGCATTCAGGGCACAGCTTTCGGAAGCGATCACAAAGCTTCCGTCCTCTCTTTTGCCGTAGCAAAGAGGCCTGAAGCCGTGAGGATCCCTGACGGCAAGAAGTTTGGTCGAAGACATCATAACAAGGCTGTATGCACCCTCAAGGTACTTAACCGCACCAAGGACCGCCTTTTCGATGCTTTCTGTTTTCAGCCTTTCCCTTGTGATCATGTAACAGATGGTCTCTGTATCGCTGGTGGAATGGAAAATAGCTCCGGAAAGTTCCAGTGAATCACGAAGATCCAGGGAATTTGCCAGATTTCCGTTATGTGCAAGAGCCAGATTTCCCTTCTGATGGCTGACCACCATGGGCTGGATATTGCTTGCGATATTTCCGCCGGTGGTTCCGTATCTTACATGACCGATGGCCATACAGCCTCCGGGAAGAGCATTAAGTTCAGTCTCGGAAAAGACCTCGCCAACCAGGCCGAGGTCTTTGTGAGTAGCAAACACACCGTCATCATTTACCACGATACCGCAACTTTCCTGCCCTCTGTGCTGCAGGGCATAAAGTCCGTGGTAAATGTCACGGGATATATCATTATTTCTGCTTCCGACTATTCCGAAAACTCCGCATTCTTCATGAATTGCCATTTCGTTTACATGCCTCCCTTACGAATCCTTTGAAAAGAGGATGAGCTTTGTCGGGTCTTGACTTGAATTCGGGATGGTACTGAACTCCGAGGTAGAAATCTTTATCTGTGATTTCCATCTCCTCTACGAGTTTTCCGTCGGGTGACATACCGGCGAATGTAGCTCCCGCCTTCTCAAAAGCTTCCTTGAAATCGTTATTGAATTCATATCTGTGGCGGTGACGCTCGGAAATTTCTTCCTTACCGTAGAACTCTTTCATCTTGGAGCTTTCACTTATCTTGCAGGGATAAGCTCCAAGTCTGAGCGTTCCGCCTTTATTAATGGTATCGCTCTGTCCTGGCATGAAATCGATAACCTTATGTGCACAGAGTTCATCGAATTCACCGGAATTTGCATCTTCTAAACCGAGAACATTTCTTGCAAATTCGATACATGCTATCTGCATTCCGAGACATATTCCGAAATAAGGAACATCGTGGGTTCTGGCATACTTGGCTGATGTGATCATTCCCTCGATTCCTCTGTCACCGAATCCTCCGGGAACAATGATTCCGTCGATACCCTTAAAGGTCTCTTCCACATTTTCTTCTGTGATCTTCTCGGAATCGATCCACTTGATCTGAACCTTTGCTTCGTTCTCATATCCCGCGTGGCGAAGTGCCTCTGCAACTGACAGGTATGCATCGTGAAGCTGGACATATTTTCCTACAAGGCCGATAACCGTAGTCTTCTTCAGGTTCTTGATCCTGTCTACCATTTCTCTCCAGTAGGCAAGATCGGGTTCACCTGCTTCGATACCGAGTTCTCTGCAAACAATCTGTGAGAAACCGGAATCTTCAAGCATAAGAGGTGCTTCATACAGGTTAGGAAGGGTAATGTTTTCGATTACGCAATCTTCCTTAACGTTGCAGAAATGTGCGATCTTCTTGAAGATCTCATCCTCAAGAGGCTCATCGCATCTTAAGATCAGGATGTTAGGGGATATTCCCATTCCCTGAAGTTCCTTAACAGAGTGCTGGGTGGGCTTTGATTTGTGCTCATCCGATCCGTGAAGGAAGGGAACTAAAGTAACATGAACAAAGAGGCTGTTTTCTCTTCCGACTTCAAGTGAAATCTGACGAACAGCTTCTATGAAAGGCTGTGATTCGATATCACCTACGGTTCCTCCGATTTCGGTGATAACAACATCAGCTTCGGTCTTTTTACCTACGCTGTAGACGAAATCTTTGATCTCATCGGTGATGTGGGGGATGATCTGAACTGTTGATCCGAGATACTCACCTCTTCTCTCACGGTTAAGGACATTCCAATATACTCTTCCCGAAGTAAGGTTTGAGTACTTATTGAGATCTTCATCGATGAATCTCTCATAATGTCCGAGATCAAGATCCGTCTCCGCACCGTCCTCGGTAACGAATACTTCACCATGCTGATAAGGGCTCATGGTACCCGGATCCACATTAATATACGGATCGAGTTTCTGGGCAGCAACTTTAAGACCTCTTGCTTTGAGAAGTCTTCCAAGTGAAGCTGCAGTTATTCCTTTTCCGAGTCCGGATACAACACCACCTGTTACAAAGATATATTTCGTCATAAATTCCTACCTGTATACGTTAAAGATGCTGATGATTTCTTATTTCAGGCACCGGGAGCTTTACATGCATTTCGGCGGGACCTCCGGAGCGCAGGTACTTAGTGAGAACGAGCTTTGCGAAGTTCGAACTTAGTACCTCTACGCAAACTTCGTGTCCTTACGAAGTTTTGGATCAGGGCGACAAGCGCATCCCGCAGAAATACATGTAAAGGTAGACGGCGCCGTGACTATGGATTTATACTCCGCTTGCTCCATAATTGGAGAGGACTCTTGCGGAAGGATCGTTTACGTTACATCCCTCCCATTCTTTGTTGGGCATCCAAAAATCCTTGACCATGCGGGACTGTCCGGGATAGAACTTTTCAAAGATCTCTCTGTATAGAAGGGATTCTTTGGTGAAGGGTTTGGCATGTGAGTATTTCTTGCAGCCTTCTTTGAATTCCTCTTCGGTGTACTGTTTCTCCGCGTACTCTTTAAGGTGATCAACCATTGAATGGCCGACTGCATCCGAGAACGCTGCTTTCTCACGCATAAGGATTTCATCGGGAAGATAATCTCCGCCTTCGAATGCATGGCGAAGGAGGTATTTGCCCTTGTTGTAATGATTGCGCTTCATCTCGGGATCGATGGACATGCAATATTTTACGAAGTCCAGATCACCGAAAGGAACTCTTGCTTCAAGTGAGTTTACTGAGATACATCTGTCCGCACGGAGTACGTCATACATGTGGAGCTCGCTCACTCTCTTTTCGGCTTCAGCCTGGAAAGCCTCCGCACTGGGAGCGAAGTCGGTGTACTTATATCCGAAGATCTCATCGGAAACCTCACCGGTAAGGATTACTCTGATATCGGTCTGCTCGTGAATTGCTTTGCAGAGAAGATACATTCCCATCGAAGCTCTGATGGTTGTTATATCATAAGTTCCGAGTAAATGGATAACTTTCGGAAGAGCTTCAAGAACATCCTCTTTGGTAATAATAACTTCGGTGTGGTCTGCACCGAGGAAATCTGCGGTCTGCTTAGCATATTTAAGGTCGATGGCATCTTCGTTCATGCCGATCGCAAATGTACGGATGGGCTTATCGGACTTTCTTGCAGCAATGCTGCATACAAGGGATGAATCAAGTCCGCCGGAAAGGAGGAAACCGACTTTAGCATCCGCGATAAGCCTTTTTTCAACGCCTGCTATCAGTTTTTCTTTGATGTTTGCACAAACCGTCTCCAGGTCGTCCTTGATAACCTTGTCGGGCTTAGCAATATCATTGAAGCAGGTAAACTTCCCGTCCTTATAGAAGTGTCCGGGAGGGAAAGGATAAATCTGCTCTTCGGTAAGAGGCATGAGACTCTTGGGCTCACTTGCAAATACTATGCTGCCGCCCTTATCGAATGTGTAATACAAAGGTCTGATTCCGATGGGATCTCTTGCAGCAATCCACTCATCGGTTCTTCCGTCATAGATGATGCATGCAAATTCCGCATCAAGCTTTTTGAACATCTCTGTTCCGTATTCAAAATACATGGGAAGCAGGATCTCACAGTCACTGTCACTCTTAAAGGTGTAGCCTTTGCTCTTCAGTTCATCCCTTATAGGAGTGAATCCGTATATTTCCCCATTACAAACAACAGAGCAGCCTTTCAATTCGAAGGGCTGCATTCCTTCAGGGGTAAGACCCATGATTGAGAGTCTTCTGAATCCGAGAAGACCTCCTTCGGTTTTAATTACTCTTCCGTCGTCCGGTCCTCTTGATGTCATCTCATCCAGAGCGGCGGTGAACTTTTTCTCATCAGCGGCTTTTTTACACCACGCCATTATCGAACACATTTTTTCATCCTCCGAATTAGTTCACCTGCATCTTTCGATGCAGGTGAAGAATTTTTATTATCTGACTCCGAAGAGGAGATCGCCGTACGAAGGAAGAGGCCAACACTCCTTAGCTACGAGTGTCTCTGCTTCATCCGCACATGCTCTGAGCTCGCCCATCTTGGGAAGCACGGTGTCACGGATCATTGCACTTTCTTCGATTACATCTTTAGCATCGGCGAGTTTAAGAACTGCCTTTTCAAGTTCTCCGGTTCTTGAGTAGATCTGATCTGCAAGAACGGAAAGTCTTGAGATTACGCTCTTTTCATATTCACAAGCGACTCCTTCGCAAGCTGACTTCTTAGCAATAACTCCTGAAGAAAGCTTATCTGCATAGCAGGTGATTGCGGGAAGAATCTGTTTAAGAGCCATATCGATCATCGTGTTAGCTTCGATGTGAACCTGCTTGCAGTAGTTATCAAGCATGATCTCGCAACGTGACTCGATTTCTTTTTCGGTAAATACTCCGTGAGAAGTAAGGAGCTTAACATTCTTCTCATCGAGGATATGAGGCATGCAATCGGGAGTGGTTCTGTAGTTGCAAAGTCCTCTGACTTCGGTAGCTTCCTTAACCCATGCATCGTCATATCCGTTGCCGTTGAAGAGGATTCTCTTGTGATCCTTAATGGTCTTTCGGATCATCTCGTGGAGAGTCTTCTCGAAGTCTTCAGCACCCTCAAGTCTGTCAGCATAGATCTTAAGAGACTCTGCAACAACGGTGTTGAGCATGATGTTTGCACATGCGATGGAGTTTGAAGAACCAAGGCTTCTGAACTCGAACTTGTTACCGGTGAATGCGAAGGGTGAAGTTCTGTTACGGTCGGTGTTGTCTCTGGGGAATGCGGGAAGAACATCAACGCCGAGCTTCATGATCTTCTGCTCTGTTCCCTTGTAAGGAGTGTCGCTCTCGATGGCATCAAGGATTGCGGAAAGCTCATCGCCGAGGAATACGGAAATGATTGCGGGAGGTGCCTCGTTAGCTCCGAGTCTGTGGTCGTTACCTGCAGTTGCTACGGAGAGTCTGAGGAGATCCTGATAATCATCAACAGCCTTGATTACCGCACACAGGAAAAGAAGGAACTGTGCATTCTCTGCGGGGGTATCTCCGGGGGAGAGAAGGTTGATGCCGGTATCGGTTGCCATTGACCAGTTGTTGTGCTTACCTGATCCGTTTACGCCTGCGAAAGGCTTCTCATGAAGCAGGCATACAAGTCCGTGCTTGGAAGCAACCTTCTGCATGATCTCCATGGTGAGCTGGTTCTGGTCGGTTGCAATGTTGGTGGTTGAATAGATGGGAGCAAGCTCGTGCTGAGCGGGAGCAACTTCGTTGTGCTCGGTCTTGGCAAGGATTCCCAGTTTCCAGAGTTCCTTGTTGAGATCATTCATGAATGCCTGTACACGGGGCTTGATAACTCCGAAGTAATGATCGTCCATCTCCTGTCCCTTGGGAGACTTTGCACCGAAAAGAGTTCTTCCGGTGAACTTAAGGTCAGGGCGCTTATCATACATTTCCTTGGTGATAAGGAAATATTCCTGCTCGGGACCAACGGAAGTTCTTACATTCTTGGCAGTGGTATTTCCGAAAAGAGCAAGGATACGAAGAGCCTGCTTGTTGAGAGCTTCCATGGAACGAAGGAGAGGAGTCTTCTTATCGAGAGCCTCACCGCTGTATGAACAGAATGCGGTGGGAATGCAAAGGGTCTTATCTTTGATGAATGCGTAAGAGGTAGGATCCCATGCCGTATATCCTCTTGCTTCGAATGTTGCGCGGATACCGCCGGTAGGGAATGAAGATGCGTCGGGCTCGCCCTGGATGAGTTCCTTGCCCGAGAATTCCATTATGACACTTCCGTCAGGTGAAGGGCTTATGAATGAATCGTGCTTTTCTGCGGTTACGCCGGTAAGAGGCTGGAACCAGTGTGTATAGTGAGTTGCGCCTTTTTCGAGTGCCCATTCTTTCATGGCCTCTGCTACATATTCCGCAACCTTGGGATCAAGTTTCTTACCCTCATCGATGGTCTTTCTGAGGGATGCATAGATCTTGGATGAAAGTCTTGCTCTCATCTGACGATCGTCAAATACGAGTTCTCCGAAGTATTCAGGTACTGAATGTGTTTCCATAGTATTGTTCCTCCTAAATGTTTTTGGAAACAGAAAAAGACAAAGGTGCCTTTTCTGTACGTTTACAGAAAAGACGCCTTTGCCTTTTCAAGTGATAAATTACTACTGTAAATTTAAGTTGTCAAGAAATTAAATACGGAATTTTAAAAATTACGCTCTGAGCATGGAGACAAGCCATTCGGGATCGGGGGCTTTCATATTCTTGTCCGCTGACATCTCCTCCATGATTCCCTGCAGGGAAGCCCAGAAGCACCTGGCCATGGTATCCGCATCACCTTTGCGGAATATACCTTCTTTCTGACCTTTTTTGATGATATTCACAGTGGGAGTCACGGCATCCACGGACTGTGCGAGACGCCTTGCTTCTTCCGGCATTCCGACTCTTCTTACCTGTCCCATGAAAACGAACATGTTAAACACCCAGGGCTGTTCTCCCGCAAAAGAAAAAATCTGCTTAAGAAACATTGTCAGATATACATCGGGGGCCACTCCGGGCACCTCGCCGACAGATCCCGGCCCCTGCAATCCCATCTTCACCAGTTCAAGAAGCAGTTCCTCCTTGGATGCAAAATAGTGAAACATAAGACCGGTACTCATGGGAACCGCAGCCGCTATATCCGCGATCTTGGTATCGTAATACCCTCTTTCCACAAAGAGAGTAAGCGCCGTCATCAGTATCGCGTTTCTTCTTTCTTCCTTCTGTTCTTTTCTGGTCATATATTGTCCTCAGATAAGGATGGATTTTCCCGCTTTCTTAAGGATCCTCTGAACCGCGAATTTTCCGGATACAAGTGCGATCGGCAATCCGCCGGGGCTCATGACCCACTGTCCCGCGATATAGAGATTATCCACTCCCTTTACAATTCCCTTGAATCTCATCTGCTTATTTCCCACGGTGGTGACAAATCCCATGTATGATCCGTGATAAGCATTACAATATCTGTTATAAGTCAAAGGAGACCATA
>JAEEGJ010027842.1_pt1 | contig 11305 bp, 7 predicted proteins | sample 8958761 | NCBI WGS metagenome assembly JAEEGJ01 (sample SAMN16246546, study PRJNA631951) | gut metagenome | biome: gut microbiome; feature: rumen; material: RS-attached | host: Bos | place: Iran: Karaj | collected 2018-10
CCCCTCGCCCCATGATTTATCACCGCTGGGGCGGTCTGGGCAGCCACCGCTACCAGATTGGTTTCTCCGGCGACTGCTACGACACCTGGGAGGTTCTCACCTTCCTGCCCTATTTCACCGCCACCTCCTCCAACGTGGGCTACGGTTACTGGGGCCACGACATCGGCGGTCACCAGGTACTGGGAAATCCCTACAAGCCCGAAATCTTTACCCGCTGGCTGCAGTACGGCGTATTCACGCCCATTTTCAAGACCCATTCCACCAAGAGCGCCGACATCGAGCGCCGTATCTGGACCTATGCGCCGGAGTATGCCAAACCCATGCGGGAGGCTGTCCGGCTGCGCTACACCCTCTCTCCTTACATCTACAATGCCGCCCGTCAGGCCTATGACACCGGCATCTGCATGACGCGTCCCATGTACTACGACTACCCCGAAAACGAGGAAGCCTACGCCATGCGGGAGCAGTTCATGTTCGGAGACGACATCCTGGCCACCGTCATCGGCCAGCCGGCCGATTCCCTCACGGGCCTTGCCTCCCGCACCGTCTGGCTGCCGCAGGGCAACCAGTGGTACGACATGGCGACCGGCGCCCTGTATGAGGGGGGAGAGACGCGTACGCTGGCCTATACCCTGGACGAGAATCCCTGGTTCGTGAAGGCTGGCGCCATCATCCCCATGGCCGATGAAAATATTTCCTCGCTCCAGGAAAAGAGCAATGTGCAGCGTTTCTTCGTCGCTCCCGGAGATGGAAAGAGCAGCTGCCGCCTCTACGAGGACGACGGCTACTCCCAGGACTATTCCCGCCACTATGCGACCACGCTGGTTACGAAGGAATCGGCCCGCGAAGCTTGCGAGGTGGTGATATCGGCCCGCGAAGGCGGTTACCGGGGGATGCCCTCCACGCGCCGCGTGCAGCTTGTCCTGGAAGGCGTGTTTGTGCCCGCCGAGGTCACCCTGAACGGAAATCCCGTCAAGTGGCATTACTGCGGAAGGGACCTTTCCGTTGTGATTGACCTCCCTGAGATGCCTGCCTCGCAGGAGGCCGTGGTACGCTGCCGCTTTGACGGGCAGGACCCGTCTGTCCTTCGCGGCAAGAAAGGAATCATGCACCGCATGATGAACATCACTCCGGCCTTCAAGGATGCCTACAACCTGAACGTGGATAAGTACAAGCTGCTGTCCCGTCCTTTCCTCAAGCTGGCTCAGTGCGCCAGCCTTATCGAGACAGATCCTTCCCGCCTGATGGAATACCTGGAAGCGATGGATGTCCAGGCCGTGGAAGAAGACCTGAAACCCTATCCCGCCATGTCCCGCATGGTTACGGCCATCCGGGCCCAGTGCCAACTGTAGAATACCCTATAATTTATAACCTGATGCTATGCTTGCAGACATCGACCACAACAAGCGTTTCCGTGACGCCTACATTTACGTCATCAAATATATTCAGGGCAAGTTTCCGTCGGCCAAAATCATCTGCATTATTGGCACGGATATAGCAGGGGATTATGGCGCTTCTGTCGAGGCAATTGCCCAGCACTACAACCTGCCTTGCGTGGATTTCCGCGGAGAGAAGAACGTCGCCGGGAAGGTGACCATTTTCAGCGGATCGCATCCGGATGCCGCCGGGCATGCCTACAAAGCGCAGAAGATTTACAACGAAACCCTTTATTTGTTTCAATAACTTATGAAAAAACTATTCCTTCTTGCAGCTTTGCTGTTTCCCCTGACCGTGGCGGCTCAGATTCCCATCGACCAGGACTGGGCCAGATTCTCCCGTTATGAGGCCGAAAACGCCCAGGTGAAAGAGCAGCCGGTGGCTGTGCTTTTCGGCGATTCCATCACCAACAACTGGGCAAAAGACGACAATGCCTGGCTTCAGGAACACCATTTCCTGGGTCGCGGCATCGGCGGCCAGACCACGCTTCAGATGGTGTCCCGCTTCCGCACGGATGTAATTGAACTTCATCCGCAGTATGTGGCCATCCTCGCCGGCATCAACGACATTGCCCGCAATACCGGTTACATTGACGTGAAAAACACCTTCGGCAATATCGTGAGCATGGTGGAACTGGCGCAGGTCAACGGCATCCGTCCTGTGCTGTGCACGGTCCTGCCCGCCGGTGAAATCGGCTGGCGCAGGGAAGTCGGAGACCCCCGTCCGCTCATCGACAGCCTGAATGCGCTCATCCGCCAGTATGCCCAGGAGCATCAGCTTCCCCTTGCAGACTATCACGCAGCCATGAAGGATTCGGAGGACGCCCTGGACGCTGCCTATGTGACAGATGCCGTTCATCCCAACCTGGCAGGTTATAAAGTGATGGAAAAACTTCTTCTTGAGGTACTGGAAAAGGATTGTAGGCTATATGAAAAAAAATGATTACCTTTGAAGACAAGTTCGAAGCCAATAATTTCTAACTAATAAAACAAAAAACACACACTATGTCAAAAAAAGGTAACAGCAGCATCATAGCCATCGTGGCCATGATTTTCCTGTTCGGCATGATCTCATTCGTGACCAACCTGGCCGCTCCCATCGGTAATATCTGGAAGATGCAGCCCGGTATTGAAGGTTCCAACTTCTGGGGCATGATGGGTAACATGATGAACTTCCTGGCCTACGCCATCATGGGTATCCCCGCCGGTAAGATGCTCTCCAAGTATGGTTACAAGAAAACGGCACTCATCGCCATTGCAGTTGGCTTCGCAGGTGTTTTCGTCCAGTTCCTCTCCGGTATCGTAGGCGTTGGTTCCTCCCTGGCCGGTCTCCCCACCAATTTCTTCGTCTATCTTCTGGGCGCCTTCATCGCCGGCTTCGCCATGTGCATGCTCAATACCGTGGTGAACCCCATGCTCAAGCTCATCGGCGGTGAACGCTCCAACCAGTATATCCAGATCGGCGGTTCCTTCAACTCCCTCATGGGTACCCTCACTCCCATGCTGGTGGGCGCCCTCATCGGCTCCCTCACCAAGGACACCCTCATCACCGATGTGAACCCTGTTCTGTTCCTGGCCCTTGGCGTATTCGCCTTCGCCTTCGTCGTTCTCCTGTTCGTGAACATCGAGGATCCCGAGGCCGTGAAGGATGCAGAGCACGCTGTGAGCCCCCTCAAGTTCAAGCACTTTGTGCTGGGTGTAATTGCCATCTTCGTCTATGTGGGTGTTGAGGTAGGTATCCCCGGAACCCTCAACTTTTACCTGTCAGACCCCGTGAAGGGCGCAGGCATGGATCCTTCCACTGCCGTTGCTATCGCCGGTTTCGTGGCCGGTACCTACTGGCTCCTCATGCTCGTTGGCCGTCTCACTTCTTCCGTGATTTCCGGTAAGGTAAGCGCCCGTACCCAGCTCACCTGCGTGTCGGCCGTTGCCTTTATCCTCATTGTTCTGGCCATCATCCTGGGCAACTCCTCCATGGTTTCCATGCCCGTGTTCAAGGGCCAGAGCTTTGGTATCGTTGAAGTTCCCATTGCAGCCCTGCTCCTGGTCCTTTGCGGCCTGTGCACCTCTGTGATGTGGGGTACCATCTTCGACCTCGCCGTTGAGGGCCTTGGCGCTTCCACCAACCTCGCTTCCGGTATCTTCATGACCATGGTGGTGGGTGGTGGTATTATCCCGCTCATCCAGAATGCTATCGCAGACGCCGCCGGTTACATGCCCAGCTACTGGCTGCTGGCTGCCGGCGTAGCCTATATCTTCTACTTTGCCTTCATTGGCTCCAAAGTAAAAAAAGCTTAACTTTATATGGCACAAGACTTAGTAATTGGTATTGATGTAGGTGGACAGACCACCAAATGCGGCATCGTAGACGCCCGCGGCACCGTTCTCGCACAGACCGTTATCCGAAGCGACAATCACGAAGAAGCCGCTCCCTTTATCGCCTCCCTGGCAGAAGCCCTTAACCATATCATCTCCGAGGCCAAGGCCGAGGGTCAGATTCGTGGTATCGGCGTAGGCGCCCCCAACGGCAACTACTATACCGGCTGCATCGAGGCCGCTCCCAATGTGAAGTGGGGCCACAACCGCGTGGAATTCGCCAAGATGCTGCAGGAAGCCATGAACGGCATTCCCGTTTCCCTCACCAACGACGCCAACGCCGCCGCTGTGGGTGAAATGACATACGGCGCCGCCCGTGGTATGAAAAACTTCATCATGATCACCCTGGGTACCGGAGTAGGTTCCGGTATCGTGATCAACGGTGAAGTGGTGTACGGCCACGACGGTTTCGCCGGCGAGCTGGGTCACACCTGCGCCGTGCGCCACAACGGCCGCCAGTGCGGCTGCGGTAAGCATGGCTGCCTGGAGACCTACTGCAGCGCCACCGGCGTTGCCCGTACCGCCCGCGAATGGCTGGAGATGACCGACGAACCCTCCGAGCTCCGCTCCCTGGACAAGATCACTTCCAAGGATGTGTACGACGCTGCCAAGGACGGTGACAAGCTGGCCCTCAAGATCTTCGAATTTACCGGTCGTATCCTCGGAGAGAAACTGGCCGACTTCATCGAGTTCTCCGCTCCGGAGGCCATCGTGCTTTTCGGCGGCCTGGCCCGCTCCAAGGAATTCCTCACCGAGCCCATCCTCAAGGCAATGAACGAGAACGTTCTGCCTCTGTGGAGAGACAAAGTGAAGCTGGTGTACTCGCAGCTCAAAGAATCTGACGCTGCCATTCTGGGTGCATCGGCCCTCGCCTGGGAACTTTAATTGAATACAATGAGAATAGGATTTACCGCCCTTCTGGCTATTGCCACCTGCCTGCTTGTCGGATGCTCTTCCGGCAAAGATGCAGCCATAGAGAAGCAGCTTCAGCAAATGACGCTGCAGGAGAAAGTCGGACAGATGTTCATCATCCGTCCGGAAGCCCTGGATCCGGAAGCTTTCTACAACTCTCCTACAGACCTCAAGACCCTCAGTCTGCAGGCTGTGAACGATCGCATGCGGGAAACCGCTGCCAAATATCCTATGGGCGGTGTCATCCTGTTTTCCAACAACATCAAAGACCCTGCTCAGCTCCATGCATTTGTAGATGAACTCAAGGCTATGCCTTCGCATCCTCTCCTATGCATTGACGAGGAGGGCGGTATCGTGGCGCGCCTTGCCAACAACAAGGCGTTCCATCTTCCCAAATTCGCCAACATGACGCAGCTGGCAGCCTCCGGCAAAACAAAAGACGTGACGGAGGCCGCCTCTGCGATCGGCGAATATCTGGCCCAGTATGGATTTGACATCGATTTCGCTCCCGTTGCCGATGTCAACACCAACCCCCGCAACATCGTCATCGGCCCGCGTGCCTTCTCCACCGACCCTGACATTGCTGCCACCATGGTGAAAGCCTATCTCAGGGGTCTGCAGAAAAATGGCGTGCTGGGCTGCCTCAAGCATTTCCCCGGCCATGGAGACACCACGGCCGATTCTCACTTCGGTTATGCCATGTCCCGCAAGAACTGGGACGAAATCCGGGACTGTGAAATGATTCCCTTCAAGGCGGGAATAAGTGCCGGAGCCAAACTGGTAATGACCGCACACATTTCCCTGCCCAACGTGACGGGGTCCAATACGCCGTCTACGCTTTCTTCCCTGGTTCTTCAGGACAAGCTCAGGGGAGAACTGGGCTTTGACGGGGTTATTATTACCGACGCCATGGAAATGGGCGCTATCATTCGTCAGTATCCGGTAGAAGATGCCTGCATAGCCGCTATCAAGGCCGGCGTGGACATCCTGCTGTGCGTCCGTGAATATCCTCGTGTGTTCGACAACGTAGTGGCTGCCGTTCATCGTGGGGAAATTTCTGAATCCCGTATTGACGAAAGCGTGCGCCGCATTCTCAAGCTGCGCAAGGCTTCCCTTTCCAAAAATAATTAGGCTTCCTCTTTCGGAATTGTCAGCATAAAGCGGGCACCGTCTGTGTACTGCGTGTCCAGCCATACCTTTCCGCCCAGGCTGTCGGCCATCATGCGGCAGATGCTCAGGCCAAGGCCTGTTCCCTGCTTACTGGAATCCAGCTTGACAAAACGCTCGAAAATACTGCCTGCCTTATCGGGCGGCACTCCGGGACCTGTATCGGCTACCGAGAAAGTAATGAATCCCGGATTCTCCACGAGGGAGCTTGCAATGACAATTTCTCCGCTTGCCGTGTGTTTGATGGAATTGGTGAGGAAATTGATCAGAATCTGCTGCACGCGCATACCGTCTGTGATATAGCGTGCGCCTTCCGCAATACCGCTTTGTTCAACGATGGAAACACCGCTGGTGAGGCGGCCTTCCACGGTCTTGATGGCCTGGCGCACTGTCTCGTTCAGGTCTGTGGACATCAGGTTCACGGTATAGTGGCCCCTTTCCATGTCGGAGAGGCTCAGAATATCGTTGATCATCATGGTGAGCAGCTGTGAGCTGTTCATGACGTAGCCCAGGTATTCCTGCTTCTCTTCTTCCGTAACGGTCCCTTCGGGCATTCCCAGAAGCTGCGAAAAGCCGATGATGGAGTTCAGGGGCGTACGAATCTCATGGCTCATGTTCTGGATGAAGGCCGTCTTCATCTGGCTGGCATTTTCGGCAATGTCGCGTGCTTTCTGCAGGCGGTGCATGCTTCGCACCAGGGTGAGGATGAGGAAGATGCCCAGCCCCAGCAGAAAGACGAAGGCGAAGATGAGAATCTGGCGTTTGTACAGCTGCCAGAAGCTGGCTGGTCCTCCATAGACAATTGCATTGGAGGGGATAAGGTCCGTGTTCAGGCCAAAACGCTTCATGGCGTTGTAGTTGAGCGTAGGCGAACCGGCTTCCAGATAAATAAACGGCATGGTGTCGGGCCTTATGCCGTGGTTCAGCACATCCAGCACATACTGGCGCAGGATGATGTTGTACTCCTGGGCCGAGTAACTGTAGTAGCCCACCACGTTGGGGTGTTTGTCCATGTCGCTGGCAAACATGGTGTAGACAGGAGCCAGCGACTCAATGAGCGAGACGGTATTGTGCCGTGTAGAGACCGTTTCCAGGTAGCCGTCGCGCGTGAGCCAGGACCCGTAGAATACGGCGGTCTGGGGGCTGTTTTCCCGCTCCAGGATAGAGAGCAGGCGGTCGGTGGTGGTGGTAGCCGATGAAATGACCCGGTAGTCAATGTCGGGGTGGTGCATCTTCAGATAGCGCTCCAGACGCCACTGCCGCTCCTTGCACATGTAGTTCTCTCCGGCCACGAAGATAATCTTGTTCAGTTCCGGCTGCACTTCCAGCATCATCTCCACCGTGCGCCGGATCATGGGCGGAGCGCTGATGAGCGTCACATTGACGCCCTGGTTGCGAAGCAGCGTGATGGAGTGACGCCGGGCCAGGGGATTACCGGGGCCCAGAAGCGTGTATTCCGTGTCGCAGTAGTAGTCCTGCTCTCCGGTAAGGATAATGGGGATGCCGGGCCACTTTTTATCGATATCCTGGGTAAAGTTAAAGGCGCTTCCTCCCAGGATAATCACCAGCCTGGGAGGGAGCGCGCGTGCATTGAGAACGCTGTCTACGCTTTGCTTGAGATCTGCTACGCTGTCGTGTGAGAGCAGCTGCATGTGGTGCAGTCCCACCTTGAGGTCTGGCCTTTCCCGCTTAATCTCGTTGATGGGAAACAACATGTTCTGTGCCCACTCGCTGGATTCCGTGTGGGAGGAAAGGATGAAGATATCTTCACGTTCGTGCTCGCTGCGCCCCTGCGCCGACAGAAATGCCGGCAACAGCAACAGTGAGAGCAAGCTCAGGCTAAGTCTGTGACGCATACTTTAGATTCTACCGGCCTCGGCCTCTTTCACCATTTCTTCGTCGGCCGATACATAAATTTCCACGCGGCGGTTCTGGGCACGGCCCTCGGCGGTGGCGTTATCGGCGACGGGGAAGTCGAAGGACAGGCCGTCGGCCACGATGCGGTCCTTGGCAATGCCCTTCTGGGTGAGGTACTGGGCAACAGCGTTGGCGCGCTGGTCGGAGACCTTCTTGTTGGCGGCGGCGCTGCCCACGTTGTCCGTGTGGCCGTAGACGTTGATGTTGGTGTGGCTCATATCGGCCATCTTGGCTGCGAATTTATCCAGGGATTCCTTGGCCTCGGGCTTGAGGCTGCTCTTGTTGAAGTCGAAGAGGATGCCGCTGTCGAAGGTGACCTTGATGGCCTTGAGGCCGTTGACGTCCGTGACGGTCTCTACCTGCGCGTTCTCCAGGGCGGCGAGCTCGGCAGCTTTCTTGTCCATCTGATGGCCGATGATAGCGCCCGTGCCGGCTCCTACGGCCGTGCCGATGCCTGCGCCGATGGCTGCCGCTTTGCCGCTACCGCCGATGAGATAGCCGATACCTGCGCCGATAGCTGCACCTGCGCCGGTGCCGATGAGGGATCCTTTACCGAGGTTAGACATGCCGCAGCCCACGATGAGGGCGCCACAAAGGAAGATAGAAACAAACTTTTTCATATAGCTTTAGTTTTAGATTCGTGTAAAGGTACAATTTTTTTAAAAAAGTTCATCAAAAAATTTGCAGGTTCAAAAAAAAGCACTACCTTTGCAATCCCGTTCGACGGGAAGCTCATTACAAACAATGCGGAAATAGCTCAGTTGGTAGAGCACGACCTTGCCAAGGTCGGGGTCGCGAGTTCGAGTCTCGTTTTCCGCTCCAAACGCCTCGCAGCCATGCGGGGCGTTTTTGTTTGTGGCCGGGTGCCGGTCTATGCGTTTGGGGATATAAGGAGGCGCCAAAGATCACCTTTATTTGCCACGTTGACATGCAGAAAGCACACGTGGCCGATTTCTTGTCAACGCGGCAACGGAATCGGCTTATTTGGCATAAAATACGGCCGCGTTGACGTGTAGAGGGCCGCACAATGCTGTTTTCACGTCAACGCGGCAAAGGTGACGCCACCTCGCATTACGCGGCTCGGTGGCTACGGCTCGCCGCTGCGGGGGGCTCTATAAAATGGCCCTCCTCGCGGCGGCCGTCACCAACCATTTTTGTCAATTATACCCAAAAAAGTGCAAAATCTGTGTCAAAGGAATCAGGAGAAAATTCTTGACACAAGTAACGGATAAATGTTTAAATTTTAATCCGTTATGCTATGAGAGAGCACTATACTGACACGTTCGAGGTCTACCAACTGAGCTATTTCCTCGTCTGGACTGCAGATTTAAGGCGAATTTTTTAATCTGCAAAATTTTTTCGCTCACCCCCCAAAAAAAGATGATAAACCTATTACGTAGTATAGCTTCGTAATTCGTTCTATATCAGTTAAAACTAAAAACCAAGATGAAAAAGCTTTCATTCCTTTTCCTGACCATTGCAGCCCTCACGCTTGTCTGCTGCATGAAAGCATCCGAGGAGCCCGTTGACCCTGTCGTTTCAGACAATCCGGGCATCGCGTCGGCAGAAGACTTCATGGCCTTCGCCGCGGCGGTCAACGCGGGCGAATCCACCGAGAGGTGGCAGAATGAAGAAGGCTGGGTCAACCTGCTCGATGACATCGACTTCAACGGTGTCACAGAGTGGACCCCCGTCGGACACGTGACCGCTCCATGGGCGAACTGGAACCCAGTTATCGCCGACGGAAAGGCCTTCACCGGAAAATTCGACGGCAACGCCCACAAGATTAAGAACCTGAAATTAACAGATGCGGAGACCAAAGACGGCCGCCACTTCGGCATCTTCGGTTATCTCGGTCCAGGAGCCATCGTTCAGAATTTCGTCATCGACGAGAGTTGCTCGCTGACCGTCACCTCTTCTGTCTCCCACAGCGTAGGCATGATTGCCGGCGTGCTTTACGACGCCACTGTCCGCGACGTGACGAGTTATGCCCCGATGACCTATGAAGGCGGATGCAAAGGATACCTGCATATGGCCCTTATCGGCGGTATCTACGCCAAAGATATAGGCTGTACGGTGGACAGCGTCCATAACTTCGGTGACATTTCGGTCACTAATTCCGTCAATCTCTCCGGAGCAGCGACAGGCATCCACGTAGCCGGCGTCGTCGGTTTCACCAACGCCCCGACCGGCAATGAAAAACGCGTGGTGATCTCCGACAGCAGCAACCAAGGCGAGATGACTTCACAAGCTGGCCGTACCGCTGGCATCCTGGGCGCAGCCAATGCCTGCACGGACATCATCGGATGCGAGAACCGCGGCAACCAGCTCAACTCGATGCCGCAAAGCGACGGCAGCCGTCTTGGCAACATCTGCTGCCTCACCAATAATGGTTCCACCATTTCGAACTGCAAGAACTACGGCAACCTGGTCTCGACGACCTCCGGCAGGGTCGGCGGCATCGTTTCGCTGCCAGGCGCCGCTTCCTACACCAACAACGAGAACTACGGAAAGATCATTTCCGACAGCGCCTACCGCGGCCTTTTCTGGGGATATGTGACCGCTGCAGCCGCCTGGGAAGGAGGAAAGGCCGCCGGGAAAGTCGGAAGATACAACAACGGCAACTTCCAGAATGACGTCTATTCCGAAGCCAACAAAAAAGATTATCTCGGCAAGGATGGTTCAGGCGGCAAATGCACTGTCTCTGACGTCACCATCGACATCACGGCTGCCGCCGATCCCCAACTTGACGTCGAGGCGGACTTCCGTATCTTCTTCATCGGAAACAGTTTCACCAAAGACGCCGTAGAGCACCTGCCCGGCATTCTCGCCGCAGCCGGACTCGACAAGATCCAGATGGTCCATATGTACTATGGAGGACGCACTATCCCCGAATATAACGACGGCTGGAGCACCGCTACGGATTATCACTGCTATGTTTGCAATCCCGGCCAGACCAGCTGGACCGACATAACCGGAAAGAGCCTGGCGACCGTTGCTGCAACCGGCAAATGGGACATCGTCACCATTCAGGAACACACCGGACGCCAGCTTGCCTGGGGATGGACAGAGACCGAAAAGGCGGCAGTCCAGGGGCTTGTGGATAAGGTGAAGGCCGCACAGAAGGCAAACGGCGGCACGCCGAAACTCTACTATATTCTCTCGCAGGCTTATCACAACTTGAGCAAGGCGCAGAGCGGGGCCAAGCCTTTCTCCAACACGAGTGAGATGTGGACAATTATCGCCGCCCAAGGCAAGACAGCCGTGGAAACCTGCGGTTTCGACGGTGTGATTTCCACCGGCGCGATGCTGCAGAACCTCCGTACCTCCGGCCTCAACAACACCATGGGCCTCACCCGTGACGGCTATCATATGGACTATGGTATCTCCCGTTACGGCGCTTCCTGCACGGTGTTCGAGACGGTAATCGGTCCGTTCAACGGCGATGTCAAACTTGACAACAACAGCTACCGGACATCGTCTAACTCGACAACTGA
>JAEEGJ010027843.1_pt1 | contig 11305 bp, 9 predicted proteins | sample 8958761 | NCBI WGS metagenome assembly JAEEGJ01 (sample SAMN16246546, study PRJNA631951) | gut metagenome | biome: gut microbiome; feature: rumen; material: RS-attached | host: Bos | place: Iran: Karaj | collected 2018-10
TTATTTTGTACTGGGGCGTTTAACAATTACCCGCACTTCCTTACAGGCAATCGACAGCAAAATACTTCCGGTTCTTTCAAGCGTAATGGAACTAATCGGAAAAATTTTATTCACCATAATTTTAATTCCCCGCTTTGGCATTAATGCGGTTATTGTCTGTGAGCCTTTAATCTGGTGCTTTATGGTTGTTGAACTTTTAATTTCTTTCTGGACAAATAAATATATCAGAACAGGGAAAATGGAATAAATCCTTACTTGCGAATTAGCCAAAAACCTAATACAATTTCACTATGTCTAATTACGAAAATATTTTGTTTGATTTTGATGGAACAGTTTGCGATACATCTGAAGGAGTTTTTAAAGGCTTCGATTATGTTGTTGATTATTATAAATTAAATATAGATAAATCGATTTATAAAAAAATGATGGGACCTCCACTAAGGGAAAGCTTCGTTAACTGTCTGCATCTTCCTGAAAGTGAAATAAAAAATGCAATTGCAAAGCATCGTGAATATTATAATGCGGGTGGAATGTATGAGCTTGAGATTTACGATGGAGTTGTTGATTTAATAAAAAATTTGAAGCGGGCAGGAAAAAAAGTTTATATCGCTACAAGTAAGCCTGAACACTATACAGTAAAAATCCTTGAAAAAATTGGCCTTAAAGATTTATTTGATTTTGTCGGCGGCAGTGATATTTCAGAAAGCAACCGTGTAGAAAAAATCGATGTACTTAAATATGTAATGAAAGAAAACAATTTGACTTCAGAAAATTCCATAATGATAGGTGACAGATTTTATGATGTTCGTGGGGCACATTCTGTCGGCTTAAAGTGCATAGGAATTCTCTGGGGCTTTGGTGATTTACAGGAGATGCAGGAATGTGGAGCAGATTATATAAAAGCTACTCCAAAGGATGTCGAAGAGTTTTTATTGAAGTAAATTCTTAATAACAAATTTGATTGAATCGCCTGCAACCTGTAAGTTAGGAGTTTCTGTGATTCCTACATTATAGATTCCATAATAAAGACTGCTAAAAAGTAAATCGTTGATTTCCTTGACTGGCAGTTTTTTTATTTCACCTTTATTCTGTCCGCGAATAATTACCGTGCTGATAATGTGTCTTATTCTTATTGTTCTTCTGTTAAGCCTGCGGTTTATATCAATTCCGGTTTTCTGCAATTGAAGTAAATGATCTAAAACGACTCTAAAAATTCTATAGTAATGTGTACAGATTTTAATTGTTTCATCAAATATTTTTTCAAGGCATTCAGTAGAAGAAAGATTTTTGTCATTCATAAAGATTGCAATATTGTTTTCAAGTTCATCTGTTACCTGCTTTATACATTCTATAAAAACCTGCTGCTTGTTTTCATAATAAATGTATAGAGTAGTTCTGGTAATTCCACAGCGGTCTGCAATTTTCTGAAAGGTAACATCAGCGTATCCGTCTTTAATAAAGAGGTCTCTGGCTTTTTCCAGAATTTCTTTTTTTCTTTTTTCGTGTTCTACTTGAATTGCCATTATTTATCTCCAAAGATATAAAAGACAGTGTCTAAGTTTCCGGCTTTAATATTTTTTTTGCTTTCACCTTTTTTGTTTATACATTCAAGGAATTTGCTCTGACTTGTAATTACACCAATCTTCCAGTCAGGGAAATCTGTAAAGAGGGAGTTCATCTGTTTGTATAAAGAAAGAGCTTCTTCTTCATCGCCTAAGCGCTCACCGTATGGAGGATTACAGATTAAATTTCCTTCATCATAAGGAGCTTTTAGATCGGCAAAATCGCTTACAACAAATTCAGGGCGTTCAATATGATAACTGATATCGATTAACTGAAGTGCACGGCCGGCTGTAACACAGGCATGCTCTGCATTTAGTTTTGCTCTTTCTACAGCTTCCGGATTTATATCGCTTCCTGTGATTCTGCATTCTACATCAGTCCTGATTTTTGACGCTTCAATTTTTTTTATTTCAAGTGCTTTCTGCTGATTATAAATTGCGAGGTTTTCGTACGCAAAGTGTCTTCCAAGACCGGGTGCAACATTGTGTGCATAAAGACACGCTTCTATAGGGATTGTTCCGCTGCCGCAAAACGGGTCGTGCAAAGGTGTTTTTCTTCTCCACATCATTTCCTGTAAAAGAATTGCTGCAGTTGTTTCCCTGAGAGGGGCTTCTCCGCCGTTTGTTCTGTAGCCTCGTTTATGCAGAGCCTCGCCGGAAGTGTCCAGCAGAATAGTAACTGTGTCCTGTTCAATATAAACCCTGATATCACATTCGTTTCCGCTTTCCGGTAAATTGTGAATGTGCCATACATCACCAAGTTTAGAATAAATTGCTTTGTGAACAATTCCCTGAATGGAATGTTCTGAATTGAGTTTGCTTTTGTAAGTGCGGACTTTATCTACAATGACTCGTGAATCTTTGCGTAAAAAATCCTGCCAGTTTATTGCGTAAGTTCCATCATAAAGAGCATCAAAATCTAAAGCGTCATATTCTGCAAGCTGGAGGTAAACACGATCTGCTGTACGAAGACAAAGATTTGCCTTAAAAAGAGCATCATCATCACCAAGAAAACTAACGCGTCCAGGTGCGTTGCCATTGAGTTTATAACCTAAATGTTTAATTTCGTTACCGAGAATTCGCTCGGCTCCGACTGCGCATAATGCGACCAGAGTATTCATACTGGTCTAAAATACCATTTTTACATATTTTGTTCAATTGTCATTAATGATTCGTTATTGCGCACTGCGAGAATAATCGTAGCCAGCAGCACCTGATTGTGAAGGAACTGTAATAGTATTGTCTCTATGTCCGTTTATATTTATTGAGGTAAGACTGGTCCATCGAATAAATTTTACTACCCGTTTGGTTTCATCAGTTTCATTTGGATCTACATATTCCTTTTTTTGTGCGATAAGACCAACAATTGTAATTGGTGTATCCATGAAACTTAGAGGAAGCATTCCTCGTAAAGTAATTGGATCTGTCCCTGCAATAAATTCTGGAGATACATCAAATACCTGTGTTTTGTCTGAATTTTTGATTATTATCGCAGGAGTATAGTTTGTTGAAAAATCTGAAATATCAGATGGATCTGTAATAGTTCCTGTTACTTTTAAGCTGTAATCTGCTGAAGAAAAAGTTAATTTTGCAGAACCGACTGTATAGGTGAGTTTATCGTCTTCATCATAAGCATCAGTAATATTTTCAATTTTTATTTCATCACTCCAGTTAGAATATTGAAATCCTTTATTATCATGATATCTAACTTGGTATTTATATTTTTTGCCTTCTACTACTAAATCGTCTATAAAGCGGTAGGTTGAATCCCCGGATGGTAGATCCTTTGGAAAGATTAAACCAACAACTTCATCGTCGTTATTTGATTGCTTTCGATAAATATTAATGTAATCTGTACTGTTATTCAGTTTTGGTATAATTAGAGTAACTTGTCTATTAGAAAGGTCTAAATCTGGCTTTTGAAAAAGTTCAGTATCTTCCAAACTAAGCTTACAAGTACAAAGCATCAGACATAAAATAGAAACAATTATATAGATAAATGAAGTTCCCTTTTTCATAAAAACTACCTCATAAGATTATCGGATGAAAAATGGATTTACTTTAGAAAAAGATTGCCCGATCAAGTCGGGCAATGACATCAATGTCATCCTCGGGCTTGACCCGTGGATCTTTATTCTGCTTCTTCGGCTGCTTCGAGAACTCCGTAGAAGGCTGGTTTGCAGGTAAAGTTTTCGCCCTTGAACAGAAGAGGGTACTGAGTGTGGCCTTTGTGCATTCCGTTGAGCCAGGTCCATTCATCGCGAACGCCCCAGAGGGTAATGCCTTCAATTCCGTTTTTGCCAGGCTGCTTGCGGTTTTCAATGAACATCTTAAAGTAAGTTTTATAGCAGTCTTTAAGCTTCATTGCGTTATAACCTGAATTTCCGTTTGCAACATCCATTTCTGTAATCTGAACGTTGATTCCCTTTGCAAGGAAGTTTTTAACGGCCTTTTCAAAGTTTACAGCTGAATCATTTATTCCAATATGGGTCTGCATTCCGGCTGCATCAATGCGGGCATCGGGAGCGGCTTGAATTGCATCTATGATTTTGCAGATTGCTTTATTCTTATTAACTGAAGCACAACCATAATCATTGTAAACAAGTTTTACATCTTTTGGTGCATATTTATTTGCATAGCGGAAGGCATTTACAATAAAGGTTACGTCTTTGTAAATTGCAAACCAGTTGCTTGAACCTGCGTCGCGCAGATAGTTGGCCTCAGTTGCATTATCAGATGCAGCTTCGTTAACTACGTCCCATGCGAAAATCATATGCTCACCATTGTTGTTTTCTTTTTCCCATTCAGCAACGTGTTCCAGAACTGATTTGATATACCATTCCATGCGGGCATTCATTTCATCTGGAGATACAAAATTTGATTCGCCGTTGCGTCCATAATTTTTCTGGAAGAACCATACTGGAGTCTGACTGTGCCATACAAGAACGTGTCCGCGGATTTTAAGACCAAGCTTCTGCATATCAGAGAGAATGCTGTCCATCTGTTTGAAGTTTGGAATTTCAGCAGGTACTTCATAAAGTTTGCCATCTTCACCACGGAACTCTGTCATTTTCCCAGGTTTACCCCAGCCGAAAATAAAGTCAGGTTTAAACTCATTTTCCGGAGTGATGCAGTCTGCCTGGTATGGGAGTCCTTTCTGAAGCAGTTCTTCACGGAAAGTGTTATTGTAAGAAACGCACATTCCAAAATAATCAAAATAATCTTTATAAGCTTCTTTGATGCTTGGAGCGTCTACCCAGGAAACTGGCTGAGGTGCGTCGCTGGTAAGGCCTTCGCCATTGAGGGTAAGCTTAAAGTTCTTTATGTAAATAGTTGTGTTGTCTTTATCGAATCCGGCTCCAGAAACATAAAGCTGTCTTTTTCCAGAAAGAAAAATTGTAAGATGCTTGTTTACATTGAACCATTTGCCGTTTGGAACTTTTCGTTCATAAAGCTTTGGAAAATTTTCATTGAGTTCATTAATCATCCATGTAATCTGTGTATCGCTGCTGGTTTTATTTTCAACATACATTTCGCAGGAGAACTGAATATCAACATCTTTTCCTTCGTAGGCTGACAAATCAATTGAAACTGGATTTGCGCGTGAAGTTTCAGAGAGTTTTACCTGTGTGACATTTTCAGCACCAGCAAATTTTTTATTGAAGAGAATAGCTTTTCCATCCTCATCAATTCGTGTAATGCTCACAGATCCATCTTTATTTTCGATAACCTGAGCGTCGAGTTGTTTTTCGCTGCAGCCTGTGAAAATTACAAGTGCTGCGGCAAGTATTATCATAAGTTTTTTCATCATATTTCTATTATTGTCTTGAAGTCGTAAATAATCTATAATGGAATTCGACTATTTATATGTTGTCGTGGTGGCACGGCAATTACACAAAATAAGGAATCTTATTTATGGGAATGATGTTGAAAGAAAAATTTGGCAGTGTGTTTGCAGAAATGCTTACAAAATCACATGCTGCTGCAAAAATCGATGAGACAAAAGTTTACGAAGAAGCAAACATGGAGCTTAGACCTTACATGTGGAAGCTTTTGGATGAAGCTTTTAATGCTGAATCTGGTTTGGGAAACATCGAAAACTACAAGGCCTTTTATGAATCTGTTGTAAAAGAAGGAAAAACAGGCCTTATCCTTATGGAGCATTTTACAAATCTTGATTTACCAGGAATTCTTTACCTGCTCGAAAAAAATGGTGAAGACTGGGCAAAAGATCTTTCTTCAAGAATTGTTGCAGTTGCAGGTATGAAGCTTAACGAAGCAAATCCTGGTGTTCGCGCATTTACTGAAGGTTTTACACGCGTAGTAATTTATCCTACACGTTCTTTGAATGCAGTTGAAGATAAGGGCATTTCAGAGGAAGAAAAGATTGCAGAAGAGCAGAAAGCTCGTAAAATCAACTTTGCCGCTATGCGCGCAATGGATGGTTGTAAGAAACGCGGACAGGTAATTCTTGTATTCCCAAGTGGTACACGCTATCGTCCTGGAAAGCCAGAAACAAAACGTGGACTTCGTGAAATTGACAGTTACCTTCGTCTTTTTGATAAGATGATTCTTGTTTCAATCAACGGGAACTGTCTGCGAATTAATCCTGAAAATCCGGATGACATGCTTGCTGATATTCTTGAACCAGGTAAGTGTACATTCACTGCAAGCCCTGTAATTGATTGTAAGGAATTCAGAAATAAGATTCTGGAAAGTCTTCCATCTGATGAAGCAGACCCAAAACAGAAAACTGTTGATGCGGTTATGGAATATTTGGAAGTTCAACATAACAAAGTTGGTGAATAAGAGGATAGTAAAAATGGTAGAAATCAAAAATGAGCTCTCGAGCACAACATACCCAGGACGTGGTATTATTGTTGGAAAATCAGAAGATGGAAAAAAGGCTGTTGCTGCATACTGGACAATGGGCCGCAGCGCAGGAAGCCGCAATCGTGTTTTTGTAACTGATACAGAAAACGGAACTGAAGTAGTTCGCACAAAGGCTTTTGATGAGTCTTTGATTGCAGGTGATCCAAGCCTGATTATTTATGCTGCAGTTCGTGAACTCGGTAAAAAAACAATCGTAACAAACGGTGACCAGACTGATACAATTTTTGACGGTTTGAAAGAAGGAAAAACTTTTGAACAGTCATTGAGAAGCCGCAAGTACGAGCACGATGCTCCAAACTACACTCCACGTATTTCTTCTTTGATTGACCTTGAAGGTGGTGTTGACGGCGGTTATGCTTATGCTCTTTCTATTTTGAAGAGTGACTGCGGAAACGGTGACAACACATTGCGTTTTACTTACACATACGATAATCCACAGAATGGCCAAGGTCACTACATTCACACTTATATGGGTGATGGAAATCCTCTTCCAAGCTTTGAAGGCGAGCCAGTAAAAGTAAAGGTAAGCGGCGGAATCGAAGAATTCACAAATGAAATCTGGAACTCTTTGAATGAAGATAATAAGGTTTCGTTGTTTGTACGTTTTATTGATCTTGAAACTGGTAAGTACGAAGAACGTATTTTGAATAAGAATAAATAATTAGTGATGTGTCATTCCGAACTTGTTTCGGAATCTCTTTTGTAGATGCTGAATCAAGTTCAGCATGACATAAATTCGAGAGGAGGTTTATAATGAAAAAAAGCGCATTTCACTTTTTTTTCTTTATGACCTCTTTTTTTATTTTAAACTTATCTTCGTGTTCCAGCGTAAAAAAACGTACCTGGAACGACGAGGTAATTGTCGACAAAAAGTACCGCGAGTTTGCGGGGCGCGCCGATGAATATTTGTGTGAGACGGGATTTCAGGGCGCGGTGCTCGTAGGGCGTGGAAAGAAGATTGCCTTTGCAAAGGGGTACGGCGTTTGTGATGAGAAGGCGGCGGCCCCCGACCAGGTTCCGATAGGAATTAACACTACGTTTGAGGCCGGGTCTATAAGTAAGCAGATGACGGCCGCCGCGGTGATGCAGCTGGCTCAGGCTGGGAAGCTGGCGGTGGACGATAAGGTTTCAAAATACTTTCCGGACTTTGAAGCGGGCGACAAAATCACAATCGAAATGCTTTTGAATATGCGTTCGGGGCTTACCGATCATATTAATTCTGCAGATGACTTTTTTCCAAAAAATGTTTACCGGCGTATAGAGTTAAAACAGATGGCATGCGAGCCTGTCGAAGAAAATCTTGTACTGGATTATCTGAACGAGGCTCCTCTTCTTGCTGAACCTGATTCAACTTACTTCTATTGTAATACAAATTATTTTTTACTTGCCCGAATAGTTGAGCAGGTGAGTGGAATGTCATTCAGCGACTACATGCAGAAAAACATTTTTGACCGCTGTGGAATGGCTCGCACAAATCTTGAGTTCCAGAAAACGGATACACGCGGTTATGATTATAAGGGACGTTATTATAGTATTCCAGCTTCGCTTGCTCTTGGCTGCGGGGACGTGAACTCGTGTGTTACAGATCTCTTCAAATGGAATATTCTTTTTACCAGCGGAAAAATTGTAAAGAAAAAGACATTTAAAAAGATGATTGATTCTGAATCTTACGGCTATGGTGTTTACTGTCATGAAGGTTCTATTTTTCATACCGGTGTAACAAATGTTTTTAATTCTTATGATGGCTTTTATTTTGATGATAAACTTTCTATAATAGTGCTATCTAATTGCCCGGCTGCAAAGGTGAACACAACAACAGTTGCAAGAAATCTGCAGAAAATGTGGATGGGTGAAAGAAAATAACTAACGTTAGTTAGTGAAAAAGAGGAAATTATGAATTTAATAAAAAAACTTCCGAAACTTTTCTGGTTAAATATTTTGTGGTTGATTGGCTGTATCCCTGTTATTACAATTGGAGTTTCAACCTGCGCTGCTTATGCTGTTACTTTGAGACTCGCAGATGAGGATGAAGAAGTAAGCAGTATGCGTGGAATTGCGGCACGTTTCTTTAAAGCATATAAACAGGATTTGCTTCAGGGAATTTTGATTTTGATTTTTACTGTAGCATGTGGTGCTGGTGGGTACTTTATTTTTAAGGCTTTTCAGGAATCAGGTTTTAATATTATTAAGATTGCCGTGCTTGCAGGTTATACACTTCTTGCCTTTGTTTTCAATATGTATTCGTATCCACTGATTGCACGTTACTCTAATACATTTTTGAATACACTCAGAAATTCTGTTGCCCTCTTTTTGCAGTATGTTAATTCTAGTTTGAAGACTCTTGTAATTGTTGTTGTTGAACTGGTGGTTTTATATTTAACTCGATATGCCTTTTTTGTTGGATTTGTGATTTTGCCTGTTGTGATTTTTTACACTGTGAGTCTTACGGTAAAAGATATCTTTGTGAAATTGGAAAATCCTACGCCTGTGGAAGAAGATGTAATAGAAAATAAGACAGCTGAATCTGCAGAAAGTGGAAATATATAGTCGGCAGAATAAGTATAATTTAGTAGAAATTCTTCAAATAGCAAGAAAAAGCTCATTGAATTGGCAAATTTGAAAATTCAATAATTTGAGATTTAGTATGCTTCTATGGGTTTCATGTTGTTTAATTTTTTTTCCCAATCATCTTTTCCAATATAATCTGATTTCAAAATAACCGACTACAATAAAGATTTCGGAATAATGTTGTTGTTTGATATTTTAGGGTGTATTATAGAAATAGATATTGTTTATCTATGCCGCGTCGAGTACTTTTTTTCCTTATATAAAAGGAGTCTTCACATATGATTAAGAAGATTAATGTTATTTTCCTTATCTCTTTTTTATTTACATCATTATTTATTATATCATGTCAGATGGAGTTAAAACAAACTTCAAAACAATATACAGTTTCTTTCGATTCAGATGGAGGAACTGAAATAAAATCACAATATGTAGAAGAAAATAAATGTGTAACAGAACCAGAACTACCAAACAAAGAAGGTTTTATTTTTGAAGGATGGTATGTTGATAATAATTTATTTGATTTCACAAAACCTATTACAAAAAATCTAACAATCAAAGCAAAATGGAATCCGATTACTTATATTGTTTCATTTGATAGTAACGGAGGTTCTCCAGTAACAGATCAGACTGTTCAATACGGGCAATTGGTAAATAAACCTGATGACCCAATCAGAGAAAACTACAGTTTCGATGGATGGTATTATAATGAAGCCTTGTTTGATTTTAAAACACCAATAAAATCAGATATAGGTCTAAAAGCTAAATGGAAAAATAATATAGTTTTATCAACTTATACTGTTCAGCATTATCAGCAGAATCTGGATAATGACGAATATACTCTTATAGAAACTGATACGGATTATATTACAGGAGTTGTCGGTAATTTAACAACAGCAAGATCAAAATCTTACAAAGGATTTACAGTTCAACCTATTACACAAAAAACAATAGAAAAAGATGGAAAAACTATTATTCAAATTTATTATACCAGAAATACCATTACGCTAGCTTTTTATGCCAACGGTGGAATATGGAACGATGAAACAACAACATATAAAATAATAACAAAAAAATATGGTGCATCAGTTAATCAAACTCAAATCCCTATTCCCGTAAAAGAGGACTATTCATTTATTTCCTGGGACAAACCAGTTCAGAATGTATTTGAAGATAATGAAAGTTATTATGCACAATATAAGATTGAAATGGTTACTTACTATGTACGTCATTTAATTCAGAACATTAATGATAATAATTATTCTATTACATATGATGATACTCTTAAAGGAAAAGTTAATACTCAAACAAATGCAACACCAAAGAATATAGAAGGATTAATAATTCAAGATTTTGAACAAGAAACTCTTACAGGAGAAGATTCTATTCAAGTTGTTAATATTTTTTATGATAGAGAAATAATTACACTTGAATTTAACCCAAATGGTGGGACATGGAGTGATGGTTTATCAAATAATAAAACGATAAGTGGTAAGTATGGTGCAGAAGTACCACTCCAAGAACTTCCTTCAAAAACTGATTATTTTGCAAGTTGGAATAAAAATATTCAGAAACATTTTTACACAAGTGAATCTTATACTGCACAATATAAATATTCCAAGGCAACTTATACTGTAAATCATTATCAAGAAAATCTTAATGACAGTAATTATACACTTTATGAAACAGAAATTTTAACTGGAACTATAGGGGAAACAACTTCTGCTATTGCAAAAGAATATGAAGGTTTTTCTAGGACTTCTCTTAATCAAACCATAATTAAAGAAGATGGTAGTACAGTTATAAATATTAATTATGTTAGAATTAAGATAAAAATAAATTTTAAGGTAATAGGTGGTTTTTGGAATAATAGTGAGAACACAGGGAATACTGATTTAGTGACGATTACCAGAATTGGTAAATATGGCCAAGTAATTGATATTCCTATCCCAGAGAAAAATGCTGGTTGTATTAACAAATATGAATGGAATAAAACGATTCCTAATACATTTTCGTCCTCTATTAGTAATGAAACTTATACAGCTAGATTTTATGCAAATTACAAAGTTTGTCATTTCCAACAAAATGCAGAAGATGATGAGTATACACTTTATGAGTCTGAAACATTAATGGGATTAGTTGGTCAAAAGACTTCTGCTGCAGCAAAAGAGTATACGGGTTTTATCACTCCTATACAAAATCCAAACTATTTGAAAACTGTATCTGAAGATGGCGATACAGTTATTAATATACATTATAACCGAAAAGTTATAAATCTATATTTT
>JAEEGJ010027844.1_pt1 | contig 11304 bp, 8 predicted proteins | sample 8958761 | NCBI WGS metagenome assembly JAEEGJ01 (sample SAMN16246546, study PRJNA631951) | gut metagenome | biome: gut microbiome; feature: rumen; material: RS-attached | host: Bos | place: Iran: Karaj | collected 2018-10
TGCTTTGGCTCGCCGATACAAGCATCGAAGTGAACGCCGTGGGCATGTTCCTCAACATCCTTTACGTGACGGTGTTTCCGATTCTCATCGGTTTCACTTGCAACTACTTCTTCGGCAAGCGCGCGGGATTCAAGGAATTCCAGGCAAATATGCCTGCCGTGAGCGTCATCGGCCTCGCACTGATTGTCGGCGGCGTGATCGTGACTGTGCGCCCGCAACTTTTGACGAACGGCATGGGGCTTATCGCGCTCGTGCTCGCTGTGGTGTTTTTGCATAACGCGCTCGGTTACGTGCTCGGCTACAATGTCGGTCGCTTGTTCAAGTTCAACACCGCCAAGAAGCGCACCATTTCCATCGAAGTCGGCGTGCAGAACGCAGGCATGGCAACAGTCCTCGCCGGCGCATTCTTCGCCAACCCGGAGAACCTAGCCATCCACCCAGAAGCCGCCCTCTGCGTTGTGCCGTGCGCCATCAGCTGCGCCTACCATTCCATTAGCGGAACCATCCTCGCCGGAATCTTCGCACACTTGGATAAAAAGAAAGAAGCATAAGAATCCGCCCAAGTCCGGTTCAAAATAATTTGTACAAAGCGCACCCTCTGAGGTGCGGTTTGCATTTTTTGCCATTTTTTACGCAACAAATGACAAAAAATTTAAATTTTTGACGTAATTTTTAGTACAAATTATTCAAAATCCAGTAAAAACCAACGCATTTATTAACTTTCGAAGCAATTTTTCACCTCAACAAAGCCCCATACCCACAATTTCCGCCCTCATAGACCAAGAAACACACCCAAAAGTGTAAAAATAATACAGACAACATTAAAATTTTACGTAAGAAAAGCCCTCAAAAGCCCCATTTTGACGTAAATTTCGCCATTTTTCGAATTTTCCCGCACACACACCCAGGCGAGACAATTCTCCATGTTGAAAAGGGCGGCCCTTTCGAGCCACCCTTTGTTATGACCAGGAAAACGTATGTCAATACAACAAAACCAAAAATCCTCAAGCATCCTCGCGGCATTCCTTGAACACTAACCATCCATCAAGGAGCCGCGCACAAATCATTCCATCACGATATCAGCAGTATTGCAAGCACTTGTCCACTCAAAATTCTAAGCAACATCGTGAGCGGGTAAACAGAGGCATAACCGATGTTCGTTGCTTCGGAATTGCTGAGTCCGTTTGCAAAAGCGAGTGCCGGAGGGTCAGTCGTTGCACCCGCAAGCACACCGCAAAGCGAGAGGTAATTGACCTTGAACACCGCCTTACCCACAATCGCCACAATCATCAGCGGAACAAATGTGATAATCGCCGAAAGCGCCATGTAGTAAAAACCGTCGCCATTCAAAAGCACATCGAAAAACTTGATGCCCGCATTGAGGCCCACGCAGCTGAGGAAAATCGTAATGCCAAGTTCGCGCAGCATGAGGTTTGCACTGTTTGCCATAAAGAAGTTGAGCGGTCCCATCTTGCGTTTACGGCTAAGGATAATCGCTACAATCAGCGGACCGCCAGCAAGCCCGAGTTTAAGCGGAGTCGGCATGCCAGGAATCGCAACAGGTATACTTCCGACAATCACGCCGAGGAAAATGCCGAGGAATGCCGGCAAAATTTCCGGATGGTCAAGCGCCGTGAGCGAGTCACCCAATTCCTTTGCCGCAGCAGCAATTGCATCCGGCGTACCCACAACAAGCAATTTGTCTGCAAACTTCACGCGGATATCGAGGCGCCCCGTGAACTTGAATCCGCCACGCGTCACACGGCTTACCGTCACGCCAAAGCGGTCATTCAGCGCAAGCTGCTGGATGCTCTTCCCAAGAATCTTCTTGTTCGTCACGAGAATCGTCTTGACCGTCAAATTCGATTTCTGGAGCGTAATCGGCGTAGCCTGCTTTTCGCCGATAATCTTTTCCAAGCCCTCAATCGCCTCGGGCATCCCGACCACATGCACCAAGTCGCCAAGTTCCAGCGTCAAATCGTCCTTCGGCATATTGATTACCTGATGGCGAGCATGCCTTGTCACCACGGCGCCCGTCGAAATGAGCCCCGGAATGTCCTTGATTTTGCAGCCCACAAGATTTGCGTTATCAACCCGGAGCGTGCAAGACATGATTTCCTTGGATTGCTCCGCAATTTCCTTCTGGTATTCCGCAGCCGCCAAATCCGGTTTCTGCTTAAAGAACACGCGCACAAGAATCATCACAAGAATAATGCCAATCACGCCGAACGGATACGCCACCGCATAACCCACGCCCGTCAAGGAAGCATCGACCCCCGCAGCTGTGAGCGCCGAATTTGCAGCACCAAGCGAAGGCGTGTTCGTCACGGCACCGCAAAGCATCCCGATCAGCACCGGAACATTGTCATGCATACCAGTCGTAAAGTAAATAAGGACGGTAGCAAGTACGCCCAAAAGGACAATGCTTACTGCGAGAATATTAAGCACCAACCCATGCCTTTTCAGGGAGTCTATAAAGCCCGGGCCTACCTGCATACCGATTGTATAAACAAATAAAATAAGACCAAATTCTTGCATAAAATGGAGTACGCTGGGCTCAATTCGCATTCCGATATGACCTAGAAGAATTCCTACGAAAAGAGCGCCAGCTCCTCCAAGGCTAACACCTTTAACCTTGATTTTCCCCACCATGATACCAATAGCAGCAGTGAGGGAAATAACCAAAACCTGCTGTCCAACGGAGGGTTTAACGAGTAAGTCAATAAGCCAATCCATATACCATCCTTATTTTGCGCCCCAAATGTAGCATTGGTAATTAATAATGACTAATAGATTATTTATATTGTATTAATAACGAAAAATGATAGATAACGCACTTGCATCACACACTCCCCTTATAAAGCTATTTATTAATATAATTCAGCCCACCAAAAACGGCAAATGACATCAGACGGCTTTCATTTCTATATTATTGCACAAGAAAGACATTTTCAACACAAGCGGAGCAATAATGCCAGAAGAAATGATCGACATCCTGAACAGCGACGGAACACCAGCGGGTTATTCCCGCGGAAGGACGGAAGTCCACGCCAAGGGTCTTTGGCACCGCACGGTCCACATTTGGGCATTTGACACTCACGGCAGAATCGTTTTCCAGCTCCGCAGCCACCTCAAGGAAAACAACCCGAACCTGCTCGACACGAGCTGCGCAGGGCATATTACCGCAGGCGACGACAGCCGAAACGCCGCGATTCGCGAACTGCACGAAGAGATGGGGGTTGACAAGCGCCCAGACGACCTCGAATACCTTTTTGAAGCGACTCACGAGAACGTTCTGAACAACAGGACGTATTTTGACAACGAATATTACGATACTTATAAGATTATTTTGTCAGACAACGAGGCCGCAAATTTAGTCCCGCAACCGGGCGAAGTTGATGATTTCGTATGGATGACACCTGCCGAATTTCTCGAAAAACACGCTAAAAACCCCGAAAATTTCGTAGATCACCCCAAAGATTACTCGTGGATACAGTCAATACAAAATGCACAAAAATAAGCATTAAATAGCTAAAACAAGTCCACATTTTATATACATTCTTTTAATGGATTCGGGTTGATATGTTAGGAATTTCACGGGGGATGGCATCCATGAAGTACAAAAATACAGCCATTATTGTCGAGGGCGGCGGTTTACGAGGCTCGTATTCTGGCGGTATTCTTGACATTCTTGCAGACAAAGAAATAAAATTTGGAGGCGCAGCCGGCACATCTGCAGGCGCAATTCATTTGTGTAGTTTTTTGTCAGGGCAAATCGGGCGCAACTTCCGCGTCGATACAATCCATTCTAAAAGTCCACGTTACATGAGCTTACGGAACCTGTTGTTCACAGGGGATTACTTTGCTTTTGACTATTGTTACAAACAAATTCCATACAAGATTGATCCATTCGAATTTGATAAGTTCACCGAGCAATGCCAAGAAACCGAATTCCATGTTTGCATAACGGATGTGGAAACGGGATTAGCCGAATACCCGCGCATCACCGACTATCGCAACGAAGACGAGATGAACTACATCCGCGCCTCCGCGAGTATGCCTATCTTGAGCAAGATCGTCGAAATTCACGGGAAAAAATTCCTTGACGGCGGCGTTGCCGACAGCATTCCGTTCGAGCAGATGCTCAAAAAAGGATTTGAACGCGCCGTGGTGATTCTGACACGCCCGCTCGGCTACCGCAAAAAAATCAACAAAGCTCTCCCGCTTGTAAAACTCGCCTACCGCCATTACCCCAAATTTGTCGAAGCGGTTGCCACGCGCCATATCCGCTACAACCAGGCGCTCGACAAACTTGCACAACTCGAAGCCGAAGGCAAGGTGTTCATTTTCCGCCCGAGCAAGCGGATTAAAATTTCGGACATAGAATCGAATAAAAAGAAAATTGCGGAACTTTACGAGCTCGGGAAAGAAGACGCTCACACCAAGATGCCAGAATTGCTGAAGTTCCTCGAGGGGTAAAGCAATTAGGAATTGACTCTAGTCATCCTCCATTAGGAGGATCCATACGCCGCCGCAAGAGGCAATTGGGAGTTACTAGTTACTAAAGGCCGGCATTTTTCGAGCGCATTCAACTCGTTGAGGAACAAAAAGTTCCACCAAGGTGCAAATTTGGGCAAATTTCGGCTATTTGTTGAACATGTTGCAACGAAAAACAACAGATTCTCAACACTAAATCTCAACGCTTTGGGCCAACTATGGTAAATTTATAGTATGCCTGAAGTATTAGACTATTTGGAGTACCGCGAGTACCTGAAAGACTGGTTTGTCGAGACTAAAAAAGACAACCCGTTTACCTCGTACCGCTATCTCGGCCAGAAAACCGGAGTTGACCCGGCCTGGCTTGTCCGCGTTTTCCAAAAAGAAGGCCACCTGAACGAGAGCACGCTCCCCGTGTTCATCAGGATTTGCGGTCTCGACGACCGTCGCGCCGAATACTTCAAGACCCTTTACAGGTTCAACAAGACTAAGGCTAAACAGACGCTTTCCGAGCTCTATTACAAGCTCTTGGAACTCCGCTCGCTTGAAACACGCGTGCTTTCGGAACCGGAACTCGCCTATTTCGGCAGCTGGGCTTGTGCAGCCCTTCGCGCCCTTATCGGCATCACGAAGGACACAAGCGACATCACCAGCCTTGGCAAGCACTTGAACCCGCCTATTTCGCAAGACGATGCCCGCAATGCGCTTGGCATTTTAAAGCAACTTGGACTCGTAGTTCCTGACGGTACTGGCGGCTGGAACATCACCGACCAGATCATCAGCACTGGCGGCGAAGTCAAGAGTTCCGCAGTCCGCAGTTTCCATAGGCATACGATGGAACTGGCGCAGGAATCGCTCGACCGCCATAAGCCCGAAGAACGTGACATTTCGAGCGTCGTGTTCACCGCAGATGAATCCGATCTGCCCGAAATCAAGCATAAAATTGAGGAATTCCGTCGAGGACTCCTGCAATTTGCCCGCAAGAGCGAACGCGCCGACCGTGTTTATGCATTGAATATCGCCATGTTCCCTCTCTCCGACAAGGTAGCCGACCCGGCAACAGGCCCTACCACGCCGCAAAACAACGGAGGTGGGAAATGACTTTGAGAAAGAAATTATATATTAAGGGTATGGAATTGAAGCAGAACAAAACCAAACGCGTACTTACACTGATTGCGCCACTGGCAATCGGGTTTTCGCTATGCGCTTGCGGTTCTGACAATGTTGCTGGTGGCGGTCCGAGCGGTACAGAAGCCGGTAACGCAATCACGGCACAAATCCTTATTGCAAATGCACCGGCAGCCAATGCCCGAGTGAAGCTTGTCGAACACAATAGCCTGAACGGTATCGAAGACGGCTACACGGCAATCGCAAACGATAGCGGTTTCATCACTATCGAAAAGGTTCCTGTCGGCAACTACACAATGGAAGCCACTCTCAACGAGTCTGCCGTCCAATGGCCTGTTGACATCAAGGACACCATAAACGATGTCGATCTGGGAGCACACAGCTTGCAAAAGTCCGTCTACATCGGCGGTTCCGTTGCAAACTTCTTTGCAGATTCCATCAGCGAAAACTTTAAGAACATGACGGGCGTTCTCAAGTTCCGCGGCCTCGACCATTCTGCAACAATCAAGGATGGCAAGTTCGAAGTCAAGGGACTCCCGGCCGGCACGCTGAACATGGTATTCATTCCAGCAAACGCAACCGACACGGTTTATGTACCGATAACGACGGATGCCGGCGACTCGATAACCACGCTTAAGCCACAAGATTCTATCCCGGAAAACAATAATGAAACGCTCCTCATCGATGACTTTGAAGATGGGGACAACCTCCACCTTTATGGTTCAGATTTCAAGGACCCTATTAACATATTTGATCCTAGCGGTGGATGGACTTTGTTAGCAACCAATTATGGTCCTAAAGCAAAGGTCAATATTTATCCAGAGTATAGCGCATCAGAAAACTCCGGCCATCCATTCCTCGTAGTTATCCAAGGCGATGAAAACGGAGGCAATGAAGTCAATGTGAACTTTGATTTCCCGGATTCAGCAGATAGCGGTTTCGTTGCTATAATAACGTTATGCATCGGCAAACAATATGCAACCTACGATTTAAGCTCAGTCGATTCAATAGCCTTTGACGCCTGGGGTTCTGGGGATGCAGAAATCCAAATCGTGGACGGATCTCGAAAGGACATTACAGGTATCGGCTACACGACAGGGAAATACGCATTTACTCTTCCAAAAACGAAGACAAATCTCAAATTCGCTTGGGCAGATATTGTACCCAAAGCAGAAGATCGCAAGAGTGTAACTTCTATTTCTATCGTATTCCACGACGATGCAAGCCTCCACTTCGACAACTTTGAATTCATCGGCAAAGACCTGCTGAATATTTGGAAGCAGCAGTAACAATGTCGGGTGCAAATTCCGTAACATCGAATCAAGAAACGATTCACAAAAATCTTGAAGAAGTTGTCCGCAAATATGCGCGGACAACTTTTTTGCGTCCTATTGCAGACCATACCCGCGAGGCATTTGCCGAAACACAGAAATTTGTGCGGATGTTTTATGGGAACGCAGGAACTGCGCCGAGCGCTGTAATTCTAGATTCCGGATGCGGCACAGGAGAAAGTACCATCCATATCGCCCGACGCTTCCCGAATATTCCGGTCATCGGGATAGACAAGTCTTGCGCTCGTCTCAACAAAGCAGGCAATCCTTCGCAAACATCAGGCGAAGAAGTCCCTGCAAATGCTTTTTGGATTCGCGCAGAGCTTTTGGATTTTTGGCGGCTGGCACTTGACCGTGTAAAATCCGACGAATGGACAATCCCGTACCATGCGGTGTATTACCCGAACCCGTGGCCCAAGCAGAGCGAAGCCACCAGGCGCTTCCACATGCACCCGATTTTTCCGACGCTACTTGCGCTCGGGAATACAATCGAACTCCGCACGAACTGGGAAATCTACGCCCGCGAATTTGCAGAAGCCGCGAGAATCGGGATTGAAGAACGCACAAGCATAGCCTCGAAAGAACTTTATGGATCCCCTTCCTCGCTTCGTTCGGCCGAGGATGACAGCAAGAATGGTCATTCGGCCGAAGTGGACAAAAAGGAAGGTTCCCGCTTGCTTGGACTGCGTTCAACACAGGCTCTGGCGGGAACGACAATTAAGTGCGAAAGCTTCGACCCGAGCACCCCCGAAACCGCCTTTGAACGCAAATACAAAGAAGCCCGCCAAAAACTGTGGCGGGTGGTTATTTGCTAATCGCGGCAAAGCCGCATCTTTCGTCTATAGCGAGCAGCGCGAGCGTTCTTTCGTCTACTTCCTATCCTTCATCCAGTTGGCGATGAACTTGAGGTTTCTCGTAAACTTGACATCCATTTCGGCACCAGGCACCACGATAAATTCCGTGAGTCCGTACTTGTCGCCCTTGCTGCCCCAGTCATACGTATAACCCAAACGAGTCCACGGGCGGGCATCCGGCCCTTCATAACTCTTAGATGCACGAGCATCAAACCAGTTCTTGAACCACATGATGCGTTCAGAAACTTCAGTATCGTTTCCGTATTCGCCTTCAAATGCCGTTCGCATATCAAAAGCCTTCACGTCGGGCACATACGCCGGTCGCATCAAGTCATTCGGGCTTACCCACAAGAACGCCATGTGCGTTACGTTAGACGTTCTCGGTTCGCCAAACAACTGCTTGAATCTCAGATCCCAATTACGCACGCCTTCACTGTGATCATGGAACCAACTCAAGAGTTCCTTTTCGTTCACGACCCAGACAACGCTATCGGACTTGACCAGTTCGCCATCCTTATAAGTCTCTGCATCCGACGTAAGCGTAACCACGAGGAGTTTCGATTTATCAGCATTCCACGTGACCTTGTCGCTGTATTCATCAAGCGTCACTATCGTGTACTTTTCTTCTTCAAGCGCTTCGGCGGCATCCTTCACAGCAGCGGCAAATTTCACGTCCAAAATGGAATCGCGATTTACCATCGAGACTTTTTGGCCCTTGTTATCGCGAATTTCGCAATACGGAATGCTATCCGTATTCACGGCGACCTCGGCCTTTGCAAACTGGTCGCTCAAGATATCCCCGTTATATGAGAAAAGCTTATCCCCTTCCACAAACGAAATCACGACCTTGCAAAATCCCTTTTCAGGAATCACGACCGACGTGGGGAAACGCTCGTTTCCGGCACCAGCCGTATCAAGCGACATCTTGTTTTCATTTTCGCCGCAAGTGTAATTGTATTCCGTAAGGGTCGCAACCCCCGGCTTCATTTCGCTAAAGAACACATTTTCTTGTTCACTGCTAAAGGCCGGTTTTACCACAATGGATGTGCCGCCAAGCATAATCGTATGCGGAATGCCCTCGCCACAGTAATATGCCGGTTGACGGAACACACCGATGATTCCCGTTTTTCCCTGGAAATTTTCAGCCTTGGAAACACCGCCCTTTGTGAGCGAACAGCCAAACAACGCAAGAGCAAAAGCGCTCCCCAATAAACAAATGTTCTTCATCCGAATCCTCATCCTGCAAACGTAATTGTTAAGCGATTATCTATATTCGATAATATAGCTAACTCGCCATTTTTTGCAGGATATTTTTAGCGGAACACCACTCGTTTTGCAAGCATGAGACTGCCGTTCACATCGAGTTGCACAAAGGCGGAACGATTCCACCCAGAAACATCGATTGACGCAGACGAGCCTTCGAACGTATGCGATCCGAGTTTGTTCCCTAGAGCATCGTAAAAACGGAGCGTCTTTTTGCCCGACATGGGGACATCGACATTCAGCATTCCGCGAGACACGTGAATTTTCGTTTGCGGCAAAGTAGTCTGCGCAAACGAAGTGGTGCCACTGCTTGAAGAAACTGAACTAGAGGAAGTTTTCGAATTTGACGACGAACTCGACTGCGGCGCAGAACTCGAAGAGGCGATAACTTTTTCAGGGCACTTGTCCAACTTTTTGGATTTATTCACCGTAAAGCAAACGCGGTCATCACCGTCAAACACGAGATTGAAAATACCATCAATTTTCGCCTTGCCGTTTTTATTGACAAAGTCAAATTTTGCAAAAGATTCCTGATCTTTGCTAAGCACCGTGCGAACTTCAACACGCTGGTGGTTTTCATCCCCGTTCGGGTCATTGCTGAAAAAGGCATTGTAGTCATAATCAATGTACCAAATCATGACTCCGTTCTTACCCTGTTTGCCGCTATAAGACGAGCTCCCGATTTTGGAATCAAAGCCTACCGCCGGACGATATTCAATTAAAAAATATTCATTCGGAAAATTCGGGTTCGACACCGCATACGCCTGCATTCCCGAAATATTTTTCAGTTCATAAACGCTATCGGCATTTACAATTTCAGTCGGACTAAGCCACCCCACCGCTTCGCGTTCAAACGCAGAAAATGTCGGCGGATACCCGCCATTCCCGTTACGGAGCCCTAGCGCCATCACGTCATACGGCAAAGGACCAATTGTGGCATAGCCTCTAGAATCATTGCTATACGTATCCTGAAGTCCGATTACATGGCTAAACTCATGGACAAAGGTGCCTAGCATATTGACATCTTTCGAGTTTGTCGAAGATTCCTTGCCTTCGGCCTTTTGCGAAACGAACGCGTAGCTATTGAACTTGTAGCCGTTTTTAGAATAAACCTGCTTTGCACTGTATTGAAGTTTATACTGATGGTTGAAAAAATCACTGCAATACGAAGTGGCCTTATCTCTTGAAAGCGGATGCAAAATGATAAACGGGATTTCTTTTTCGTACTTGCTTGCACGCGCCTTGAAATCGGAACGTTCAACAAGGATATCAATTGCAGGCAAAATAAATTCGCTATCGCTTTTGTAACTGCTAAAGTTTTTCGGAAGCGTTATGGGATAAATATCAAAAGTCGGTTTGAATTGTCCGCCAGAACTTTCGACAAAATAATCATGCACGCTGCCATAATTGCTGTTATCCTTGAAGCCTTCTTCATTGAACATTCTGTACATGAATGCAGAATCCAAAGCCTTATAATCCGTCGTCGACACAAGCATCACCGGGAAATAGCGTTCACCCGAAGAAAACACTTCGGCATCATTGCTGGAACGGATTTTCGACATTCCGCTTGGAGTGCGCGCAGGGAGCATATCTTCGGAGTAAATAATTTTCTCCATCTTGATATCTTCCCCAATGTCAGAAGAAAGCATTGCCGGATTTGCCGATTCCGCCCACGTCAAAGAAGCACAGGACACGCAAACCCCAAACAGGCTAACCCCAAATGTCGAATGTAAGAACCAACTCATGGTAATGAATATAAATAATAAAAACACAAAAAAGGAGAAGCCTCTAATACAAATGCAAACAAAACTGTATGGATCCTCCTAACGGAGGATGACTGGGCATGACATTTTCCAAAAGGATGCATTCGTTCGATGGCGAGCGCGGCAAATCGACGATTTACCAGTATTTTCACAGAATGCGCCGGTACAAGCGATTCCTAAATTTCTATCTTTACCCGCGTAAAACTAAAGAGGTCTAAAATGACGTTTGAAGAAATGTACGCTCTGGCTTGCCAGCGCAAAAAAGACATGCCGGAAGGCAAGGGCACCACGGAACTTTTCAAGAAGGGTCCGCATGGCATCGGCAAGAAGCTTGTCGAAGAAGCCGCCGAAAGCTGGATGGCCGCCCGCTTTGAATCGCGCGACGCCCAGTGCCTCGAACTTTCTCAGGTGCTCTACTACGTTGCCGTCATGATGGCAGAAAAAGGTCTCACCCTCGAAGAAGTGTAC
>JAEEGJ010027845.1_pt1 | contig 11304 bp, 9 predicted proteins | sample 8958761 | NCBI WGS metagenome assembly JAEEGJ01 (sample SAMN16246546, study PRJNA631951) | gut metagenome | biome: gut microbiome; feature: rumen; material: RS-attached | host: Bos | place: Iran: Karaj | collected 2018-10
TGATCTCATCTTTCTGCAGTCCCATCTTGAGTCGCAGACTCAGTACCGGCAGCACCTCGCCGCGCAGATTGATGACACCCTTAAAGTAATCCGGCACCTGCGGCACTCTGGTGATCTGCTGCATACGAACAATGTTGTCGATATATTTGATATCGATCCCGTACTGTTCCTCACCGATGCGGATGACAATATACTGAACGAACTCGTTTACGTTTGTACTCAATTCATTTGCCATAGCCCTGTTCTCCTCACTTTGTATTTTAAATGAGTGCGTTGGAGTCGATGATCAGTGCCACCTCACCATCGCCAAGAATCGTTGCACCGCTGATAAATTTGCACTTGTTCATATACTTGCCCATCGATTTGATAACGATCTCCTGCTGGCCGATCAGTTCGTCCACGATCAGTCCGGCAAGCTTGTCGCCCTTCTTTGCGATCACGACTACCATATCGGCGTTCGGATCCCGCTTGGACTCGGTCTCTAAGATATGGTCCATACGCAGCAGCGGAATGACCGTACCACGCAGGTTGATCACTTCCTTGGACTCCACGGTCTTTACGTCCTTCGGGCTTACATTTTCAATGGTCTGGATACCACTCAGCGCGATGGCATATTTCTCACCGCCTACAACTACCATCAGTGCCTGGGTGATCGCCAGCGTCAGCGGCAGGCGGATGGAGAAGGTCGTTCCTTCACCGAGTTTCGTCTTGACATCCACTTCACCGGAAAGCGCTTCGATCTTGGATTTTACCACATCCAGACCGACACCGCGGCCGGACAGATCCGATACCTGCTTGGCCGTAGAGAAGCTCGGCATAAACAGCAGGTTGATGATCTCGGAATCGTCTGCGGCATAGGCCTGCTCTTCCGTCATCACACCACGCTCGATGGCCTTCTGGCGTACGCGTTCTACATCGATACCATTACCGTCATCTCTTACTTCGATGACTACGTTATTACCGTCCTGATATGCATCCAGGAAAATGGAGCCGCATTCCGGCTTGCCTTTTGCAAGACGTTCTTCCGGCATTTCCAGACCATGGTCTGCGGAATTACGCAGCATATGCATCAGCGGATCACCGATCTCATCCACCACAGTACGGTCAAGTTCGGTCTCTTCACCGGACATATACAGTTCCATCGGCTTGTTCAGCTGTTTGGAGATATCGCGGATCATACGCGGGAATTTGCTCACCACGCTCTCGATGGGCACCATTCGTACCTTCATCACGGATTCGTGCAGGTTCGTGGTCACACTCTCCAGATATTCGATCTGCTCGTTGAAGGCACCGCTTGTTTCCATGCCTTCCTGTGCGGAAGCGGAAACCAGGGAGGTTTTGGCAATGATCAGCTCGCTGACCAGATTCATCAAAACGTCCAGTTTTTCAATATCCACACGGACGGTACGGTTGACGATGGGTTTGCCCACAGCCTTCTTATCCGCAGGTGCATTCTTGGCTGCCCCATTGTCTGCTGCGGCCGCTGCCTGGGCTGCTACCTTCTTGGTCTCCTTTTCCGGTGCCTTTTCGGGAACCGCGATATCCAGCGCTCCCACATAAGCGGCTTCAATCTCGGAAACGTTCATGATCGCCTTTTTCACCGCATCCGCATCGGAATCGGTGATCACGATCATACTGAAGTCAAATTCAAATCTCTCATCCTCAATATCCTGGGCAGAGGGTACGGATACGATGATCTCGCCCAGCTCTTCGATGGCCTTGAATACCAGAAAAGCACGGGCTGCCTTCAGGATACAGCTTTCCTGTACATAAACGGTAATACCGTAGAAATGCTGGCCCTCTTCTTTTGCCTTTTCGAAGAGACCCTTCTCGGTATCCGTAAGTTTAATGGACTGCCACTTTTCCTTGGAATCGGAAGCGGCTTCCTTTTTGTCTGCTTTTTCGGCCTTTTCTTCACCGACATCCGCAGCCTCTTCTTTCTTGGGTGCATCTGCGCCGGTGTTGCCGTTAAGGATATCGTTCAAAGCCTTAATAAGAGGCTCGTTGTCATCGGTACCCTCATCGGAACTTTCCTGAATATTGGCAAGATATCCTTCAAGTGCATCAAGACACTGGAAAAGAATGTCTATCATGTTAGGCTGAACCTTGATGTTTCCGTTTCTAACCTCTGAAAAGACATTTTCCATATCATGGGTAAGATTCTGCATACGCTTGTAACCCATGGTGCCTGCCATACCCTTAAGAGAGTGGGCTGCACGGAATATCTCGTTAACGGTGTCCATGTTCTCGGAATCCTGTTCGAGTTCGAGAATCTGTGTGTTTAAGTTCTGCAAGTGCTCCTTGGTTTCGTCAAGGAAAATCTCAAGATATTGACTAACATCCATCTTAGCTGACCCCCGCGTTCATAATGATCTCCTGAGCCACCTGATCTAGCGGAACAACCTCGTTGGTAAGTCCTGTTTTATAGATTGCCTTGGGCATTCCGTAAACGGTGCTGGAGTTCTCGTCCTGTGCGATTACAAAAATGTTTTTGGATTTTTTGAGATTCACGATTCCTTCGGTTCCGTCGGCGCCCATTCCTGTCAAAACAACGCAGATAATTCTTTCGGCATCTGATTTTGCAAGGGATTCAAACATGTAGTTGGCACAGGGCTTAACGCCCTCTCTTGTGGGCTCGTCGGAATAACGAACCTTAAGTTTTCCGCCTACATTGTCAATGTTAAGATGCTTGCCGCCCTTAGCTATGTACACATGTCCGTCTTCCAAAAATTCACCTTCAACCGCCTCACTTACTTTAATCTCGCTTAAGTCATTTAAGCGTTCTGCAAGGGACTGGGTAAATCCTGCGGGCATATGCTGCACAATTACCATCGGAGCCTTTAAATTCTTGGGAAGTTTCGGTATAACTCCCTGTAAGGCCTTAGGTCCTCCGGTGGAACTTGCAAGTGCTACCACCTGTTTGCCCTTAAATCCTTTCGAGGAACCCTTCACCAAATCAGCAAGTTTTCTGGAAACTTCCATTTGGACTTTTCTGTCCTCGGCGGTCTCCTCTTTGAAGACGGAGGCCTTACTGTGGCAAACGACGTCAAGAATGTTCATAAGCTTCTTGTCGAAAGAACCGTTCTTGCATTCGAATGCTCTGTCGGGTTTGTGGACAAAATCGATGGCGCCTAAGGACAGTGCATCAAGTGTGGTCTTTGCACCGTCACGTGTATCGGTGCTGGCCATGACTACCTTGGCTGCTATCTTGCGGTCTCGTAATGCCTTAAGAAGTTCAAGACCATTCATCTTCGGCATATTGACGTCAAGTACAACTGCGTCATATGTCTTCTTCATAAGAAGGTCCAGCGCTTCTTCGCCATTCGTAGCGCGATCCGTAACCTTGAATCTCGAATCTGAGTTGATTATATCACAGAGGACGCTTCTCATAAGTGCAGAGTCATCAACCACAAGAATATTTTTCATGTTTTTTCCTCAAATTTGAACTATTTTCGTTAATAAAAGGTTAATAAGATAAATTTTCTGTCAATTTCTTTTATTATACCCCCGATATAACCACTTTTCAACTTACCTTCTTGCTTTTCGTCTTAATTTTCTCTCTTCGTCAAAAATATACTTGATTATTTCTTCTCTGGTGTCTCTGTCAAGTTCCTCGTACTGAACACGATGCTCATGCTCGCCGGGACGGTTGGCGACTTCTCTTACGGTTAAGACCTTGGCCACTATATCGTAATCCTTGGGACCCGATTCAAGGTTTAAAGAAAACGTACAGTAAATCATGGCGTTTTCGGGATAAACCGTATCCGTAATAAATCTCATACCGCCGCCGCTTATATCGCAGATAAGGCTTCTTCTCAAAGGAAGTCCCGGCACAATGATGGGATTAAAGGTCTTAAGGGATTCTGTTTCTTCCGGCTTTAATTCTCTTGACTTCATATCGAGAACGCAGCTGAAACGATAGTACTCTCTTCTCTGGTGCTTTCTTAAATTGCTGGTGAGTTCCAACGCAAGTACATATACGTTGTTGCTCTTATATCTGTCATAGATACGGGCATAACACTGATAAAGGCCCTGGGATGTGTAAAAACATAAATCATATTCTCCATCCACCGGAAGAAGTATCAGTTTGGCCTTTTCCATAGGCATCATAATCTCCAGCCTGTCGTCAGATAACACACTGTATACCCTTGTTGAATATTTTTTTGTGGGCTCTCCTTCTTTTGCAAAAAGATGATCCACCGAAACGAGTTCAACTTTGTCTCCGTCTACTACAATACTAGATAACATACGGAACCTCCCATTAATTGTTATTTGATTCCTTAGCTTTCTTACCTACCACAATATGTGAAAAGAAAGCGGCCATTCCCCTTTTTTTAACCGTTTTCACGATTTCTTTGTTCATAAGTGTGTGTGCTATTGCTTCATAGGCTAAAGCAGACTTGGCTCCCGGACTCTGGATTGATACGGGAGTCTGCTGCATAACGGCCTTGGAAAGAAGGCTGTCTTCGGGCACTGCTCCGAGATATCCTACCGGAAGTTTCAAATAGCGGGCCACAACCGCATTAAGTTTATTGTAAAGCGCCTGACCTTCCGCAGCGTTCTCCACTTTATTGGCAATCATCTTAACCTGAGAATTGTCGGGTGAAAAACGTGGGTGTCTTGCAAGTGCTTTCAACAATGAATACGAGTCGGTAATGGATGTGGGCTCCGGAGTGGTAACAAGAAGTATCTCACCGCTTGCTACCAGGAATTCCAGTACCGCATCGGAAATACCCGCTCCCGTATCTACTATAATAATGTCCGTGATGGCATCAAGTTCAGCAAGGTTCTGAATGATGTATGTAAGATGCTCACGGCTTAAATTGGACATGCTGGCAATACCTGAGCCGCCGGAAATAAATCCTACGTCCATGGGTCCCCAGGTTATGATGTCCTTTATGCTTTTTCCCTGATAAATAAGGTCCGCAAGATTGTGTTTGGGGACCGCCCCAAACATAACCTCTATATTGGCAAGTCCGAAGTCTGCATCAAGTATAATTACCCTCTGCCCCATTTTCCTAAACTGAATGGCAAGGTTAATGGATGTATTGGACTTACCCACTCCGCCTTTACCGCTGGTTACGGTCATTACTCTCGCAACGGGCCTCGGCTGTGAGTTCTTGGCCTTAATTATGTTTCTTAACTGTTCGGCCTGATCCATTATTTTTTGCCCCCTAAGAGATTCTTAACGGTGCTCTGGGCATTGAAGTCTTCAATGTCGTCCGGCACATTCTGTCCGCAGGTGATATAGGACAGATCCGCACCGGTATAGAGCTTTAAATTAAGTAAATTACCAAGCGCCGTAGTTTCGTCAAGCTTGGTAAAAATAAGCTTGTAATCTGTTATGGTGGAGTAAGCGTCGGCTATGGACATTAAGTCCCTGTATTTGGTGGTGGCGCTTACCACAAGGTAAACCTCTCGCTCCACTATGCCGTCAACTGAGTGGATGAAGCTTCCCATAACGTTCTTCTGCTCTTCATTCTGATGAGAGTGGCCGGCGGTATCCACAAATACATAGTCAAAGTTCTTAAAGTCTTTAAGTGCCGACTCCATCTCTTCAATGGTATAAATAATCCTGAATGGAACCTCCAGAATATTGGCATAAGTTCTGAGCTGTTCAGCCGCCGCTATACGATAGGTATCTGCGGTAAGAAGGGCAACCTTTTTCTTAAGTTCCACCGAGAATTTGGATGCTATCTTGGCAATGGTAGTGGTCTTGCCCACGCCCGTGGGGCCCACAAAGAAAACGGTCTTGGGGCCGTTCTCCGCAGGTGAAATCACGGAAGCCTTACCAAATTTAAGAATCATCTTCTGATAAATGCCTGCAAGTGCCACGTCAAAAGGAGTACCGGGCTTGGTAACTCTTGCGGTCTCATCAATAATGGAGGTTGCATACTCTCGCTCCACCTCATTGTCGAGCATGGTCTTTAAAAGAAGGTCAAAGAACACCTTAAGTTCGTCCTTTTCTTCTTTTTTGTCCTTGTCGGCCGCTTCTTCCTTTCTGGCAGGTTCTTCGGGCTTGGTAAGCTTCTCTTCTATGAGATTCTCTATATTGTTGAGTCTGTCCACTATTACCTTGTCGTTTTTAACCGATTTTTCGGAAAAAGAAGGCTCAGAAACACTTTTTTCTTTCTCCGAGCGTTCCACTATGGGCGCAATCTTGCCCAGGGCTTCGGTGATGCTTCTGGCATCCGCGGTCTTTACGGGTTCCTTTCTTTCGGTGTCTTCCTCGACGGCGACGGTTATCTCCACAAGCTGAGGCTTAAGGAAAGAAAAGAGGCCTTTTTTCTTGGTATTGCGGACATTCATGACCACCACATTGGAGCCAAGTTCTTTCTTGGCCGCTTCTACCGCTTCGTTTTCAGTTTTTGCTTGAAATTTCTTGATAATCATTTACGCCGTTACCATCCCCACCGACTGAAGTTCTACGTTAGATTCTATTTCATTGTAGGATATTGCTACCATATCCTTGTAATAATCGTCCATTAAGCGCTTAAAGTACATGCGCACTATGGGTGAAGTCACCACTATCTGGGCTTTGCCGAGATTCTCAAGCTTGTTAAGTTCCTTGCCCGTTGCATCGATTATTGCTTTGGTGCGGTCGGGGTCAAGATTTAAGTAAGCTCCCTGCTCGGTCTGTTTGATGGAAGCCATTATCTCCTGCTCAATCTTGGGATCGAGTGTAACCACGCTGGTGGTTTCGTTCTGCGGGAAGAATCTGTTGGAAATAACACGCTTTAAGCTCTGGCGCACATATTCCGTAAGCAGGTCCGTATCCCTTGTGGATGCCGCATAATCGGCAAGGGTTTCAAAGATTGTAAGCAGGTCTCTGATGGAGACGCTTTCTTTTAACAGGTTCTGCAAAATCTTCTGAATCTCGCCGAGAGACAAAAGCTTCGGATAAAGCTCGTCCACAACCGAAGGATTGGATTCCTTCAAATTGTTGATAAGCGACTGAACATCCTGCCTCGTAAGAAGCTCTGCAATATGCTGTCTGATAATCTCCGTCAGATGAGTGGCTATGATGCTGGGCGGGTCTACAACCGTATAGCCAAGGCTCTCCGCTCTCTCACGCTGGCTTTCGGTAATCCATACCGCGGGAAGGTGGAAAGAAGGCTCGAAGGTGGGAATACCGGTTATTTCTTCCTCAACATAGCCGGGATTCATGGCCATGTAGTGGTCAAAAAGGATTTCACCTTCGCTGACCTGTATGCCCTTTATCTTAATTATATACTGATTGGGGTTAAGCTGTATATTATCTCTTAAACGAATTATGGGCACAACGGTACCAAGTTCAAGAGCTATCTGTCTACGTATCATAACAACACGGTCGAGAAGGTCGCCGCCCTGGCTGACATTGGCAAGGGGAATAATACCGTAACCAAACTCTAACTCGATGGGGTCCACCTGAAGCAGGGAATTGACGTTCTCGGGCTGCCTGATTTCCTGGGCCTCTTCCTCTTCCCGCTCCGTCTCCGTCTCGATTTTGGCAGTCTCCATGGAGCCTTGCATTACGCGTCCTGCCACGATAAAGGCTGCACCCAGCACTACGAAAAGTACACCGTTAAGAGGAGTTACGATTCCCAAGAATGCAATGGTACCGCCCACGATATATAAAGCCTTCGGAATACCGAAAAGCTGTCCTACCAATACATTACCAAAGTCCGCTGCACCCGAACCCTTGGTAACCAGAATACCTGTGGACAAAGAAATAAGCAGCGAAGGAATCTGTGATACCAGACCGTCACCGATGGTAAGAATGGTATATGTGGAAAGAGCTGAGGATAAAGCCTCGCCTCTCTGGGTACCCATTACGATACCGCCCACAATGTTGATAACCGTAATGATAAGGCCCGCTACCGCATCTCCTTTAACGTACTTAACGGCACCGTCCATGGAACCGAAGAAGCTTGCTTCCTGCTGAATTTTGTCTCGACGGATTTTGGCTTCGGAATCGGTTATGGCGCCTGTATTTAAGTCGGCGTCGATAGCCATCTGTTTACCGGGCATAGCGTCCAAAGTAAATCTTGCGGTAACTTCGGCTACTCGCTCGGAACCTTTGTTAATAACGATAAACTGAATGAGTACAAGGATAATAAATACTATGACACCTACCACCAGGTTGTTGCCGCCTACGAAACTACCGAAGGTTTCAACCACGTTACCGGGCTGACCGGTGGAAAGAATGAGCTTGGTGGAGGATACGTTCAGGGAAATTCTGAATATTGTGGTAAACAAAAGAATGGTAGGGAAATATGACAGTTCCAGTACTTCTTTTGAAAACATGCAGACAAACATTATCAGGAAAGCAATGGAAATATTAATGGCAAGGCAGATATCCAGAAGCCATGAAGGAATGGGCACAATAAGCATTACGAATGCCGCAAGAATATATATCGCAACGCCTAAATCCGCTTTTTTCATCTTCATGCTCCTTTCGTAATATTTTTACTGCTATGATATTTTGCCCTTAAGCCGGTAAACAAAGGCAAGAACCTCCGCAACCGCCTGGAAAAGCTCTTCGGGAATCATCTCCCCCACTTCAACGTTTGCATAAAGCATTCGTGCAAGGGGTTTGTTCTCCACGATTTCGATGTCGTTCTCCCTGGCCACGTCTTTGATACGCTGGGCGAGGAAATCGGCACCTTTGGCCACCACTATGGGGGCGCTGTAATGCTCGGAATCATATAATAAAGCAACGGCGTAATGTGTAGGGTTGGTAATAACCACATCGGCCTTGGGAAGGTTCTGCATCATACGCCTCTGTGAAGCTTCACGCATTCTTTGGCGAATCTTACCCTTAATCTGAGGGTCACCTTCCTGCTGTTTGTATTCGTCTTTTACTTCCTGTTTGGTCATCTTTAAATCGTCGCTGTATTTCCAGCGCTGATAACCGTAATCCGCAAAAGCAATTATCAGATAAGCCACCGCTATCCTGACCCCTAAGTCCACCACCAGCTTGCAACTGTCGGCTATTCCCTGATTGAGAGATACGTCATACAAAAGAAAGAGCCCGTTTATGTTCTTTTTAAGATATGACCAGGTAACCGCAAGAATAATGACTATCTTAAGTATTGCCTTTAAAAGTTCCACAATGGCGGTCTTTGAAAAAATTTTCTTAAAACCGCTTATGGGATTAATCTTAGAAAACTTGGGCTGAAGGGGCTTGCCTGTGGGCTTCCAGCCTACCTGGGCCACATCGCATACAAAGGAAACGATGAAAGCCACCACAAGAACCGGTGCCAAAAGAATAATCAGCTCAAGAATACACTGCAAAACAAGATTTATTATATCGTTGGTATTAACGTAGCCGTCGTAATTCTTAATATAGGAGCCGATATCGTCGTAGCATAAGTGAAATATATTCACAAGATTGTTGCCCAAAGTACCGGTCCAGAGTTTAAGCAGCAAAAACAGTGCCATAAGACTGAAGGCGTTCTCGATTTCCTTGGATTTGGCGACCTGACCTTCTTTTCTGGCATCGCTTTTCTTTTTCTCGGTTGCGGGTTCTGTCTTCTCTCCGCCTGAGGATTCTGCGAAGAACTGAAGATTGTACTTAATCATGAGATAGCCTCCGCAAAAACGGTTATCATCTTCTTCATCTCGGACAAAATGGCTGTGGATGCTCCGGGAAGCATACCTACGGTTAAAAACAGCACTCCGAGTCCCAAAAGAATCTTAAGCTGGATACCTACGGCAAACATGTTAAGCTGAGGCGAAACCTTGGCCAAGATACCAAGAATCGCATTAAGCAAAAGCATTGCCGCAAATACCGGAAGGCACAGTCTGAAGCCCAGTGCCAGATAATCTCTTAAAAATATAAGCATGGCGCTTAGTATCCTGTCGGATGCAAACACAGCGCCGGTTACGGGTATAAGGTTAAAGGTCTCAATAATGGCGGCAAGTACGTACTGATACATGCCTGTTATCATGAGCATTAACAAAACCGTATATTGATAATATGTACCGCTTATGGTCACCGATTCTCTTGAAACCGGGTCAAAAAGCGATACCATGGAAAGACCGATTTCCATGTCCACCAGATGACCTGCGAAGCTTAAAACGGAAACGCAGATATTGGCGCCGTAACCTATCAGGACGCCTGTGATGGCTTCTTTTACCACCAGAATCGAGTACATAAGCACAGTTGAATACTCGGGATATGTGGGCGGTAAAGTTCTGAAGACTATCATGGAAATCAAAATGCCCAGTCCCACCTTGACTCTCGCCGGTGTATTGGTGGTGCCGAAAAAGGGCGCGGCATGGATAAAGCAGGTAATCCGAACCACTATCAAAAGAAAGAATTCAAGATCCCGTAAGGAAAATGAGAAGTCTACCATCTACATCCTCCTAATGAATGTACCTTGCAAAATCCGACCAAAGTTCAATCATGTAGTCCTTCATGTCTGTAAGCATCCAGTTGCCAAGCAGCATGAGTCCCAGAAATACACATACGATTTTGGGAACAAATGTAAGCGTCTGTTCCTGTATGGAAGTAACGGTCTGAAAAATACTGATTAAAAGTCCGATTATCAAAGAAATAAGAAGAATGGGCGCAGCAAGCTTAATAACAAGAAATAGGCCCTGACTTACTATACGTACGACATCATCAACCTGCATAATCTACACCCCTTTCCCCTAATAAAAGGATTTTACCAGTGAACCTATGATAAGGTTCCATCCGTCCGCAAGCACAAACAGCAATACCTTGAAGGGCATTGAAATTGTGGTGGGCGGAAGCATCATCATACCCATACTCATAAGCACCGACGCCACTATCATATCGATGACTACAAAGGGTATGTATATAATAAAGCCTATAATAAAGGCTGTTCTAAGCTCACTTACCACGAAGCTGGGCACCAGAATATAGTTGGGAATGGAACTTAAGGCTCCGTCCCACTCTACGTCCGCAATTTCCATAAAGAGGCGGACGTCCTTGGTCTGAGTCTGACCGTACATAAAGTCCCTGAAAGGCGCCATGCCCTTTTCCAGGGCTTCCGCCTGGGTAATCTCCCCTCTGTCAAGGGGAAGAACAGCTTCGTTGTACGCCTTGGTAAGCGTACCCTGCATAATAAAGAACGTAAGAATCAATGAAAGGCCTATAAGCACATTGTTGGGCGGAGCCGTTGATGTGTTAAGGGCCGACCTTGTAAAGTGAAGAACTATAATAATTCTTGTAAATGATGTAAGCATCACAAGAAGTAACGGAGCAAGGGCTATTAACGTAAGGGTCAAAAGAATACGAAGCGACCCTGCCAGTTCTCCGTTACCGTTATTATAGGTACCACGTAAATCGTGAGC
>JAEEGJ010027846.1_pt1 | contig 11304 bp, 5 predicted proteins | sample 8958761 | NCBI WGS metagenome assembly JAEEGJ01 (sample SAMN16246546, study PRJNA631951) | gut metagenome | biome: gut microbiome; feature: rumen; material: RS-attached | host: Bos | place: Iran: Karaj | collected 2018-10
CGAGTGTACATAACAAAGATTGTTATAATATAAAGCTTTCTTCATACGCCACCATAAGGGATGATGTCAGAGGATTGGCACATAACATAAAAGCTCTTTTGCGCGATAAGGGCGCCTGTTACAGGGATATTGCCGTAATCACGGGCAATATGGAGAGTTATTCTGGTGAACTTGAAGAGGTTCTTACGGAATATGATATTCCTTACTATCTGGATAAGAACAAAGGAATTGTGTGCAATCCGTTTGTTGAGTTTATAAAGTCATCTTTGGAGATCATATCTGCGGATTTCAGTTATGATGCGGTTTTCAGATATCTTCGTACCGGATTTGCGGGCATAGGAAGCGATGATACGGATCTGCTTGATAATTACATAACGGCTGTAGGTATAAGAGGCTTGTCGGCTTACTCCAGGCCCTTTGTGAAATCCACCGCTAAGATGCGCAGGAATGATAACGTAACTGAGGAACTTGAAAAACTTAATGAGATAAGACTTAAATTTATGGACAGTCTTAATCCGCTTATTAAAGCCGGAGTAGTCAGAACAGAAGCAAGCAGCGCTTCGGAATACGTAATGGCTATATATGAGTTTATAACGAATAACGGGTGTGCTTCCGTTCTTAAGGGATATGCAGAGAAATTTGAGAATGAGGCCAGATATGAACTGTCCGGAGAATATTCGCAGATTTATAAGCTTACAATGAAACTTTTGGAGCAGATTAATGCGCTGATCGGGCAGGAAAGCATGGTGCCCGAGGACTTTTTAAAGCTGCTTGAAGCCGGATTTGATGAGATAGAGGTGGGAACCATACCTCAGAGCGTTGACAGAGTGATTATAGGAGATATGGAGAGGACAAGGTTAAAGCCGGTTAAGTACCTGTTTTTCTTGGGCCTTAATGACGGATGGGTACCCAAGGATACAGGAAAGGGCGGACTTATTTCGGATGCGGACAGAGAATATCTTGCCGATTCGAATATTGAACTTGCTCCGACACCCAGAAGCCAGGTATATATCGACAGGTTCTATCTGTATTGCAATCTTACGAAGCCCTCAGAGAAGCTGTATCTGTCGTATGTTGCCATGGATGATGAGATGAAGGCGGCAAGACCCTCTTATGTCATAGAACATATAAAGTCGATTTTTCCGGCGCTGAAAATCAGTGAAGGCGCAGCAAAGGATGTAGCAGATAATATCGGCTCTTTGGGCGAGGCCAAAGTATGTTTTTCCGATCTTGTCAGGGAATATGCGCTGGGAACCGATGATTTGCAGCGTGAGGAATATATAAAGATTCTTCATACGATTATCGGTGATAAAGACTATATTAACGGCATAGTAAGTAACGCTTTTTTCAGTTATGAGAAAAAGAATCTCGGAAGGTACATTGCAGGACTGTTATACGGAAGCAGGCTCTATACGAGTATAAGCAGAATGGAGAAATATGCCGGTTGTGCTTACGCATACTTTTTAAAATACGGCCTGTCTTTGGAAGAACGGGAAGAATACGGAATAGAAGCTGCAGACCTCGGTAATGTATATCACGGAGTTTTGGAGACATTTGCAGGTCTGCTTGCGGGTAAGGGTCTTGATTGGGACAATTTTACGGATGAACAGGCGGAAGAACTGATAAATGAGGCTGTTGAGGCTGAGGCGGCAAGATATACCGATGCACTCTTTTTCGAAAACGAGAAGAACAGGTATGTGGCCGACAGAATGAAAAAGGTCATGCTGCGTACGGTCAAGACGCTTGCTTATCAGATGAAAATGGGTGAATTCACACCTTATGAATACGAATACGAATTTGAAAGAGAAGTTAAGACAACTGACGGAAAGATTAAGGTTAAGGGTAAAATTGACAGGCTGGATATAAAAAAGGCAGAGGATAAGGTGCTTGTCAAGGTGACGGATTACAAGTCCGGTAAGAAAGAATTCAGCCTCATGTGCTTTTATTATGGCGTTCAATTACAGATGGTTGTTTATATGAACGGCGCCGTTGAAAAGATTGCGAAAGAATTCCCCGGAAAAGAGATGGTACCGGCTGCAATGCTTTACTATCGTATTAAGGATCCGATTGTGGATGAGGTAAGCTCCGGTGATGAGTCGGCTATTGAACAAAAGATTAATAAAGAGCTTATGCTTAAGGGATTGGTTGATGATTCGGATGAAGTTGTCATCAGTCTTGATAAATCGCTTGCCGAGGGAAATGAAGATAAAAAAAGCAAGGCAAAAAGTGATGTATTTGCCAATTCTTCGGATACAAAGAGTCGGGCAGATATGACTGTGATATCGCGATTTGCGGATAAGAAGGCTGTTCAGTTGACTGAAAGAATGGTATCCGGAGATATAAGTATAGATCCCAAGGAGATACGTAAGTCGGCAAGTACCACGGAATTTGATTCGTGTGAATACTGTGAATATGCCGGGGTGTGCGGATTTGACGAGCATATGCCGGGATATCATAAGCAGCTTATTAAAAAAGAGGATGATGCAGTTCTTTTGGAAAAGATGAAAGCGGAATTATAAGTAAGGGCAGATACGGAGACAATTAAGATGAATATGCCTACAGAAAAAGAAAAAAACGGGCTGAGTGAAGCACAATACGAAATAGTAAGATCCAGGGGATGTAACATACTTGTTTCCGCAGCAGCAGGGTCGGGAAAGACAAGGGTGCTGACGGAGAGAATAGTTAGCAGACTGACGGATGAAAGCGATCCTGTTGATATAGACAGGATACTTGTGCTTACTTTTACAAAAGCTGCGGCGGCTGAAATGCGTGAGAGAATCTCAAGTGCAATAAATGAAGCGGCAAAGAAAAAAGATGCGTCAGAACACATAAAAAAGCAGGCGATTCTGATTCATAATGCTCAGATTACGACTATAGACAGTTTTTGTCTGAATATAATTAAGAATAACTTTACCGAAATAGGGCTGGAACCGGGATTCAGGGTTGCCAATGAGAACGAAGTTAAAGTTCTTGCGGATGAAGTGCTTGATGAGGTGCTTGAAGAAGTTCTGGCAAATAAAGATGATTCGAATTTCGGTGCATTTTTGGATCGATTTGAAAGTAAGGACAGTCTTCGCAAGATTAAAAAGATTATAGAGGAGATGTATAAACAGGCATCCAAGGCGCCTTTTACAGAGGACTACATCGAACAAAGAAGAAAGGATTATTCTTTTGAAAACGCGGAAGAACTGAAGGACAGTGCCTGGTTTAAGGAGCTGGAAGAGAGTATCAGGAGTACAATAGCAGACGCTATTAAAAGAGTGGCTCTCTTTAAAGAACACTGTGAGCAAAACGGCCCTGAAGAGTATATTCCGGTGGCGGACTCAGACATGGAACTTCTTATTTCTTTGACGGAAGCAAAGGGGTATGAAGAGCTTGAGAATGCCCTTGTTATGGGGATGAATTGGATGACACTGCCTCGTAAGACAACGTGTGATCCCGAGTGGAAAGAGCAGGTCAAAGGTGAGAGAAACTTATATAAGGATTTAATTAATGGCATAAAAGCAAAGTACTTCCCCGTCAGGTCCGAAGTGTGGATTGACAGGATGCGGCAGACCGGTAAGGTTACGGACGGACTTTTAAATGTTGTATCTCTGTATATTGAGAAGCTTGATGAAGCAAAGAGAAAGAAGGGCATACTTACCTTCTCTGATATAGAACATATGGCTTTAAAGATACTCCTTAAAAAGGAAGACGGCAGATATGTCCCGTCTGATGTTGCTCTGGATTATAGGAACTATTATAAGGAGCTTATGATTGATGAGTATCAGGACTCAAATTATATACAGGAGTGGCTTTTGCACAGTATTTCGGGAGAAGACGACGGTATATATGACAGATTTATGGTGGGAGATGTCAAGCAGAGTATATACAGATTCAGGAATGCCGATCCGAGTCTTTTTATGGAAAAATACGATTGTTATTCCAAAGACGGCGGACCTTTAAGCAGACACGTTCTTTCGGTTAATTACAGGAGCCGAAGGGAGGTCTTGGGACCCGTCAATGCAGTCTTTGAGAAATACATGGACAAAAGAATCGGCGGAGTGGATTACGATGCCGACAACAGACTAAACTACAGCGGTGCATACGATGATGCAGATAAGATTGCCTTTAATGAAGGAATGGATGAAGAAGCCGTACGACGTATGTATGAGGCAGAGCTGATTCTGCTTAACAGGGATGCTGATTCGAAACTCAGTAAGGAAGAGCAGGAAGCAAAGCTTATTTGTATGCGGATAAAGCAGCTGCTTAAGGAACACAGGATATATGACAGGGAGAATAAGTGCTTAAGACCCTGTAAGTTTTCGGATATAGCCATACTGATGCGTTCAATACCGGCTGATATGAATGATATAAGGCGTATATATGATGAAGCGGGCATACCCGTTCATACAAATGCAAAAGGCGGGTATTTTGATACATCCGAGGTTGTTACCATACTTAATTTTTTAAGCATACTTGATAATCCCAGGAATGATATTCCCATGTTCGGTTCGCTGATGTCACTTTTCGGTGGCTTTGATGAAAAAGAAACGGCACTCCTTAAGCTGTTTGGAGGGGAATATCTGTATGATGATCTTAACAGCGCGGCATCCGGGGAGGCGCTGCAAAAAGAATTGTCTGTCGAAGCAGAAACACTTTTGACGGCGATACGTGCCAAATCAGCGGATTTCCTAAAAAAATACAGGCGATATAAAGAAATGGTGCCATATACCCCGGTATATAAGATATTAAGACTTATAATGTCTGAGTCCGACTATATCGGCTATATATCGGCTTTTCCGGGTGGCGAGCAGAAGAAAGCCAATGTGCTTGCGCTGATAAGTAAGGCGGAAAGTTTTGAAAAGGACGGATTCAGGGGTATCTTTGATTTTTGCAAATACATAGAGAAGCTTCATAAGTACGAGTCTGATGAGGGTGAGGTCAATATCTTAAACGATGATGCCGATGTTGTAAGGATAATGACGATGCATAAGAGTAAGGGACTGGAGTTTCCGGTATGTATATTGGCGGGCTTAAGCAAGAGATTTAACATGTCGGATTCCAGAGATGAAGTGATATTCCATGATAATCTCGGAATGGCACTGGATTACATCGATACCGCGAAGAGAATCAAGTGCAAGGATGTCAGAAAAGCATATATTGCATCCAGAATAAAAGAGGATTCCATATCCGAGGAGTTGAGGGTCTTATATGTTGCTATGACAAGAGCACAGGAAAAACTCATAATGACGGCGGTAAGAGACGATATTGAAAAAACGCTTGAAACGGCTTGTGATGAAAAACCGGATCTGATTACCAGACTGTCTTCGTCTTCATTTTTGGACATACTGATTAATTCAAGAGGAAAAAATGACTGGAATGGTCAATGTATTTTAGAATCAAAAATGCCCGAGGATATTGGGGTTGAAGCAAAGCATGATTACATCGATAAAGAAAAAAAGCGCATGCAACTTGACGAGTCTATGACAAAACTGTCAGATAGCGAGATGCGTGCGGTTGATAAAATCAGGATTAAATTATTGGACAATTATCCTCATCCCGAATTACGTGATCTGTATACCAAAACCTCGGTGTCCGAACTTAAGATGGCAGCAATAAGTGATGCCATGATAAAAGGAGAGGTATCACAGCTTCCCGATGAATTCTTTAAGGTACATGACGAGGATGATTACATTCCTGACTTTATAAGCAACGAAGAGAAGAAAGCTTCAGGTACGGCCATCGGAAGTGCTTTTCACAGGGTAATGGAGCTTTTTGATCCGGCTTTGTGTGTCGATGGCAAGGATATAAGTATTTCGGATCTTGATGCGCAGATGGATAAACATATAGAATCGGGCGCGTTTACAAAAGAAGAGTATGATCTGGTGAATAAAGAAAAAGTTATAGGATTTTTCAATTCGGATACCGGAAAAAGAATTCAAAAAGCCGCCCAAGCCGGCCTGTTATATAAAGAGAAGCCTTTTGTGCTTGGTATTTCGGCTAACAGGTTAAAACAGGGATTTCCGGAAGAAGAGATGGTGCTTATTCAGGGTATAATCGATGTGTTCTTTGAAGAAGACGGACATATAGTCCTGCTTGATTATAAGACGGATTCGGTTAAAAGTGAGAAGGAACTGACGGACAGGTATAAGACACAGCTTGATTATTATGAAGAAGCGCTCGCCAGGATTACCGATAAACCCGTGAGCGAACGCCTCTTATACTCATTTGCTTTACAGAAAACGGTCAGAAGTTAACCGGCCGTTTTGCGTTATTTAGTCCGAATAATTCTTGGATGAGACCGAAATAAGAACTGTTGACGAAATAATTGCAACAATGCTTACCAGGGCTATAAGTCCCCAATTGACGGATGCAAAGCCCATAACATAGAACTCGCCGGTCTCGCCGTTCTGAAGATGCAAGAATATGGTTCTTACATCAAAAGCAATGGCTGCGATTATGATAAAACCGCCAAGCCACTTAAGTGCGGGAACTTCAGGTCTTTCGGGCTTTGAAAACCTTGATATACTGTCGTTTCTGAAATCAAGTATTGAACCTATATAGTATGCAAGTGCCGCAGTAACTATTGTTTCGGGAATCATATATGTAGCATTGTAGCCGATGGAATATAAAAGAGCGGCATTCGTGGGTATTGAAAGACCTGCCCATACGGTTGCACCCGAAATTACATGGCATATATATCTCATGCCGCAGACTGCGATGGTTCCGATCATAAGGGCATTTGGCTGTGATTTAAACTTTTTGAATGCACCTCCGAATCCGATAAGCATGAATGCAATCAGATAGTCAAGGAATATCACTGCAATAACGGACTGCCATGTCGTAACGTAAGACAATGTATCAAGACCCAAAAGCTGTTGAATGATACCGAATACAAATCCCGTCAGCAGACCGAATTTCACGCCGTGACGATAAGAGATAATGATTATCGGAAGCAGACTGCCTATCGTAACGGTGCCTCCGTACGGAAGATCCAAGAGTTTAATCATTGACAGTACGGTTGCAACAGCCAACATTACGGCAGCCTCCGCAATCTTCCTTGTGTTTGATGCTTTGTTTGTTTGTGACATAAAAAAACCTCCTTTTGTTATGCGTAAAGGAGGAGCATGCGACCGTCGGACATAATTGCCTTTCGGTAAAGTTGCTTCCTTACGCCGGTATAATCCGGATCAAGTAATGAGGGTCTGGCAGCAATCTGACTATAATCCGTGACGGATTAAACATTTGCTGCGCTTTCTCAGCGATGTGCTCCCCTAGCGCCTTATTTGATCATATATGTTATAATAACCGATATGAATGATATGTCAAGTGATATAAAGAAAACGGCAAAGGCATTTCTGCCTTTGGCTCCAAGAACAACCGAAGATGTAAAGCCTGAGAAGAACGATCTCCTTAAGGCTTTTTATATGATCAGCCCCATTGTGATCTATATGCTCTATGCATCCCTGCTTACGGCACTGTTTACCTATGTTTTAAGTATGGTTGCAGATATGAGCGAGAATAACGCGAGATTTCTTTCTGCGCATAATTCTCTGTTAAATCCGTTGATACGTCTGGTTGCACTGTCTGTTGCAACTCTGATGCAGATTCCGTCGTTTTTGGGAGAAAAACCGGTTTTTATCCATAAATCAGGACATATCACAGCTGTAAGATGTTTGTATTCTGCCGTTCTGGGAGCCTCTTCGGCCCTTTTTCTGAATATTTTTATTGCATATTTAAGGATAGCGGCATTAAGCACGTCATTTGACTCAATTGCAGCCAAGCAGTTCTCACTTGTGCTTCCTATGGGAATTCTTTTGTACGGGATCGTTTCTCCGCTTGCGGAGGAAGTGGTTTTCAGAGGTCTGGTATATAACAGGATGAGGCGCGATATGGGAGTGTATATTGCCATTATCTTCTCTTCCGTCCTTTTTGGGGTATATCATTTCAATATAGTACAGGGCGTGTACGGAATACTTATGGGACTTGTTATCGCATGGATTTATGAAAGATACGGCGGATTTATATATCCCTGCCTTGTACATATGGGAGCCAATACATTTATATATCTGCTCTCGGCAACAGAGGGCGGAATGAAAAAAATGATGACACCTGTAACATTGGTTATAACAGGTGCCATCAGTATTTCGTTAATCTTATACAATGCCCTAAAAGACAAACCGTGATTTAACAATTGGTCTCACGAAATCATCACGGAAAGTTGTTTATAACAACTGAACGCCTCTTTTTGCACATTCATCCATAACATCATCGGGCCAGAGAGAACTCTGAACTTCTCCGATATGTGCTTTCCTTAAGAAGAACATGCATATTCTTGACTGTCCTATGCCGCCGCCTATTGTGTAAGGAAGCTGCTTGTCAAGGATGGCTTTCTGGAAAGGAAGCTCTGCTCTTTCTTCACAACCGGCCTTCTTAAGCTGACTTGCAAGAGAATCTTCGTCTACTCTTATTCCCATGCTGGATAATTCCAAAGAGATGTCCAAAACAGGATAATATACGATGATATCGGCGTTAAGAGCCCAGTCATCATAGTCGGGAGCGCGTCCGTCATGCTTCTGGCCGGAAGCGAGGAGATCTCCGATCTGCATAAGGCATACAGCGCCTTTTTCTTTTGCAATAAGATACTCTCTCTCCTTGGGAGTCTTGTCAGGATACATATCCTCAAGCTCCTGTGTAGTTAAGAAGAATATATCCTGGGGAAGGACTTCCTCTATGTAGTCATATCTGATTGCCATGTATTTCTCGGTCTTGCGAAGAATGCTGTAAATCTCGCGTACCACTGACTTAAGAGTATCGACGTTGCGTTCTTCCTTGGATATAATCTTTTCCCAGTCCCACTGGTCCACATATATGGAATGGATGTTGTCCGTATCCTCGTCACGTCTTATGGCGCTCATATCGGTATACAGGCCTTCGCCGTTCTTAAAACCGTATTTTTTTAACGCATAGCGCTTCCATTTTGCAAGCGAGTGAACTATCTCGGCCTCAGCCTCTCCCTGCTCCTTGATGCCGAACTTAACCGGACGCTCAATTCCGTTAAGGTTGTCGTTAAGACCTGACTCGGGAGTAACAAAAAGCGGTGCGGATACTCGAAGAAGATTCATACGCTCGGCCAAAAGGTTCTGGAAAAAATCTTTTACCGTCTTTATTCCCACCTGTGTGTCATGCAGATCCAAGGCGGAAACATAATCTTCAGGAATATATATGTTTCCCATATTTACCTCTTTTCTTCCGTCGCCGAAACGTCGGAAAATGTTTTGCGATTAAAAAAAATCCGGCGCCGAAAAACATATTCTCAGCGCCATTGCTTATCGTATGTATAATATCACCACGACCGAAGCAAGGTCAACCCCCCTATGTTGTGAAAAGTGACAAAAAGAAACACAATATATGGATAATTATTGTCATAACTAATATTTACTAAAATTTGCAAAATCTCTATAATTCCATAAAAGATACGCAAGTATTAAGAACAGGAGGTGCAACTGTATGATTACACATAAGATTGTATTAAGACCTGAAGAGGTTAAGGACTTTGTGGCAGCCGCCGGTAAGAGTTCATTTGACATTGATATATACTATAACCGCTATGTGGTGGATGCAAAGTCTATTCTCGGAGTATTGGGACTTGACCTGCGCAAGACCCTGACCGTTGCAATCAACGGCTATGACCCCGAATTTGAGAGATTCATCTCAAGATTTGCGATAGCTTCGTAGGAGTAAAACTTAATATAAGGACCGAATCCGGATGTACGGGTTCGGTCCTTTTTTGTGTTATAATTGTCGCTATGAAGCAGGTTCAGATATCGGTCAGGTCCCTCGTTGAGTTTATACTCAGGGAGGGCGACATAGACAACAGAACAGCACACGATCAGGTGAATGCCATGCAGGAGGGCGGCAGGCTTCACCGCAAGATTCAGAAGGAACAGGGCAGTGAGTATCATGCCGAGGTTCCTCTTTCATATACTCATTTTACCGACGATGATATAGCTATAATCATAGACGGCAGGGCGGACGGTATAATTGATTCGTTCCCGGTGACGATAGATGAGATTAAGGGTACTTACAGGCATCTTGATAAAATGGACGGTCCCGTCGGAGTTCATCTGGCACAGGCAAAATGCTACGCATATATATACGCATTGCAGAATAAACTTGAGAATATCGACGTAAGAATGACATATGTCAATATGGATACCGAGAATATACGTTATTTTGTCTCTTCCTATGACTTTTCCGAGCTTAAAGAATGGTTTAACGACCTTTTAAAGGAGTATGAGAAATGGGTGCGCCTTGATCTTGAATGGAAGGATAAGCGCAACGCATCGATAAAGAGGCTTGAATTTCCCTATGATTACAGAGAGGGTCAGAAAGAGCTTGTTACACATGTTTATCATACGATAGTCCACGGGCGTAAGCTGTTTTTGGAGGCACCTACCGGAGTGGGAAAAACAATAGCGACTGTTTTTCCGTCTGTCAAAGCGATGGGAGAAGGCAAGGCGGACCGTCTTTTTTATCTTACGGCCAAGACCATAACCCGTACCGTGGCGGATGATACCGTAGGCCTGCTAAGAAAAAACGGTCTTTCGTTTAAGAGCATAGTGCTTACTGCAAAAGATAAAATCTGTTTTTTGGAGGAGAGGATGTGCAATCCCGAAGCCTGTCCTTATGCAAAAGGGCATTTTGACAGGATTAACGAGGCCCTTTTTGCCATTCTGTCAAAAGAAGAGAATTACAACAGAGAGACCATAGAAGAATATGCAAAAAAGTATGAGGTATGTCCCTTTGAATTTGCACTTGATATCAGTCTTTTTGCGGATATGGTCATCTGCGATTACAACTATCTTTTCGATCCCCATGTTTATCTTAAAAGATTTTTTGCCGAAGGCAAGAAGGCCGACAACATTTTCCTTATAGACGAGGCGCATAATCTTGTGGACAGAGGCCGCGCAATGTACAGTGCTCTGCTATGCAAAGAGGATGTTTTGGCACTTAAAAAGTCGGTGAAGATATATGATTCCATCCTTGTTAAGAGGCTGGAAAGCTTGAATAAAGAACTGCTGTCGCTTAAAAGAGCCTGTGCGGAAACGGGAAAAGCAGCATATCACGTATATGACGACATATCCTCCCTTGTACGTTCGGCCGAAAGACTTTATGACAGGCTGCTTGATTACCTTGAAAATCACGACCCATCCCCCGTACGCGACGAGGTGCTTGATTTTACTTTTATCCTGGCGCATTTCCTTTACATATACGAACTGATGGATGAAAAATATGTAATGTACGGATATTTCGGCGGAG
>JAEEGJ010027853.1_pt1 | contig 11301 bp, 7 predicted proteins | sample 8958761 | NCBI WGS metagenome assembly JAEEGJ01 (sample SAMN16246546, study PRJNA631951) | gut metagenome | biome: gut microbiome; feature: rumen; material: RS-attached | host: Bos | place: Iran: Karaj | collected 2018-10
AAGCGCAAGCCGAAGGACACCATCCAGATCGTGATCGAGGAGCGCCGGGAATATGCGGCTGTGCCCTACGGCGAGCAGTTCGTGCTGATCGACCGGGAAGGCACGGTGCTGCGCGTGGCGGACGAAGAGCCCGCGCTGCCCATCCTGGGCAACATGACCATCACCGAGATGACCCCGGGCAAAGCCCTGCAGGTCGAACAGGCCTACCTGCTGACGGATACGCTCAGCCTGCTGAACCTGGTGGAGGAGAACGATATTTACTTTAAGAGGATCGATTTCTCCACGGTCATCATCCGCGCGTATATCTACGACGATCTGTACTGCGAAGGCGCGCCGGCCAACATCCGCGACAACATGGCAAGCATCCAGAAGCTGCTGCAGGAGTTGTACAAAGAGGAGATCACCCGAGGGGTCATCCGCGTGGGAACGGACAATTATCTGTCGTACAGCCCGTCGTTCTAAAGCGTGATATATGAAAAAGACTGCTATTCGACGGCCGCAGGGCCGTCGTTTTCCTTTCTCAAAAAAATCACAATATGTTGTATTTGAGGGGTGCAAACCTCCGCAGAATGTGCTAAACTTATTGCGTATACAACTAGGATTTTTTGTCAGGAGGCCAAACATGTCCCCAATGTTACAATTTGAACAACCGCCGGAAACTTCGGCGAATATTAAAGTAATCGGCGTCGGCGGTGCCGGCTGCAATGCCGTCAACCGCATGATCGAATCCAATCTGAAGGGCGTTTCCTTCATCGCGGTCAACACCGACCGCCAGGCGCTGAACAACAACCGTGCCGAGACCAAGATCCAGATCGGCGAAAAGCTGACCAAGGGCCTTGGCGCAGGCGGCAATCCGGAAGTGGGCCAGAAGTCCGCGGAAGAGAGCATCGAGAACCTCGAGAAGATCATCGAAGGCAGCGATATGGTGTTCATCACCGCCGGTATGGGCGGCGGCACCGGTACCGGAGCTGCTCCGGTCATCGCGAAGGCGGCGAAGTCCATGGGCGCGCTCACGGTAGGCGTCGTCACGAAGCCGTTCACGTTCGAAGGCCGCAAGAGAAAAGAGCACGCAGAGCTCGGCATCAAGTTCCTGAAGAACTACGTCGACTCCCTGGTCGTCGTTCCCAACGACAGACTGCTGCAGGTCTCCGAGACCAACACCAGCATGCTGGACGCCTTCAAGATGGCGGACGACGTGCTGAAGAACGGCGTGGAAGGCATCTCCAGCCTCATTTCCGAGGACGGCCTGATCAACCTCGACTTCGCAGACGTCAAGACGGTCATGACCGACAAGGGCATCGCCCACATGGGCATCGGCCGCGCCAGCGGAGAGGGCAGAGTCGAACAGGCGATCAAGATGGCCGTCGACAGTCCGCTGCTCGAGACGAGCATCAAGGGCGCCAAGGCGGTGCTGCTCAACATCATGGGCGGCTACGACCTGGGCATGCTGGAAGTCTCCGGCGCTTCCGACGCGATCGCGCGCGAAGTCGCGGAAGACGCGTTCATCATCTTCGGTACGTCCGTCAGAGAAGATCTGCACGACGAGATCCGCGTGACGGTCATCGCCACCGGCTTCGAGGATATGGATCAGCAGGGCAAGGGCCTGGCAGAACCGGTCGCGGAAGCGCCCGCAGCGGCTGCGCCCGCGGTCGAAGAAGCTCCGGCAGTCGAGGCGGAACCCATCCCCGCGACGACCGAGACGACGAACTTCCCCATCCCCGATTTCCTGAAGCAGAAGAACAACTTTAAGTTCTAGGAAAGCAAGATCATTCAGGGACGGTCACCCCGCAGGCAGAGATCTGCCCGTCGGGTGGGCCGTCCCTTTGGTGAAGTTTTTGGACAGGCGTTTTTATGCAGCAGGAGAGAGCAAACAACCGCATAGAGATCCATTCCAAAGACAATAAAACGGTAAAACTGGCAGCTTCTCTTTCCGGGAAAAAGTACCGGGACGCGCTGGGCGCCTACCTCATCGAGGGACCGAACCTCGTAAGGGAAGCGCTGCAGCAGGGAGTCAGGATCAAATTCATCTTTACGGGGGCCGGAGCGCTGAGCCAGCAGAAGGAGTTGGAAGACATCCTGACACTGGCGGAGAACAGCGATTCGGCCATATGCGTTTTATCGGAAGATTGTTTTGAGAAGATCGCGACCACCGGCAATTCCCAGGGCATCGCGGCCATGGCGGAGAAACCCCGCTGGCAGCCGGAGGATCTGTTTTACGACGGGTCCGACGTGCTGGTGCTGGACCGCATCCAGGACCCGGGCAACCTGGGCACGCTGCTGCGCACGGGCGAAGCGGCGGGTTTTGCCGGCGCGCTGCTCATCAAAGGCGGCGCGGACCCCTTCGGCCCGAAGGCTGTCAGAGCCGGCGCCGGATGCGTCTTCCGATTTCCGTTGCTGCTTTGCGAAAGCGCCCGCGACGCGATGGAACTGCTCGCAAAGCAGCGTAAAAAGGTCTGGACGGCTCACATGAGCGGCACGCCGTGCTACGACGCGGATCTGGCGGAGAACACCGCCCTGGTCGTCGGCAACGAAGGCAACGGCGCAGACCCCATCTTCCTGAAAGAAACGGAGACGGTCACCGTTCCCATGGCGGGACGGACCGAATCCTTGAACGCCGGCATGGCAGCCGGCATCCTCATGTACGAATCCATGCGCCAGCGGGCGCAGGGCCGCGCAGGGGAACGATAGAGCAACATATTTACGGAGGCTATTTACATGAAAGAAAAACTGATGCAGCTGATGCAGGAAGCAGAAGCGAAGATGGCGAGCATCTCCTCTCTGCAGGAAGCGGAAGAGCTGCGCGTCAAACTGCTGGGCAAGAAGGGCGAACTGACGGAGATGCTCAAGGGCATGAAGTCCCTGGCGCCTGAAGAGAGAAAGACCTTCGGCCAGGCGGCGAACGAAGCGAGAGCAAAGATCGAAAATACACTGAACGAGCGCATGGAATATTTCCGCAACGCGCAGAAAGAGCTGGCGCTGGCCGCGGAACGCGTGGACGTCACAGAGCCCGCCGTGCACCGCGAACTCGGCAGCAGACATCTGCTGTCCGTCACTATCGACGAGATCACGAGCTGCTTCCGCAGCATGGGATTCTCGGTCGTGGAAGGCCCGGAAGTCGAGACTGTATTCAACAACTTCGACGCGCTCAACGCCGGTCCGAACCATCCGGCCAGAGATATTACGGACACGTTCTACATTACGGACGACGTGCTGCTGCGCACGCAGACCTCTCCGGTCCAGGTGCGCACGCTGCTGTCCCAGAAACCGCCCATCAAGGTCATCGCGCCGGGCAGATGCTTCCGCTGCGATACGCCGGACGCCACCCACTCCCCGATGTTCCACCAGGTCGAAGGCCTGGTCGTGGACGAGGGCATCACGATGGCGGATCTGAAGGGCGTGCTCGACCAGTTCGCGAAGCAGATGTTCGGATCGTCCACCCGGACGAAGTTCCGCCCGCATCACTTCCCGTTCACCGAACCCTCCGCGGAGATGGACGTCTCCTGCTTCAAGTGCGGCGGCAAGGGCTGCAAGGTCTGCAAGGGATCCGGCTGGATCGAGATCCTCGGCTGCGGCATGGTGCACCCGAACGTTCTGAAGGTCGGCGGCATCGACACCGAGAAGTACACGGGCTTTGCCTTCGGCATGGGCGTGGAGCGCACCGCGATGCTCAAGTACGAAGTGGACGACATCCGTCTGCTGTACGAGAACGACATCCGCTTCGTCAAGCAGTTCAGATAAGGAGGCAGGCACATGTTAGCACCGATCAAATGGTTAGAAGAATATACAGACATCAACGTCGGCGTGCAGGAATTCTGTGACCGCCTCATCCTGAGCGGCTCCAACCTGGAGACTGTCGACTATTACAACAAGGACATCGAGAACGTCGTCATCGGCAAGGTCCTGTCCGTCGAGCCCCATCCCAACGCGGACAAGCTGACGGTCTGCCAGCTGGACGTGGGCAAGGGAGAACCGGTCCAGATCTGCACCGGCGCGCCGAACATCGTGCCCGGCATGAAGGACTTCTTCGTGCCCGTGGCCCTGGACGGCTCCAAGGTTCCAGGCCCCCTGCACGGCAAACCCAAGCAGGAGGGCGGCGAGTACATCTACGCCGGCGAACTGCGCGGCGTCGCCTCCAACGGCATGATGTGCAACTGCTCCGAACTGGGCTTCCCCGATAAGATCGTTCCCTACAGAGACAAGGACGGCATCTGGATCCTGGACGGCGAATACACGCCGGGCATGGACATTCTGGAAGCCCTGCAGCTGAACGACCCCTCCATCGACTTCGAGATCACGCCGAACCGTCCGGACTGCCTGTCCATGATCGGCATGGCGAGAGAAGCTGCCGCAACGTTCGGCACGAAGCTCAGATACCCCGAGACCGAATGCAAAAAGTGCTCTCCTGAAAAGAGCGAAGACTATATCAGCGTCGAGATCAGGCGCCCGGATCTCTGCAAGCGGTTCACCTGCAGAGTCGTCAAGGACATCAAGGTGGAGCAGTCCCCCTGGTGGATGCAGAAGTATCTGATGCAGGCCGGCATGCGCCCGATCAACAACATCGTCGATATTACGAACTTCGTCATGCTGGAATACGGCCAGCCCATCCACGCCTACGATATCAACACCGTCAAGGGCGGCAAGATCATCGTGGACGCCGCGAAGGACGGCGATAAGTTCGTCACGCTGGACGGCAACGAAAGAACGCTGCAGGACAACATGCTGACGATCCGCGACTGCGAAGGCGCGCTGGGCATCGCCGGCATCATGGGCGGCCTGGATTCCGACATCAAGCCGGATACGAAGACCGTTCTCGTGGAATCCGCCAATTTCCTGGGCGATTCCGTCCGCACCACGTCCAAGAAGCTGAACCTGCGCACCGAGGCCTCCGGCCGCTTCGAGAAGGGCATCGACCCGAATCTGGCCAAGGACGCCTGCGACAGAGTCTGCTACCTGATCGAACTGCTGGGCGCCGGCACGGTCCTCAGCACCGGCGTGGACGTCTATCCGGTCCCCGAAAAGGCGAAGACCATGGACGTGCGCGTGTCCCGCATCAACAAGGTGCTGGGCATCGAGATCCCGGGCGAGCAGATGGTGGAATACTTCAAGAGCCTGGAGATGGAAGCTTCCCTGAACGGAGACATCATCACCGTAACGCCTCCCACCGTCCGTCAGGACCTGGAGATCGAGGAGGATTACGTTGAAGAAGTCGCCCGCATGTACGGCTACGACAAGCTGCCGACGACCCTGCCCAAGAGCGCGACGGAAAGCCGCATCTCTGAAAAGCAGGAACTGCGCAACCTGGCGAAGGCTGCGCTGAGGGGCATGGGTATCTCTGAATTCCAGACCTACAGCTTCGTATCGCCGAAGGCCAGCGATAAAGTCCGCATCCCGGCGGACAGCTTCCGCAGGAACTTCGTCAAGCTCATCAACCCGCTGGGCGAAGATACGTCCGTCATGCGCACCATGATCCTGCCCAACCTGCTGGACGTGCTGGCGCTGAACTACGCGAGAAGCAACGCGGACGTCCGCGGCTTCGAACTGGGCAACACGTTCTATAACAACGGCAAGGGCGAAGGCATCCTGCCGGAGGAAAAGGACGCGCTGTGCATCGCGATGTACGCGGAAGGCGAGACGTTCTTCACGCTGAAGGGCTACGTGGAAGAACTGCTGGCGGCGCTGGGCATCCACGGCGCGGAATACGAGGCCGTTTCCGACGACCCGACGTTCCACCCGGGCAGATGCGCGAGAGTGCTCGTAGAAGGCAAACCGGTCGCCGTGATCGGCCAGGTCCATCCGGCGGTCACCGAGAACTATAACATCGACACGGCTGTGTACGCGGCGGAGATCGACTTCGACCTGCTGTACAGCCTGGCGAAGACGGAGATCAAGTACGCTCCGCTGCCCAAGTATCCCGCCATGGTCCGCGATTTCGCGATGGTGGTGAAGGAAGAAGTGGCGGCAGGCGAACTGGAGAAGGCCATCAAGGCCAACGCCGGTCCGCTGCTCGAGAGCGTAAAGCTGTTCGACGTATACAGAGGAGCTCCGGTGCTGCCGGGCTTCAAGAGCGTAGCTTATTCCCTTACCTACAGGGCAGCGGACCGCACCCTGAAGGAAGGCGAGGTCAACGAGATCAATCAGAAGGTTCTGATTGCCCTGAAGGATGCATACAACGCGGTCTTAAGAGAAATGTAGCGAGGATACCCCATGAGCGAAAGAAACACAGTCGCCGTCAAGATCTACGGCCAGGAGTACAACATCTCCGGAGAGACCTCCAGAGAGCACATCATGAGAGTCGCCGACTATGTGGACAGCAAGATGCAGGAGATCGGTGACGCGGTCAACACCAGCAATACCGGCGTAGCCGTGCTGGCAGCGGTCAATATCGCGGACGAATATTTCGGCAGAGAGAGCGAGATCGACGAGCTGAAGGAAAAGAACGACCAGCTGGTGAGCGACACCCAGCGCTACGCGCTTCTGTGGGAAGAGGCGAAGCAGAGCCTCGCCCAGTACAAGGAAGAGATGGCGGGCAGCCGCGCGCAGCAGGAAGAGAACCTGCGCACCCTCACCGATAAGAACGACCGCATCGCGGAACTCACCCAGCAGCTGCAGGAAGTGACGGGTCACAACGAAGTGCTCCGCGCCAGATGCGAAGAGCTGACCAGAAGGGCGGAATCCGCGGAGGCCGCTCCGGAAGAGGCGCAGCGCACCATCCGCGAGCTCGAGGCGAAGAACCGCGACGTCGAGAGCAGCTTCTTCGACATCCAGATGGAGAACATCCACCTGAAGAACGAACTGGAGAACCTGCGCAAGCAGATGAACCGCTAGGAGTCAGATCATGAACGAAAAAGCGCTGCGCGTGCTGGAATATGAAAAGATAATAGAGATGCTGGCCGCTCAGTGCTGTTCCGGAATGACGAGAGACGCCGTCCGCAGCCTGAAGCCTTCCCGCAAGGTCCGCTGGATCGAAGAGGAGCTTCAGGCCGCCGACGAAGCGGTGCAGGTCATCCTGAAGAAGGGAACGCCGCCCCTGGGCGGGTTCTACGACATCAAGGGCGTCGTGCACCTGGCTGCCAAAGAGGGCAGCCTGACCCCGAAACAGCTGCTGGAAGTCGCGTACAACCTGGCTTCCGCGCGCAAGACGGAGGCGTTTCTGAATACGGAAGAACTGCGGCCGCTGGCCACCATCCAAGGGCTGGCGACCGCTATCACTGTCCTGGGCAGTCTCGAGCAGGAGATCGAACGCTGCATCCTCTCGGAGGACGAGATCGCGGACGGCGCCAGTTCCGAACTGCGCCGCATCCGCCGGGCCATCCTCAAGAAGAACGAGGACATCCGCAGCAAGATCAACCAGATCGTGAATTCCGCGGACAACAAGACGATCCTGCAGGACGCCATCGTCACGATGCGGCAGGGCCGCTACGTCGTTCCGCTGAAGGCGGAGCACCGCGCGAAGCTTGCCGGTATCGTGCATGACGAGAGCGCTTCCGGCGCCACGCTGTTCGTGGAACCCCAGGCGATCGTCAACATGAACAACGAACTGCGCGAACTGGAACTGGCGGAAAAACAGGAGATCCTGCGCATCCTCAAGGACCTGTCCGAACAGGTCGGCGCGGAGGAGATGGCCATCCGGGCCAACCAGGATATCCTGTATAAGCTGGATTATATGTTCGCGAAAGGCCGTCTGGCCTGCGAAATGAACGCTTCCCGGCCGGTTATCAATAAAGAGGGTTACGTAAACCTCAAAAAAGCGAGACATCCGCTCATCGACAGGAAGAAAGTCGTGCCCATCGACGTGGAGATCGGCCAGTCCTGCGATACGCTGGTCATCACCGGCCCCAATACGGGCGGCAAGACCGTCACGCTCAAGACCGTCGGACTGCTGTGCCTGATGGCGCAGGCGGGACTTTTCATCCCGGCGGCGGAAAACAGCAGCGTGCCCGTGTTCGAGAACATCTTTGCCGACATCGGCGACGAGCAGAGCATCGAACAGAGCCTGTCCACGTTCAGCTCCCACATGCGCAACATCGTGGAGATCGTCAGGAACTCCGCGGACGGCACCCTGGTGCTCGTGGACGAGCTGGGCGCCGGCACGGACCCGACCGAGGGCGCCGCGCTGGCCATGGCCATCCTGGACACCCTGCGAAGGCAGGGCGCCCGCACCGTGGCGACGACCCACTACACCGAGCTGAAAAAATACGCGATCTCGACGGACGGCGTGCAGAACGCGTCCATGCAGTTCGACGTGGAGACCCTGTCTCCGACGTTCAAGCTGATCACAGGCGTGCCGGGCAAGTCCAACGCGTTCGAGATCTCCCGCAAACTGGGGCTTCCCGAGGAGGTCATCCACGAGGCGAAAGATCTGCTGGAGACCGGCGACATCGCGTTCGAAGACGTGCTGACGTCCATCGAGCGCGACAAGCAGACGGCGGAGGCGGAACGCATCGCGTCCGAGAATCTGCGCCGGGAGATGCAGAAAAACAAAGAACGGATGGAAAAGCTGGAAGAAAAGCTGCGCGTCCAGAAGGAAGAGATCCTGGAAGAGGCGCGGCAGGAAGCCCGTTCCATCCTGGAAGAGGCGAAGCAGACCGTGGCGGACATCCAGCAGGAGATCGAAGACGCCCGGATCAACGCCGAATCTTCCGCGGCGCACGAACTCAACCGCAGCATCGAGGAAGGCAAGCGCAAGCTGAGAGAGCAGAAGAAGCGCTACGCGTCCAAGGCGAAGCAGGAGGAAGAGGAAAATCCCGAACCGCCGTCGCCTGACGAGATCAAGGTCGGCGCGCGGGTCAACGTGCTGTCGGCGGGCCAGAAGGGCACCGTCGTCACGCTGCCCGATTCCAGAGGCGACTTCATGGTGCAGATCGGCGCGATCAAGATGGGCGTCAACCTGTCCGGGGTCACGCTGGTGCAGGAGAACGTGACGGAAAAGCAGCGCCAGAAGACCATGTACTCGAAGATGTACGCCAGCAAATCCATGTCGGTCCCCCTGTCCTGCAACGTGGTGGGACAGAATCTGGACGACGCCTGGATGCAGGTGGATAAATATCTGGACGACGCGTTCATGGCGGGGCTGGAGACCGTGTCCATCATCCACGGACGCGGCGCCGGCATCCTGAAGAACGGCATCCAGCAGGCGCTGAAGAAGCATAAACACGTAAAATCGTTCCGCAAGGGAGAATATAAAGAAGGCGGCGACGGCGTGACCATCGTGACGCTGAAGAGGTAAGACATGAGAAACGTCAAGAAAGAAATCGCAGAACTGCTGGCGGCACAGGTGGAGAGCCTGACCGCCGAAGACATCGAAAAACTGATCGAGATCCCCGCGGATCCGAAGATGGGCGACTACGCGTTTCCCTGTTTCCGTCTGGCGAAAGTGATGCGCAAAGCGCCGCAGATGATCGCCGCGGACATCGCGAAGGCGATCGAGCCGAACGCGCTGTTCGAGAAAGTCGAGCAGGTGAACGCCTACGTGAACATGTTCATCGACAAGCAGGAGTTCGCCAGACTGACGCTTTCCGCGGTCTGCGAACAGGGCGCTGCCTACGGCAATACCGAGGGCGGCAAGGGCAAGACCGTCGTCGTGGAATACAGTTCCCCGAACATCGCGAAGCCGTTCCACATCGGCCATATCCGCAGCACCGTGATCGGCGCGTCCATCGCGAAGCTGTACGAGGCCATCGGCTGTAAAGTCGTGCGTCTGAACCATCTGGGCGATTACGGCACGCAGTTCGGCAAGATGATCGTCGCCTACCGCAAGTGGGGCAACAAGGAAGACGTGGAGAGAGAGCCCATCAAGACGCTCCTGTCCTATTACGTCAAGTTCCACGAAGAGGCGGAAAAGGATCCGTCCCTGGAGGACGAAGCCAGAGAGACGTTCACGAAGCTGGAGCACGGCGCCCCCGAAGAGACCGCGCTGTGGCAGTGGTTCCGCAGCGAATCCCTGAAGGAATTCAGCCGCGTCTACGATATGCTGGACATCCATTTCGATTCGTATAACGGCGAGTCGTTCTACTCCGACAAGATGCCCGCCGTGCTGGAGGAACTGAAGGAGAAAGGCCTGCTGCAGGAATCCCAGGGCGCGCAGATCGTCGATCTGGAGCCCTACGGCATGACCCCCGCGCTCGTCACGAAGAGCGACGGGTCCTCGCTGTACATCACGAGAGACCTGGCGGCCGCCATGTACCGCAAGAAGACCTACGATTTCGATAAATGCATCTACGTCGTGGCCTCCCAGCAGAACCTGCACTTCCAGCAGTGGTTCAAGATCCTGGAGCTCATGGGCTACGACTGGGCGAAAGACTGCGTGCACGTGCCGTTCGGGCTCGTCAGCCTGGAAGAAGGCACCATGTCCACGCGGCAGGGCCGCGTCGTGTTCCTCGAGGACGTGCTGAAGCGCGCCGTGGAGAAGACCCGCGAGATCATCGAGGAGAAGGGCGTCAACACGGACAACATGGAGGAGACCGCGAAGATCGTCGGCATCGGCGCCGTCATCTTCCAGGAACTGTCCAATTACCGCATCAAGGACTATACGTTCAGCTGGGACAAAGTGCTGAACTTCGACGGTGAGACCGGTCCCTACGTGCAGTATACCCACGCGAGAGCCGCTTCCGTGCTGCGTGCTTCGGCAGGCTCAGCACAGGCCGGTACGGACCCTGAGCTTGTCGAAGGGGCTATCAAGGCATTTGATATTTCTAATATGGATCTGCGCTACATCTGCGGCGATGCCGGCTATGAGCTGGTCAAGCTGCTGTACCGCTTCCCCGAAGTGGTCGCGGACGCCGCGGACAAGTACGAACCCTCCGTCGTGACCCGCCACATCGTGGACATCGCACAGGCGTACAATAAGTTCTATCACGACGAACGCATCCTCGTGGACAACGAAGACGAGAAGAACGCGAAGCTGCTGCTGACGTACGCCGCCAAACAGGCCATCGCAAACGGCCTGGCTCTGCTGATGATGAAGGCTCCGGAGAAGATGTGATGCAATACGAAGGCATGGTGTACCGGCCTCCCAGCGAGGCCTACAGCCTGATCCTTCAGGTGACGATCGGCTGCAGCCACAACAAGTGCCGCTTCTGCAGCATGTATAAGGATAAGAAGTTCCACATCCGCCAACTGGAGGACATCCTGGCGGATCTGCGGGAATGCAGGGCGTATTACAGCCGGGTCCGCAGGATCTTCCTGGCGGACGGCGACGCGCTGTGCCTGTCGAACGCGAAACTGCTGGCCATCCTGAACGCGATCCGGGACCTGTTTCCCGAATGCGAGCGGGTCGGCATCTACGGCAGGGCGACGGACATC
>JAEEGJ010027855.1_pt1 | contig 11301 bp, 6 predicted proteins | sample 8958761 | NCBI WGS metagenome assembly JAEEGJ01 (sample SAMN16246546, study PRJNA631951) | gut metagenome | biome: gut microbiome; feature: rumen; material: RS-attached | host: Bos | place: Iran: Karaj | collected 2018-10
CCAATCCCCATTATATAAATTATATTATTATTAAAGTACTATTGATATTATTTTTATATTTAAAAAAATTTAGATAAAAATAAAATACTATAATTTAACTTTTATTATAATTTAAGTAAAAATAAAATAAAATGGATAATCCAGAAAATAAAAAAATAATTGATTTATGTTCAAAAAAATTAGAAAAAGAACCAAATAACATTAAAACACTTTTACTAAGAACATCTTCCTATATAAATGATGAAAAATATGATAAAGCTGAAAAAGATGCTAAAACAATAATAAACATAGAGCCAAAAAATTCAACAGCATATTTCCTATTAGGAACAATATATGATAGACAAAAAAAATTAGAAGAAAGTTTAAAATTATTATCAAATGCCATTGAATTAAATCCAAACAATGTAAATGCTTTTTTTTTACGTGGAGCAATATACAATAAATTAGGTTATTTCCAAAAAGCAATAGACGATTACAATTTAGAATTAGAAAAAGACAATATGAAAACAATAAAAAAAAACATATATAAAAACATAATAAAAGTATTAGACATGAATGAAAACACAAAAGAAAATATTGATAAAATTCCATCTCAAAACAAATCAAATATAAACAATAGTGATATTGATGCAGAATTAAATAATTACATATATAATCAATTAAAAAATCTTCCAAGAAACCAAAATCAAAATGAAGATGATAAAGTACAAGAAATATATAATCCATCAGATGCAAATCAAAGTCAAAAATTATTTAAAAATATGGATAATGATGAGCAATTAAATTCAATATTAAAACATAGAAAAGATTCAATTAAAAATAATCAACCAATAAATAATAATCAAACCCAAAATCAAAATAATAATTATCAAAATAAAGGTCATATTTCTGATATAAATAATCCATCAGAATTTCCAGTAATGGTATCACAAGAAGTAAAAGATGATGAAGAAGAAGAAGAAGAAAATGAAGAAGTAGATAATAAAAATCCAAAAGGAAATGTAAAAATATCAGGAAGAAGAATGAGTCAATTACCAATGGGTTCAAATGCTTTTGCAAATAATAATAATCCTAGAAAATATGAAAAATGGGAAATTTTTCATAATCAAGGTTATGATGCTAGAAAAAAAGAAAATTTCCCTCTTGCTATTGAATATTATACTAAAGCTATTGCTTTACATCCCAAATATTTTAAAGCTTATTTTAATAGAGGTTTTGCTTATGATAAATTAGGACAATATGATAATGCTATTAATGATTATACTAAAGCTATTGAATTAAATCCTAATTCTGCTTATTCTTATTATAATAGAGCTATTTCTTATGATAAAAAAGGAGATTTAAAAAAAACTTTAGAAGATTTTTCTACTGCAATTAGATTATTACCTTCTAAAGTTGATTTTTATTTAAATAGAGCTTATACTAATAGAAAATTAAAAGATTTTACTAGTGCTGTTGATGATTATAATTATGTTATTAATTTAGAACCTGAAAATAGTAAAGCTCTTTACAACAGAGGATTATGTTATGAAAAATTAAATCAATTTGAGAAAGCCGAAGATGATTTAATGCAATGCTTAAATAAAAAAAATTTAAACGCTTTAGGAAGTGAAAATAATGTTAATATTTATTATCATTTAGCAAATATAAGAGAAAAATTGAATAAATTGGATGAAGCAAAAAATGATTACTTAAAAGCAATAGAAATTGATCCTAATTATGCTCAACCTTATCATGGATTAGGATTATTAATGGATAAGTTAAATAACTATGATTCAGCAATAGAATATTTTACAAAAAGTATTAATTTAGATGATTCAAACGCTATATTTTGGCATAACAGAGGATGCACATATAGAAATTTAGGTAAATTAGAACTAGCATTAGATGATATTAATCAAGCAATAAAATTAGATCCTTCAAATATGTTATTTTATGATAATAGAGCATATTTATGGAGAAAAATGGAAAAATTCGAAAATGCAATTAATGATTATAATATTATTTTAAAAAAAGAAAAAGATAACAATAAAGCTTTAATTAATAGAGCTTTTTGTAATGCAAAATTAGGTAATTTTAAAGAAGCAATTAATGATTATACTAAAGTTCTTATTAATGAACCTAATAATACTCATGCTTTATATAATAGAGCTATTTCTTTAGATAAAATTGGAAAAAGTGAAGAAGCTATTATTGATTTTGGTAAAATTATTGAAATTGAACCTATGAATGCTAATGCCTATTTAAATAGAGGATGCTGTTATGAAAAAATTCAAAATTATGATTTAGCTTATAAAGATTATGAAGCAAGTTTATTGATTGATAAAATTTTAGGAAAAGAAAATGAAAAATAATAAATCAAATTTTTTTATTTTTTTAATTTTTTTTTTAAAAGGTTTATTATAAAAAACAACCAAAATACATCTATAATTAAAAAATAAATAATTTTTAAATAACCTTCTGAATAATTATATAAAAATTAATTTGAAATTTTAAATATTAACCTATTTTAACTATTAAAACTGATTCAAAACTATTTAATTGGAAAACTTAATTAAAAAATTTATTAAAATTAAATGGAATCAATACCTTCATCTAATGAAAAAAGTGATAATTCTAAAAACAATAACAATAATTCTTCAGAAAAAGATAATAATAAACAAAAAGTATCGAAAACAACATTAGCTCAAAGTCAAGAAAGTAAATTTTTATTAGACTCAATTCAAATATTAAAGAATGGAGATGATATGGAAATAATGGCAAAATTAATAAATTTAAGTGAATATTTATCTCTTTCAAGTGATCAAATAGCAGATAATCCAAATATGGGTCCTTTACTTGAAGAAATTTGTAAAAATTTAGAAAAAACATATTTACCAGAATTAATAATTTATTCTCTCCAATGTATTAATTATATTTTAGATATTAATCCTGCATTTACATCTACTTTAAAAAAAGTTAATGCAATATCAAAAATAATTGTTTTAATGACTATAATTGAAGATATGAGTTGTTTAGATTATACAATAAAAATTCTAGAAAAAATTTCTTTTGAAAATTCTTATGCTTTAATAGAAAATAATGCATTCATATCTTTATTAAATATTATAGATTTTTTAGGTGAAGGACAAAGAAAATCAGTAATGAAAGCATGTTCAAATATGTCAATGAATATTTCTTCTGTAAGAGTTTTTAAATCTTTTATTCAACCTTCTTTAGAAATTTTGGCAAGTTTAACAAAATATAATGATAATGACATTCAAACAACTAATACAGCTATTTTAATATTTTATTATATTGTAAATAATATGACAGTTAACTCTTGTTTTAAAAGTAATCCTGAAATTATTACTGAAATTGGAAAATATTGTTTTATTGAAAATTGTTGTGAAATATTAAAAAGGTTTTTAGTAGAAAATCAACATGAAAAAAAAATTGGTAATGATTTAATTAAAAGGATTTTTAAAATTTTTGAATATTTATGTAAAATTTCAGGAGATTTTCTTGATAAAATTATTGCAAATAATATCCTTAATATTTTAGTTGATATGATTTCTAATGAATTTAATACTAATAATGAACAATCAGCAAAATCTACTATGTCTTTTTTGACTGAAATTTTTTCTTTGCTAACTTCATTTTTCCCTTCATATAAAAAAGACTCTTCAGAAGAAATAAAAAAAGAAAAAATATTAACTGAAAAAAATATGAATAATTATAAATTTTTATGTCAAAAAATTATATATTCATTAATCAATAATATAATGACAAAATCTGCTTGTTCTACTTTAAGTAATTTAGTTAAATTTTTACAAATATTTACTTATTCAGCAGAGAAAAATGTTATAGAAAATTTTATGGATTCAAAACCTCTTTCTCAAATAATAAGTAAATTACTTGATACAAAATATCTTCCTTATTTATCAGATTTAATAGAATTATTAAATTGTTTAATGAAAAAATGTCCAGAACATTTTATAGTAAATTTCCTTAGAGAAGGAATAGTAGAAAATTTAAAAAATTTTAAATTTGAAAAAGAAGAAAAAAAACAAGAAAAAGCAGATAATAAGAACAATAAAGAAAATGAAAAAACAAATAATTTAGAAATAAAACAAGAAGATAATCCAAATAATAATAATAAGGATAATAAAGAAAATAAAGAAGGAATAAATACCAATAAAGAAAAAATGTTAAGTATTATAAAGAAAGAAGAAGAAAATAGTGGTGATGAAATTATTGAACCAGAAGATATGGAAGAAGAAAATCAAGAAATGAAAATAGATAATTTTATAATTTCAAATCCTGCTCATATTATTCAAAGTGGAAATGTAGAAAAAAAAGATCCCAAAGATAAAAATGAAAAAGACAATGAAAAAGAAGATAATAAATATAAAGATATTATAATTGAATTTGAAAAAACAAAAGAAAAAATAAAAGAATTAAATAATTTATTAGTTCAAGAAAAAACAAAAGTAATGAAAAATATATTTACTGGAAATGAAGAAAATGAAGATAATGGATATAAAAAAATAGAAGAAAAACTATTAATTGAAACTAAATTAAAAGATTTAATAGACAATTATTTTAATGAAGATAAAATCCAAAGTTATTTAAAAAATCAAGATTCAAAATTAATAAACATTAAAAATGATTTATCAAAATTAAAAGATGTTTTAATGTCTAAAAAAGATATTGAAGAATATGATGAAGAATTAGAAAAAAATTTAAATGAAGTGATAAACATATTAACAAATTCATCAAATGAATTAACTTTATTTGAATTGGAAAATTCAAAAATATTATTAGCTTTATGTTGTTTCTACGATAAAAATTTCATGGAATATTATGATAAAATAAAAGAAGATGACACAGATTCACTTATAAAAGAAGTAAATAGTTCAGATCTTTTTCCAAATCCTTTACCAATAAATAATCAAATATTTAAAAAAACACAAATTTTATTAGATATATTAAAAAAAGATAAATCAAAATTAATAAATTATATTAATTGCCTTCAATATACAATAACATCAATGAATTGTTTTACAATGTTAGTTGATGATTCATCAGTTAATGATTTAGATGTTTATTATCATCATATTATGAAAAATGTTAAAAAATATGAATTAAAAATTGTTTATTCAGGAGATATTTATCAAGAAAAAGTTATTTGTGATGACAAATTAAATGATAATGAATTTAAAACAAAATTAAGTGAATATGATGCTGCTTTTAATGCTAATAAAGAAATTAAATTTTTAATTACTTCACATTCTACTTTCGATGATATTTTTAGTATTCTTGTTTCTCATACTAATGTTAAATTTTCAACTCATGAAAAATATGATGTTGATCTTATTTTCTATATTGAAGTAATGAAAAATGAAAAAAAAGAAATTATATATTTAAAAAATGATATGACTTATAAAGATGTTAAAAATGAAGTCAGTAAAGTATTAGAACAAGAAGTTTCTTCTTTGTTGGCTTTTCCAATTAAATTTGGATTAAGTTACAAATTAAAAAATAAAAAAGAAGAAAAAAAAGAAGAAGTAGTAAAAGAAAAAATTAAATCTAAAAATAATTTTACATTACCATCAAAGGAAGAATTATTTTTATTAAATATTAATAAAAAAGTATTTGAAATAATATATCATAATTCAGTAATATATAATAAAAATTTGTATGAAATAAAAAGATTAATGCCATCACTTTATTTATTAACAATGATATATCTTCCTTTATCATCATTTCAATCTTTATTTAATATTCCAGAGAATTTATTTACTCAAGAAGAATTAATTTCTCTATTTATAAATCCAAAAGTAACTTTATTAATATCAAAAGCAAGTAGAGATGGTTATAGTGTTTCAAGATCTTCAATTCCTTCATGGTGTAGAAATTTAAGTTTAGATTTTAATTATTTAACAAAATTTAATTCAAGACATTTATTATTTAAAGTATCATTTGATCCAAAAAGATCTTTAATCAATCTTCAAAATTATTTAAAAAGTAACGATGCATATTATTCAAATGAACATCAAATTACATTAGAAAAAAGTATGAGATTAAAAGTTATTGTTGATAGAGATAAAATTATAGAAAGTTCATATAAAATATTAGATGATCCAATAACTTCTAAATTTGCTGGATTTTTAGAATTTGAATTTAATGGTGAAATTGGTAATGGATTAGGACCAACTTTAGAATATTTTTCTTTAGTAATTGAAGAATTTAAAAATGATAAAAGTTTATGGTATAAAACAACTGATAATTATTTTTATCCTAAAATGGGAATCAATAATGATAAAAAAGCAATTGAAAAATTTAAATTATTAGGTTTTATTATTGGAAGAGCACTTTATGATGATAGATTATTAGATATTCCTTTAAGTAGAATTTTTTGGGATGTTGTTTTATTTAGACCAATATCAATTGATAATATTAAAATAATTGATAATGAATTAGGAAAAACACTTTTAGATTTAAATAATTTAGTAAATCAAAAAAGAAAATTTGTAGAAGAGAAAAAAAAATTAAATATAAATTATACAGATGATGATTTAGAAAATAATATATTATATAATGATGCAAAATTATCTAGTTTAGATATTTATTTTACTTTTCCAGGAAATGATTCAATTAAATTAAAAGAAAATGGAGATAATATTAAATTAACAATATTAAATATTGAAGAATATATAATGTTAATTTATAATTGTTTATTTATTCAAGGAATTGATAATTTAATTGATTCATTCAGAGAAGGTTTTAATATAATTTTTGATGTTAATTCAATTAAATGTTTTAAATCAATTGAAATTGAAGAATCAATTTGTGGAAGTTTAGATATGAAATGGGATAGAGAAACTATTTTAGAAAATTTAAAAGCTGAACATGGAATAACTAAATCAAGTAAAATTTTAAATGATTTGATTACTTTTATGACTAAATTAGATAAAAATCAAAGAAGGCAATTTTTACTTTTTACTACAGGAACTTCAAGATTACCTGTTGGTGGATTTAAAACTTTAAATCCTAAATTTACTGTTGTTAAAAGAACTTGTAATTCTTATGAAAATCCTGATGATTTTTTACCAACTGTTATGACTTGTCAAAATTATTTAAAATTACCAGAATATTCAAATTATGATGTTTTGGAAAAAAAATTAATTTTGGCAATGACTGAAGGAAATTCAGAATTCCATTTATCATAATTAATAAATTATATATTAATTAAAGAATTAAATAAATACGAAAATATTATTAATTGTATTATTTTTATTAAATTTGAAATATTAAATTTAAAATAAACTATATAAAATATAAATTTTAATTTTTTAGTACTTATTTAATATTTATTACATTAATAATATAGTAAAATACTAATATATCATATTTTTTTAATATTATCTGTTATAATAAAAAATCCATATATTATATGCAATAATAAAAAATTAATATTTAAAAACCAATTTCGAATTAATACATTTTTTCCAGTGTAGTTACTTTCATAATTTAAAGATATTTTTTTAAAAAAAAATATAATTGAAAAAAAGCCTAAAATTAAATATTTAAAAGTATATTTTTTCATTAATAAAGGAAGTAAACTAAATAACCAATAAATTTGAAAAATTGGTGCTTGTTTATTAAAACTTAAATGTAAAATAATAACTAAAATAAAAGTACTATTTCTACTCATATAACAAGCAGGAACTAAAGACATTGTTGTTATAAGAATTTCTTGAAATTTGATTAAAAAATGAATCATATTATATAATAAAGTAAATCTAATTAGAGAAAGAGGATAAGTAAAAATAGATAAACATAAATTACTATGAATATAATAAGAATGATAATATAAATTATAAAAATAATAATTAATAATATATCTATTCCCATATAAACAAAATGAAATAAAAACAAGAGAAGTATAAACTAAAATGGAAATGATTAAAAATAAATTAGCTTGATATGTAAAGAAAAAATTAAAAATTTGAATAAGTGTATTTTTTTGATACATTTTTCCGACATCAATTTTTTCATTTCCTTTATGATACTTTAACATAATATAAAAATAAATTAAAGGAACAAAACTAAAAGAAAACATTGCTAAATGAACAACCATAGCATAAAATAAAGCTGCAATATAATATAAATTTAATTCAAAAAGAATTAAAGTTCCAATGAAAAAATAAAGAGTAAATGAATCTGCAATTCCACAAGCACATAAATAGATAATTATAGGGTTATATAAATAAAATATTCCACAAAATCTATAATTATTCCTTAAAAAATTTTTAAATAAAAAAGAAAATGGTTTTTTATTTTCATTTTTTTTTTATTATTCTCTTGTTAAATTAATAAAAATTCAATTAAAAAAGCACAAATTATATCAGTAAAACATAATACATATTTAGATAAATCCTTATTATAAAAATTGATTAAATAAAATAAAGAATTAAATAAATTTTCATGATAATTATCTAAATGATATGGAGATTTAATATCAAAAATTTGTAATGCACCATTTGTTATATAATTATATGGAGATTTTATTGAATTTGTTAAATACGAATATTCTGGGAAAATATTTCCAAAATATTTAAAAAAAAAAATTAAATAAAATCTTAAATTAAATATAAAAAATTATTTTAAACAAACTTAAGAAAAATAATTATAAAAAACCTTCATAAAATCATAAAATAAAAAATAAAAAAAAAGAAAAAAAAAATGTCATTCTCTCGTCTCCGTCGAAACAATCAGCGTCAAAGAAATGATGATAACTACTCAAACTATAGTGGTAATTCTAACAACAGAAGTCAAAACTATCAAAATCAAAATTATGGAAATGAAAAATATGGAAATCAAAACCTAAATCAAAACTATCAAAATCAAAATTATCAAAATCAAAATTATCAAAATCAAAACTATCAAAATCAAAATTATCAAAATCAAAACTATCAAAATAGAGATTATCAAAATCAAAATTACAATAATCAAAAATATGAAGATCAAAATATTCAAAATCAATATTACAATAACCGTCAATACCATTACAACAATGACTTAAATAAAATAGAACATTCTGGTAATGTATCTCACGCTTCAAGTGAGACTAACTCATCAGCAACAGATCAATATATTTGTAACAACTGTATAAATGAGGCATTGATCGATGCAAAAAATAAGCCAAAGGATTATTCTTCAAATGGTGAAACTCCAATGGACATTCAAGAAAGATTAAATGCAATGCAAAGAATGAGAATTAATGATCAAGTTCAACAAAGAATAAAAAGAGCTGAAGGAGTTGCAAAAAATATTAATTATAATAATGATAAGGATAAATTAATTAAGGAAAATGAAAGAGGGAATTTTTTTTTAAATCAAGATAATATTGATTATCAAAAAGAAAGAGCAATGGAAAAATATAGACAACAAGAAACAAAAACAAATAATAGAAATTATAATGGAAATAATCCTGGAGTAGAAGCTTATTATAAAAATTATGTTGATAATTATAAAGAACCTGAAGAAAATGAGGGTGAAAATAAAAGAGTATTACAAATGAAATATAATGAAGAGTTAGAAAAGCAAATTGAACAAAATCAAAAATTAAAAGCAAAAATGAATAAAGATATTGATAGAAAAGTTAAAGAAGAACAAGATAGAGAAAATTATAATTATCAAAAAGAATTAAATGAAAAAGAAAAAAGAAGACAAGAAATGAATGATGAATTTTTAAGAGAAAATGAAAATTTAATGAGAATGAAAAATAGAAGAAAACAAAATGATAAATTACAAGATGAATATGATGAAAAAAGGAATCAAAGAGAATTAATGAGAAAATTAGAAAATGAAGATATTAAAAAGAGAGAAATGGAAGAAATGAAAAAAAAAAATTTACAAAAAGATTTAGATGAACAGATGAGAGAAAGAGATAGAAGAAAAAAAATGGAAAAAGAAAGAGATGGTAAATTTAGAGGTAATGATGGTTTTGGAGAATGTACTTGTGAAGGACAAGGAAAATGTTGTTGTTGTAAAAAAATGTATCCTATGAGTTTTCTTAATCCTAAAAGACAATATGCTCCTCTTATTAGAAATATTAAACAAAGAAAATTAAGAGAACAACAAAGAATTGCTAATAATGCAGGAAATCAATAAAATCTTTTATGGTTTTATGCTTTTTTTTTATTTTTATTATCTTATTTTTTTGTTATTTTTTTGAAGGATTTTTTTTAATTTAAAAAAATATATTTTTCTTCTAAGAAGGAAATTTATTTTTTTTATTTTTTTGAATTTAATTTAATTTTATTTATTATTTATTTATTTATTAGATCGACTTCAAATTTAAAAGGTAGATTATGGATTTTAAGTTATGAAGAAATTGTATTTTTTCTTCCATATAAATATTCTTATACAATATAAATTCAAAATTAAAATAAGGTAGGTAGAAAAAGAAAAGTAACAATTTACCTATTAGAGAAAGAATTTGAAAAATAGAAATATTTAATTGAAGCTTAAAAAGGAAAATCATATAAAAATGGGATTTGATAATAATTTAAGAATATATATTATGTTATAAAATTGCATCTTTATATATATAAATAATTTTCTTTAATTTAATCATTTTTTTTATTTTTAACTGATTTGTTTAAAGACTTAATTTCTTCTTTTTGTATTTTACCTTTTTTAAGTACTTTAATTTGATTATTTAATTCTTTTATCTTATTTTTTAAAGATTTAATTTCTTCTCTTTGAATTATATTTTCTTCAATTAATTGTTTAAATAATTTATATTTTAAAATAGAGAATCTTTTTAAAACCAAATCAACATTTGGATGACGAGGTAATGGAGAAATTAAAATTAAATTTAAATATTCTTGATTTTCTTCAATTTTAATTAAGTCTTTATTCATTAATTCAGATATTAATTCAATAATTTCTTTAATAGAAAAGCTTGAAACAAGTAATTTATGTTTCCGTAAAAAATCTAAACTAAATTATGATTGAAAATATTTATTTAAATTTCTGTTTTCTATTGTAATTGTTATTAAATTATTTTTAGGTATTAAAATGATTTTATATTCTTTAAATTTTTTTTCAAAAACAACTTGATTTTCAATCATTTTTATTATAATTTGAAAATTTAATGCTGTTTTTTAAAATTATTTTGTTTAAAAACATTTTAAATTTCTCTATTTAAATAATTGGTCAATTAATTGAAGAAATAATATTTCTTATAATTAATTATAAAAATATATTTTTTTTAATTTAATATTATGTAATATAATTGAAGGATAT
>JAEEGJ010027857.1_pt1 | contig 11300 bp, 12 predicted proteins | sample 8958761 | NCBI WGS metagenome assembly JAEEGJ01 (sample SAMN16246546, study PRJNA631951) | gut metagenome | biome: gut microbiome; feature: rumen; material: RS-attached | host: Bos | place: Iran: Karaj | collected 2018-10
ATATATTTCTTCTGTGCTCCGCTGTTGGTGTTGTTTGGGACACGCCGTTTAAAGTTCCGTATGCATATACCTGTAAGTTTATTTTGCTCAATGGTTTTGCACAACTATAAATTGTTTGATCCACATGACCTTTATTGTTCTTACCCTGCTTACTTCTTTCAGACAATGTAACCAAAGTTTTACATCTTCTTTTCAATGTGCAGTTTGCAACAACTGTTGGATTGCCTTGAACATAGAACATATAAGGGCTCATTACAGGGTAATACCATTGGGCTCCGGAAGACACCTCAAAGTATATGCCATATTTGACATATTTTGCAATAGCGGTAAGCGTTGGGGAAAAACCATCGCAAGTTCTAACCCCATTTATACCCGTTCCAGCGCAACCATCCTCGTTACATCTTGCTTTTTGCTGAAACTCTCCAATTTGTCTCATTAAAGTTTCTGGCACCATGTTCTCTAATTCTTCAAACACATCATCTTCTGTTGTAAACACAATTATATTGGCATTGTTTGTGTTTTCATTTATCAAGTCGCTAATATCTGATATGTTATCCGTTGGTAAAACATAGACACGTTCTGTCTCCATATTAAGTTTGAACACATAATCGCCTATGATGACAATGTGGGAAGAGTTCAACACATGTTGGATAAAATCACTGCAGTATACCGAGTCAATGTGTTTTTTTACTGAATCGTTCTGTGATTGCTTATAATCATATAAACTTGTGAAATTCAATTCATCCAAATAGTCCATGCATTCAGAAAACAAGCTGTCGTTAAAACCGTCCTGTTCAGGAGAAAAGTACTCAATGAAATTTTCATAATCAAACATCGTCCCAAATTGCAGAATTCCATCATAAACAGTTATTCCGTTTACAATAGACGGATCCAACGCTTTTGTTATGCTTTTATTCTCTATTTTCTCCTTCTCGCAGCCCGCAAAAAACATCGCTCCTGCGAGAATTGCTGTTGCCACTATGGGCAGAATTGTTTTTTTTATTCCCATGATAAAAAAATTTAAAACTAGGCAATCAAATTAAAACTGATATGTTTAGCCTTTTCACATATCCGTTAGAAACACTGGACTCTGCTTGAACCACCTCCCAGGTTTCCACAAAGGTGGCGGGAACCATGTTTGCGCTTTTACAAGTCCGCCGCTTGTCACCCCCACCTGTTCGGTTCCTTTTAAGGCGGGGGCAACCTTACCCGACAGGCGGGTCAGATATACCACAAATAGTGTTGGCTATAAGTGCACATTCAATTTTCTCTCCTTTTTCATGAAAAGCATTGCATGCATTTGTGGCAGGCCCAGCCAGTCCGCAACACAGGAAAAACGGCGTTCCACGAAGTGCCATATATGCCCATTTGATTAGTGATGCACACAAAACAAGCATTTTCAAAAATTCTTTATGCACCTTTTTTGTCATAATGTTTTTCTTGCTTTCCATGTTACAAAGTTACCACTTTCTATTGGGAAAACCATATTCAAAACATTGTTAATTTTGTTCAATTTTCATTTTATTTACTAAAAAAATGAAATCTGCTCGCTTTTCTGCCTGCAATTTTATTATCTTTGCAAATGTAAAATAAGAGAATCTTCGCTATGAAAGATAAACATATTATAAAGGTTACCAATACAGTAAGAGATTCCGCCGCAAAAGCCGACAGGAGGAATGTCAACAATTTCCGTGACGATTTTTCTCTCATCATGGATTTCCGCCTTCTGATGGAAAACATTGGGATAACGCTGAACCAGCCTTACAGGACTATGGAGCAGCGTCTTTTGTTTGTCACTGGCGGACATGCTGTCGCAGAATTCAACGCCATTAGACATGAATTACATAAAAACGTAATGATATTGATGCCGGAAAACTGTACGATGGAACTGCTTTCGGCAAGTGATGATTTCAATGCCCATGGGCTTGCTTTCAAGGTCAGGGATTCGGAAGGCTATGGTTTCATCCAGTATAATTCCTTACGGTTGGAGCTGTCCACCAGGGACGGGGATTTTATGGAGAAGTTTTTCCAGTTGTTTGATGAACTGTTTTCAATGAAAATCAATGATCCGAAACCGTCGGAAAGCCTTTGCTCCTTTGTGATGTCCTATCTGCATTACCTATACAATATTGCATGCGGCAACACTCCATTCATCAGTCGTAAGCAGAAAAAATTCAACGAATTTATCCAACTGATAAACATACACGCCTTGAAACATAGGGAGGTGTCCTTTTATGCCAATCTGTTAGGCGTTTCGGACAACTATTTGAGTGTGATTGTTAAGGAGCAGAGCGACAGGACCGCCAAAAGTTGGATTAACTACATCGTGGCCAGAGAGGCAAGAATTATGTTGAGAGGTTCCGATGAAAAACTTGAAATGATAGCCTTTCAACTGGGTTTCTGCAACGCCACGCAGTTCGGAACCTTCTTCAAGAAGTACACCGGCCAGACACCGATGGAATACAGGAACGGGAAGGGAATTCCGTTGGGTGAGGCGGAAGAGAAATGATTTTTTTCCGCCAGTGCGGCATTCCGTGTTTGAAAAATGGCTAATTTTGCAAATTGAAAAAAAAATTTATGGCTAAAAACATCAACGAAGAATACCGTTTTGCAATAGAGTACTACATCTTCCGTGAAGGTGACAACCTCATCGCCTACTGCCCGTCGCTTGACATCAGCACATCGGGCAAGGATTATGGCGATGCCGTCAAGAACTTCTACGAACGGTTTCAGATTTACGTGGAGACCTGTCTTGAAATGGGCACTCTTTGGGACGATCTCAAGGAACACGGATGGACAGTTACGGAGAAAAAACTAATTCCTCCAACATTCAGCCGTCTGCTCCGCAAGCCAGAAGTCTCACGTCTCCTCGGCGGACACACCAACTATGAAAAGGTATCGGTTCCCATGCGCATACCTGCAATGGCATGAAGAAACTGTCAAATATCTCAACCAAGGAATTCCGCAGCATTTTAACCCTGTTAGGTCTGCGGCAGATGAGGATTTCCGGCGGACATGAGATTTGGCTGAAACCAGGATCTCACCGCACCGTTGTTTTCCAGACACATGTGGAACCCATTCCTGAATTTGTCGTTAGAAATGCCATTCGGGATCTTGGAATGACACGTCAGGAATTTATGGAGATTCTGGAATCAATGTAGCCACGCCGTGCTTTTTTTTCCGCCACGGGAGGCGTTCCGTATTAGGATTTTGATTATTTTTGCAAATCCTTCCGCGGGAACGGAAATAATACCATTAACCATTAAAAATTAACAAAATGAACAAAATGAACGACAACGACCATTTCATCCGATTCGACTGGGCCATGAAGGGAATCCTCCGTGACAAGGCCAATTTCTGCGTGCTGGACGGGCTGCTGACCGTGCTCCTAAAAGAGGAGGTGCATGTGCAGGAAATCCTTGAGAGCGAGGGCAACCAGCAGCACAGGGAGGACAAGTACAACCGTGTGGACATCAAGGCCAAGGACAGCCACGGCGACATCATCCTCGTGGAGATACAGCAGACCGAGGAGTACTACTACCTCCAGCGCATCCTCTACGGCGTGGCCAAGGCGGTCACCGAGCACATCACGCTCGGCGAACGCTATGCGAAGGTGAAGAAGGTCTACTCCATCAACATCGTCTACTTCGACCTTGGGAAGGGCAGCGACTACCTCTACCACGGCCAGACCAAGTTCAGGGGCGTGAACACCGGCGACCGGCTGGAGATCACCGAGAAGGAGCGCAACGGCATCAGGCTGCTCTCCCCGGAGAATGTCTTCCCGGAATACTACATCCTGCGGCTAAAGTCCTTCAACAAGGAGCCGGAGAACCCCATGGAGGAGTGGATGGAATACCTGAAGAGCGGGCGCATCCGCCCCGACACCACCACGCCCGGCCTGCAGGAGGCCAAGCGGCGGCTCGACTTCCTGAAGATGTCGCCCCAGGAGCAGCGCATCTACGAAAGGTATCTGGACGACAAGGTTTACGAGGAGGATGTGCTCACGACACGCGAACGGAAGGGAGAAAGGAAGGGCGAAAAGAGAGGTTTCAAGAAAGGACATGCCGAAGGGAAAGCCGAAGGAAGAGCGGAAGGCCTGCAGGAGGGAGTGGAGAAAGGCCGCGCGGAAGAGCGCATCGCGATTGCCGCAAAAATGAAACAGTTGGGGATTCCGGCGGAGCAGATTGCCCAATCCACGGGGATTCCGGCGGAGGAAATCAAAGGGATGTGAAAAACAACTATTAACTATAAACTCTTAACTATAAACTATAAACTGAATAAGTGCTTTGTGGAATCCCAGAAAACCGGCGTAGGCCCCTTCTCCGATCCGGCACTTTTTCACTTTTTCCTGTGTAAAGATTTTTTGAAGCGAAAAAAATTCCTTTGCAAAGTTACATTATTTTTGCAGACTTCAAGAAGCGGAGTTGCATGAAATTAAAAAATATCACATTATTAGGGCTAATGCTCTGCCTTTTACAGTTTGTCGTCCCCGTATACGGGCAGAACAAAAAGGCTGAGCTGACCAACGAAAAGAAGAAACTGGAGCAGGAGATCGCCCAGCAGCGCGCCCTGCTGAAGAAAACCCAGAAGAGCAAAAACGCCTCACTGCGCGAAATCCAACTCATCAGCTCCCAAGTTAAGAAACAGGAGAAGCTGATCGCCACCATCAACGGGGAAATCAACTGCATCGAAGGGGAGATCGAGGCCAACAGCAGGGAAATCACCAAACTGGAAAACAGGCTCGAAGTGCTGAAAAAGGACTATGCACAGTCCGTCTACATCACCTACAAGTACCGTCACGTCCTAAACAAGGCCTCCTTCATCATCTCCGCCGGCAGCATCGGGGAGGCAGTGCGGCGCATCCGCTACCTGCAGGAATATTCCTCCGTGCTGAAACGGGATGTCCGGCACATCCAGGAAACTCGCCAGACACTGCACAAGAAGGAGGAGGACCTGCAGCTCTCCAAGCACAACAAGCAGCAACTTCTTCAGGATGGCAACCGCAAAAAACAGCAGCTGGCGCAGCAGAAGAAGGAAAAGAACCAGATAGTCTCCAAGCTGAAAAAGCAGGAGGGGCAGATACAGAAGGAGATAAACAAAAAAATCCAACGCCAGAAAGCGGTGAACGCCGCCATCAACAAAATAATCAGCGAGGAGATAGCCAAGTCGAACAAAAAGGCGGCATCAACCTCCACCTCCGCCAAACCGGCCGCGAACGCCACTCCCGCACACCTGACACTGACCCCGACAGAATCGGCTTTGGCCTCCGACTTCGAGAGCAACAAGGGCAAACTGCCCTGGCCGGTGGAGAAAGGCAGCATCGTAACGCCCTTCGGCCCCTACTCCCATGCGGAAATCAGCTCCATACAGATACCGAACGACGGAATAAACATCGTGACCGAAAAGGGAGGCAAGGTGCGGGCGGTATTCAACGGCACCGTCTCCGGAGTGGCCAGCATCGGCGAATCGAAGGTGGTGATTATACGTCACGGAAACTACCTGAGCGTCTACTCGAACCTCGGCAGCGTCTGCGTGCAGAAGGGCAGCAAGGTTACAACCAAGCAGACAATCGGGACAGTCTATTCCGAGGCGGGCGAAAACAGTGCGGAGCTGCATTTTGAAATTCGCAAGGAGAGCACACCGCTCAACCCGGGCTTATGGATAAAACGATGAAAGGGAAAATGACGGACAAGGACAAACAACTGGAAGCCATGGGGCGGCTGCTCCACATAATGGACGAACTGCGGGAGAAATGCCCGTGGGACCACAAGCAGACGATGGAGTCGCTGCGCTGCAACACCATCGAGGAGACCTACGAACTTGCCGGAGCCGTGCTGGAAAACAACATGGACGAGGTTCGCAAGGAGCTTGGCGACCTGCTGCTGCACATCGTCTTCTACGCCAAAATCGGCTCGGAACAGGGTGCCTTTGACTTCGCGGATGTGGCCAACGGCATCTGCGAGAAACTGATTGTCCGGCATCCGCACGTCTTCGGGGAGACGCAGGTGCGCTCGGATGCCGACATCCGTTCCAACTGGGAGAAAATCAAACTTTCGGAGGGAAGGAAATCGGTCTTGGAAGGCATCCCGGAGGCGCTGCCCGCCATGGTCAAGGCAATCCGGCTGCAGGAAAAGGCACAGGGCATCGGCTTCGACTGGAGCGGGAACGAAGGCGGCTGGGAAAAACTTAAGGAGGAGATGGCCGAATTTGAGGCGGAACTGAAAAGCGGCGACGCCGAAAACCGCGAGGAGGAGTTCGGCGACATGCTCTTCGCGCTGATAAAATGCGCCCGCAACTACAACATACAGGCGGAGAACGCTCTTGAGAAGACAAACCGGAAGTTCAAGGCCCGCTTCCAGGCCATGGAATCCCTTATACAAAAGGATGGAAAACAGCTGAAAAACATGCAGCTTTCAGAAATGGAACCCTATTATTACAAAGCAAAGGAGATGTTGTACCAAAAAGAGAACCGATAATATGAACGAACAGCAACAACCCATCACAAAAAAAAGGCTGACCTCCGCCTGGATCTCCACAGTGCTGAGCATATCGCTCGTGCTGATCATGATCGGCCTGTTGGGAATCATACTGATAAACGCCAGGCGCATCACCAACGAGACAAAGGAGAACATCGACTTCGAGGTCATCCTGCAACCTGACATTGAAACAGGGGATATTCTTTCAATCCGCAAGGAAATCGAAGCGATGAAGGAGGTGAAATCCACCGTTTTTGTCAGCAAGGAGCAGGCGGCAAAAGAGACCATCGAACTGCTCGGGCATGATTTCAGGGATGTGGTAGGTGACATACTGCCGCCATCCATCATATTGAAAATCAAATCGGATTATACGGACACCAAACATCTGCAGCAACTTGAGAAACAACTTCAGATGGACCAGCGTGTATACGACGTGCAGTACCAGCGCACATACGTGGAGAACATCAACCATAACCTCTCCACCATAAGCATGGTGCTGATCGGCATCAGCTGCATACTGCTGTTTATCGCCATTTCGCTATTGGTCAACACAATGCGGCTCTCAATATACGCCAACCGCTTCCTGATACGGAGCATGCTCTACGTGGGCGCAAAACGCTCCACCATCCGCCGCCCATTCATCGCAAAGGGAATCTGGCAGGGAATCTGGGGCGCACTTTTAGCCATGGCTGTGCTGACCGGCGGCATCTGTCTCGGACACTCCTATACGCCATCCGGCAACTTCACCCTGATCGCCACCGACAACGAGACCATCGGATACTACACTTTATTATATGGTATCCTGTTGGCATTGGGACTGCTGTTCACATGGCTGGCCACCTCCTTGGCAGTAAGGAAATACATTCGCATGAAACTGGACAACCTCTACTTCTGACACAAATGAAATATATTTCATTTTAATGGTCCGGCATGCCGATTTTTTTTCTACTTTTGCACCTTCAAATAAAAGTATAGCTATATGAATCAGAAGAACCAGAAAAATACCGCGAAAAAGGGCGCGACCGCCAAAAACAGCACGAAACCGGAATGGGCTCCCGGAATGCCCTTCACCCTTACGAACTACATCCTGATGATAGCAGGTGTTGTGATTCTGCTCATCGGATATTTCATGCTTTCCGGAGGCGGCAGCGACGACCCCAGCCAGTTCAGTGACGCCATCTTCAACGCACGGCGGCTGAAAGTGGCGCCGGTCATCCTTGTCATAGGTTTTGTGGTGGAACTGTTCGCCATAATGTACCGTCCACGCAGAAATGCGGAGGAGCCGGAAGCAGAAACCAAAGCCTGACATTGAACTATGGAAACATTTGAAGCCATAATCCTGGGCATTGTCCAGGGACTGACAGAGTTTTTGCCCGTCAGCAGTTCGGGACACCTTGCCATCGGCAACGCCTTGCTTGGCGTGGAGACAGACAACAACCTGCTGTTCGCAGTCATGGTGCACGCCGCCACCGTGCTGAGCACCATTGTAGTGCTGCACAAGGAAATCTGGCAGCTGCTCAAAGGGCTGTTCGCCTTCCGGCTGAACGAGGAGACCCGTTACATCGGCAACCTGCTGCTTTCAATGATTCCTGTCTTCATTGTCGGGGTCTTTTTCAAGGACACGGTGGAGGAGATTTTCGGCTCCGGCCTGCTGGTTGTAGGCATCTGCCTCTGGATCACAGCCGGACTGCTTGCCTTCTCCTATTTTGCACATCCGCGTCCCAAGGAACGTATCGGCTGGAAGGATGCAATTGTCATCGGGCTCGCCCAGGCGGTGGCCGTCCTGCCGGGACTTTCGCGTTCAGGCAGCACAATAGCCACCGGCCTGCTTCTTGGCAACAAAAAGGAGAGCGTGGCCAAATTCTCGTTCCTGATGGTGCTTGTCCCCATTTTGGGCGAAGCCTTCCTGGACACACTGGACTTTGTTGAAACCGGCGGAGCAGCCTCCGGCATCAGCGGCACAGCAATGATATGCGGATTCCTTGCCGCATTTGTTGTGGGGTGTCTCGCCTGCAAATGGATGATCAACATCGTCAAGAAAGGCAAACTCATCTATTTTGCCGTCTATTGCGCGCTTGCCGGCACCTTCGCCATCCTGTGGCATCTTTTCGCCTGACATGAACATCTATCTGATGGGCTATATGGGTTGCGGCAAGACAAGGGCCGGACGGCGTCTGGCCGCCCATTCCCGACGTCCATTCACCGATTTGGACACATTGTTTGAGACCCGCCTCGGAACATCCATCCCCGATTATTTCAGGCATCACTCCGAAGAGGCCTTCCGGCAGGAGGAGCGCAAAATGCTCCATGAGACAGCAGGACTTGACAACAACATCATCGCACTTGGCGGCGGCACACCCTGTTTTGAAGACAATATTGACTGGATTAAAAGCCACGGCATTTCCGTATATTTGAAAATGAACGAACTTGCCCTGTTCCACCGTCTGAGCCGCTCCCACAAAATCCGCCCGCTCATAGCAGGGATGGACGCCAACCGGCTGCTGGAGCACATCTGCCGGCAGCTGCCGCAACGGGAGACATATTACAGTCAGGCGGACCTGACATGGCCCGGCACCAATGTGGAGATACCCGCGCTTTGGCAGCGGCTGCAGGAACTCCTTCAAACAAAAGAATCCGAATGAAAAAGGAATCCTACCAATATTTCCGTCTGGAAAACGGCATCAAAGTTATACAAAAGGAGGTCGACTCCCCCATCACCCACGTGGGCATGGTGGTCAACACCGGAACCCGTGACGAACTGCCGGAGGAGAACGGCATCGCACATTTCATAGAGCATACTATTTTCAAGAGCACCCGCAAGCGCAACACCTACCAGGTGCTTTCCTATCTGGAGAATGTGGGCGGTGACCTGAACGCCTACACCACCAAGGAGGAGACATTCTTCTACGCCTCCGTCCTGAACGAATACTTTGGCCGCGCCCTCGACCTGTTGTCCGACATAGTGTTCAACTCCGCCTTCAACACAAAGGACCTGGAAACCGAAAAGGAGGTGGTCTTAGAGGAGATCAATTCATACAAGGACAATCCGGCGGAGCTTATTTTTGACGAATTCGAGAACCAGCTGTTCGCAGGGCATCCGATAGGGACATATATTCTCGGCACAAAAAAGAGCGTGCGACGCTTCAGCCGTGAGGATATACTCCGCTTCATGGCACGCACATACCACACGGACCAGATGGTGATATCTGTGGTGGGCGCCATCCCCTTCGCACAATGTGTGAGGCTCATACGGAAATATTTCGGGAACATCCCCAGCCATCCCCGCGACTACCGGCGCGAGCCATACCAGGACTACCGTCCATCCCACATCCGCAAGCAGCTGCGCGGCAGCCAGACCCACATGATCATCGGCAGGGTGCTGCCCCGATACAACGACAGGAAACATTTGTGCGCCACCCTGCTGAACAATATGCTCGGCGGCCCCGGCATGAACACCCGCCTGAACATGGCGCTTCGGGAGAAGAAGGGGTATGTCTACTCGGTGGAATCGGCATACGCCGCACTGAGCGACGCCGGACTCTTCACCATCTATGCCGGAATGGACCACAAAAACCTTGAGAAATGCCAGGAGATGATCCACGACGAACTGCGCAAACTGCGCCGGACACCCCTTGGCCCGCTCCAGCTGCAACGCGCAAAACGCCAGCTTATCGGACAGACCTGTCTCACCAACGAATCCAATCTGACGGAGATGCTCTCCATCGGCAAGAACCATCTGCTGTACGACGAGGTGGAAACAATACCCGAACTATTGGCCAAAATGGAACTGATCACCGCCGGAGAGCTTATGGAGATGGCCGATGAGATGCTTGACGGAGAGCAACTCAGCAGCCTGCTGTACATATAACCAATTTAACACGAAAGCACCATGACACACAAAGCCGGTTTTGTAAGCATTTTAGGGAACCCCAATGTCGGCAAGTCAACACTGATGAACGCCCTGACAGGCGAACGCCTCTCAATAATCACCTCGAAGGCGCAGACCACACGGCACCGCATTATGGGGATTGTGAATGGGGAGGATTTCCAGATTGTCTATTCGGACACCCCTGGTATGCTCAAGCCATCATACAAGATGCAGGAATACATGATGCGCTACGTGGAATCGGCCCTGCAGGATTCGGATGTGCTGCTCTACGTGGTGGAGGTTGGCGAACAGCAGCCGCCTGAAGAGTTTGTCAGTAAGATAAACCGGCTGAAAATTCCATTAATCCTGGTGGTGAATAAGATTGACAAGGCTGATGCGGAGAAGACCTCCGCCACCAAAGCCTGCTGGGAGGAGATTCTGCATCCGCAGGCGGTCTGCTGTGTCTCCGCACTGCAACGGGCCGGCCTGGAAACCATTGTGGACCGGATTGTGGAGCTGCTTCCCGACAACCCGCCTTATTTTCCGAAAGACGAACTGACCGACCGGCCGATGCGCTTCTTCGTGTCGGAAATCATCCGTGAAAAAATCCTGCTGCAGTACAAGAAGGAGATTCCCTACAGCGTGCAGATTGAAGTCCAGTCCTACAAGGCAGAGGAAGAGCTGACCCGCATTGAGGCGATGATTTATGTGGAAAGGGAGAGCCAGAAGGGGATAATCCTCGGACACAAGGGCGAGGCCATCAAAAAATTGGGCATTGCGGCACGGCAGTCCATCGAGGCATTTATTGAAAGCAAGGTGTTTCTGGCGCTCAGCGTCAAGGTGCAGAAGGACTGGCGCAATGACGACAAACGGCTGCAACTGTTCGGTTACGGAAACTGAACAGCGGCAGCCGTGTGAACCTGTTGTCAGGCCGTTCCGGCTAAAGGGTATATCCG
>JAEEGJ010027858.1_pt1 | contig 11299 bp, 8 predicted proteins | sample 8958761 | NCBI WGS metagenome assembly JAEEGJ01 (sample SAMN16246546, study PRJNA631951) | gut metagenome | biome: gut microbiome; feature: rumen; material: RS-attached | host: Bos | place: Iran: Karaj | collected 2018-10
CAAATGTAGATTTGTTGTCATTAATATATTGATTGATTTTCTCTAATGCCAATTCAATATGTCTTTTCTCGCCCTTCTTATCTCCGTCGAGATGGCTTTGCATAGCATCGAGTCGGCATTTGAAAACTCCTGGTACTGGATAAAATTCATGCGAAGAACATATTTCGCTATTGCCAAACTCAATAAATTCTTTATATCGCTTTGCTATTGAAAGTATTCTAAGCTTGATTATTATTGGATTAGGTCCGATTTCTTGTGCAATCAAAGTGTCACATATTTCAATACAACGATCTACATCTTTGTCGTTAGGTGTATAATCGATATTAGCTAACTGGGAGTTTCGATTCTCGCTTAGTATTATCTCCGTGATAGAATCCAATTCGTGGGTTAATGATGATGCATCAAATGCTTTATCGACTTGCACTTGACAAGCTGATAAAACAAGAACTGCGATGGATAGTAAGATGTAAATCCTTTTCATTTATATTGTGTTACTTTAGTTCGAGATAATTACGTTATTTATAGCTCTCATATGCCTTGCCAAAGGCTTCTTCTCTGCAATAGCTATCGTACAAGGCGGTATCGCTCAAATATAATTGCTGAGAAGAGACAATCTTATCACGGCCTTGTCCTCGGCCATGAACTATGGCAAAGGCGTATGTATATTCAGCAGTATCGGAAACCCTTACCGCTAACTTGCCGTCAATATTGCATAATGAGAAACGAGACATATTTGATAGGCTTTCAAGTACAGGAATATCGCCAATCTTTGTTGCACTTGCGTTGTCAAGACTAACGATAATCGAACAGCACGTTGGATGTGCGATTTCTTCGTCTAAAGATGCCACTCGTTTCTGTCTTAAAAGAATCACCTGCAAGGTATCATTATCCGTCCAGCCCTCGTTGTTTCCGCATATAATAGACGAAAGAACACGTTCCTCTGTCTGGTCATTTATTTCCAAATCACCTATGTTTATATCAGAAACAAAAACACCATCCCTGAACTCATATCCAACCGTCGGAATACGTCCTTGAGCCACCACGTATGGAGCAAGCACAAACTTATACGACTCCTTCTGTGCCTTCGTCAGCCAAACGGGAGTCTTCATAAGGTTATAGCTACGGAAAAAGCTCGATGCGTTCTTATTGCCGATAATCCCCTCAAAATTCTGCTGCAAATATCCCTTGATGTATTTGTAGGTGTTGAGGATATTATTCATCTTTATGCGCTGTTTCATCTGCGCCTCGGTCTTAGGGTTGCCCATCTTGGTTGGTTTAGACCTGCCAAATGTCACACCATTCACCTCATAATAAATGGTATTTGCCTTCGTTCCTGACACTTTCCCAAATGAAGATTTTACTTTAACCATATCTTTTCCTTTCTAAAATAATTCGTTCTTACTCTTAACATACTCCATCGTTTCACCATCGTTTGTCCATAGATACTACATCGAAACGATGGACATGATATGGAGTTGATATGGAGTAACGATGGAGTATCTACCTTGTTACTGCTTGCAAAGATACTACTTTTTCCGGAAGAAAAAGAAAATTTGTGCAAGAAAATCACAAAAGACAAATCCGTTTTTTTTTTCTTTGAACACAGAAGTCACGAAAGAAACGGAAGTTTTTGTCTATTCTGTGTTTTCCGTGTTCAGAAAAAAAATAATGCGATATTAATGTGTTATTGATGATGATTAATGTAGGTTCGCGGAGCGAAAACATATAATTTCTCGTTAATATCACGTTAATGTCGCATTAATTTTGAGTGTAAAAGTACATTTTTCCTATTTTTTGTTCTTTGTTTCGGAGAAATGTTGTATATTTGCAATCGCAATAATAATATTCATGGCACCTAAACATGAAAAAAGAGAATATAAATATTGTTAATGGAGTTAAAAGAATGGCTGATTTGTTTGGTCATTCCGAGAATTTGATTACTCTCTCTCTCTCTCTCTCTCTCTCAAATATTCTGTAGGTACTATAAATCCTTACACCTTACAGTTAAGTCGCGGTTGTCCGCGCAAACATAGGCATTTCTTGCAATAGCAGGAGATGCCCAATCATTTATTTTGTCATAAATCTTATAATTTTAAACCAATAATTTTAAAATCTAAATCGATTATGAAACATTTAATGAAAGTTTCTTTGATGGCATTAGTTGCCATGTTTGCGTTTAACACAACGGCTGATGCTCAGTTAGGTGGTCTGCTGAAGAAAGCGAAGCAGGCTGTGGGTGGACAATCTAAGGAGAAGGCTTACGATCCAAGAGAAGCACGTGCTGCGAAGGAAGCGGCCGAAATAGCTGCTCGTACTGGTCAGGTTGAGCTTAAGAACTGGAAGACAGGCGAGATAGGCAAAGTTGAGAACACATTCGTTTGGCGAGGTGAACCTGCTCAAATCAAGACCTCAGAAATGATTTATTATAATGAGAAGAACTTTTCGGACAAGGCTTCTAAGAAAAAGATTATTGAGCTGTTCTTGGACGACGAGAAATTCAACAATCGCAAGCGTGCTGCTGACGACATTCTGAAAGACCGAAAGATAGTAGCGGTTTTGTTCAAGGCTGATAGTTGGACGATTAATCGCGACAATATTGATAATATAACCTCTCGTATGATAGAAATGCAAGTCGTTTCTGAGCTGACTAACGGCTTCACAATTTGTGACGAGTGGGTTGTAGGCAACGACTATGCTGGTGGTGGAAACTATGCTGACGCTATGAGGTTTACGCTAAAGATAACCACTAAAGGCGCTTATGGTAAGAATGGTGAATATCGTTGGTACTTGAAGGATTGGGAACACAAGGACAATGCTGACCCATTGGCAGACCTATAGATCATAGTCAGACCAAAGGAAATGCCCTCTGAGCAATCAGGGGGCTTTCTTGTGTCTGATTTTGTGTGATAATTTGAAGTAACCTTAATAATCCTAAAAAAAACGTGTCTAAGCCTTTGTTATGTCAAAAAAAGTTGTATATTTGCAATCGAAGAAATAAGACTGAAACTACTTTTGTGGATATAAAAAAAGTATTGTCTCTTTATTTTGTAAATTATGAATAGAATTAAATTTCTTTTTTCATTTTTGCTGCTTTGCCAAATGTTTATTGCATGCGTACCAGAGCCTGCAACTTGTTTGTTTAGATTTGAGCTTGTAAATAACTCTCAGGATACAATTGGTTATTCTGTTTATACTCATAAGAAACACATGAATAGCGATGAAGTGTGTTATTTCGTTAGCTACAATTCTATTCCCCCTATGAGGTCTTATATCGGAGGCGCTCAGCATTACGGATATGACGACTCATGGAGCAGTTTCTTTATAGAGGAGAATATTGACACTCTGTACATCTATATAGCGAAAGAAGTGCCAGAGGCGAAAGGTCAAAGATGTAAATTGCCCGATAATGACAAGGTGCTTAAAGTTTATAAATATTATGAGGGGAATACTGATTTGAAGCATACGATTTCACCTACTATCACATATCCGTAATGCTATAATGTAAAAGAAAAAGAACAAAGATAAAATCTGTAACTATTCTCGATATAACAAGCCCTTTGAGCAATCAGGGGGCTTTTTTGTGTCTAATTTTGTGTGATAGTTTGAAGTAACCTTAAATATCCTAAAAAAACGCGTCTAAGCCTTTGTTATGTCAAAAAAAAGTTGTATTTTTGTACCCGCAAAATTAACGGAAAACGCGTCAGAGGCTCTAAAAACCGCCAAAAACGCGATTTTGACCTAAAAAACAACCCGAAAAATAAATGACAGACGAAACACAGACTTTTGATCACGATAGAATTATCAAGATCAACATCGAGGAAGAGATGAAGTCATCGTATATCGACTACTCTATGTCGGTTATCGTGGCACGTGCCCTTCCTGATGTCCGTGACGGATTCAAGCCGGTTCACCGTCGTATCCTCTATGGTATGCTCGGTATCGGCAATACAAGTACGAGCCCTTACAAGAAATGTGCCCGCGTGGTAGGTGAGGTGCTCGGTAAATATCACCCACATGGTGACTCTTCTGTATATGGTGCCCTCGTGCGCTTGGCACAGGACTGGAACATGCGCTATACGCTCGTTGACGGTCAGGGAAACTTCGGTTCTGTAGATGGTGACTCTGCAGCTGCTATGCGTTATACGGAGTGCCGTCTCTCAAAGATGGGTGAGCACATCATGGATGACCTCGAGAAGGATACCGTTGATATGGCTAACAACTTCGACGATACCCTCACAGAGCCTACCGTGATGCCTACGAAGATTCCAAATCTGTTGGTAAACGGTGGTAACGGTATCGCCGTTGGTATGGCTACTAATATCCCTACCCACAACTTGGGTGAGGTTATTGACGGTTGCTGTGCCTATATCGACAATCCAGATATCGATACTGACGGTCTCATGGAGTATATCAAGGCTCCAGACTTCCCAACAGGTGCCTATATCTACGGTATTCAGGGCGTTAAGGATGCCTACGAGACAGGTCGCGGACGTATCGTGATTCGTGCAAAGGCTGAGATTGAGTCTGATGATTCTCACGACAGAATTGTCGTTACTGAGATTCCTTATGGCGTAAACAAGCAGCAGCTCATCGAGTATATCGCAGAGCTTGTCAAGGAAGGCAAGATTGACGGTATCTCTAACGTGAACGATGAGACTGGTCGTCAGGGTATGCGTATCGTGGTTGATGTTAAGCGTGATGCGAATGCCAATGTTGTCATGAACAAGCTGTTCAAGATGACAAACCTCCAGAGTTCATTCTCTGTGAACTGTATCGCTCTCGTTAAGGGCCGCCCACGTCTGCTCACGCTCAAGCAATGTGTTAAGTACTTTGTACAGCACCGTCACGACGTAACTATCCGTCGTACAAAGTTCGATAAGAAGAAGGCTGAGGCTCGTGCTCATATCCTTGAGGGCTTGATTATCGCCGTTGACAATATTGACGAGGTTGTAAAGATAATCCGTGCTTCAAAGAACCCTTCTGATGCTCAGCGTGCTTTGGAAGAGCGTTTCAAAATCGACGAGCTCCAGTCAAAGGCTATCGTTGATATGCGTCTCTCGCAGCTCACAGGTCTGCGTGTTGAGGAACTTCATGCAGAGTATGAGGAGTTGGAGAAACTCATCGCTTACTTGCAGCAGATTCTTGATGACCCAGAGCTTTGTAAGAAGGTTATGAAGGACGAACTCTTGGAGGTTAAGGAGAAGTATGGCGACCCACGTCGTACTGAGATTAAATATACTTCTGAGGAGTTCAACCCAGAGGACTTCTACGCTAACGATGCAATGGCTATCACAATCAGCCACCTCGGCTATATCAAGCGTACATTGCTCGACGAGTATAAGCAGCAGTCAAAGGGTGGCGTAGGTTCTCGTGGTTCACGTACCCGTGAGTCAGACTTCACAGAGTTCCTCTATGCAGCTGACGCTCACGATATGCTCCTGTTCTTCACCCGTCAGGGACGTGTTCACTGGCTCAAGTGCTATGAGATTCCAGAGGGTGCCAAGGATTCAAAGGGACGTGCTATACAGAACCTCTTACAGCTTGAGGCTGGTGACTCAGTTAATGGTGTTCTCGCTATCAAGAGCCAGAAGTTTGTTGACGAGCAGTTCCTCCAGACACACAACGTGGTATTTGCAACAAGGAATGGTATTGTCAAGAAGACACGTCTTGCTGACTACTCACACCCACGTTCAAAGGGCGTTATCGCAATCAATATCCTTGAGGGCGACGAGGTTGTAAACGTAATGCTCACTAACGGTACTGACGAGCTTATTCTCGCAAGCCGTAATGGTCGTGCAGTTCGTTTCAACGAATCTACCATCCGCACTATGGGACGTGTATCTACTGGTGTTCGTGGTATGAACCTCAACCTTGAGGAAGAGCCAGACAACTACGTAGTAGGTATGATTGTGGTCAACGATCCTGATAACGATACCGTAATGGTTGTCAGCGACAAGGGTTATGGTAAGCGTACAAAGGTAGAGGACTATCGTGTTACCAACCGTGGTACTAAGGGTGTTAAGACTCTCAATATTACCGACAAGACAGGTAATCTCCTCGCTATCGAGAATGTACAGGACGATGAGGATCTCATGATTATCAACAAGTCTGGTATCACTATCCGCTTCGCCGTTGCCGGTTGCCGAGTAATGAGCCGTGGTACTCAGGGTGTCAAGCTCATCGACCTCAAGAAGAAGAACGACTACATCGCAAGTGTATGTAAGGTTATGCACGTTGATGAGGATCCGGAAGAATTCGATGAGGCAGAGGAAGTAGATGCTCAGGATGCTGAAGGAACAGCAGAATAGTAGTCGTCTTTGGCACAAAATCAAAAAGACATACTTAATATAAAACTTTAACTCATTTAACTCAAGGCCCAGCCCTCCTTACTGCGCTAGCCTCTTGTCCCATTATGGGGGAGGATGCCCGCAGGGCAGAAAGAAGTCGCAATTAGGGGTCTCAAATAACAACTAAATTATGAAGAAGATTATTTTCACAGCACTTGTAGCAGCATTCGCTACAACCTCATTTGCTCAGGATATCGTGAAGCAGATGAAAGGACAGGCTTATTCTGAGGCTGTCTCTACTCTTAACTCTGCTCTGTCAGGTCTTTCTGCTGAGCAGAAGGCAAAGGGTTATAACCAACTCGTAGAGATTAGCTACCCTGACGCTGCAAAGGCATTCCAGGATATCACTCTCGCTAATGTACAGAAGAATAAGGTAGAAGCTTCTGCCTATACTCCAATCGTTAATGCTCTTAACGATGCTGTAAAGTGTGATGAGTTCGACAACCAGCCAAATGATAAGGGAAAGGTTGCTCCTAAGTTCCGCAAGAAGAATGCAGACCGTCTTGCAAACTTCCGTGCTGTTCTTATTAATGCAGCTAATGAGACACAGGACGCTGATCAGAAGCTCTCTCTCGCTAACGCATACATCAATTCTTCTGAAAGCCCACTTTTCGCAGAGGCTCTCAAGGCAGGTGACCAGTATCTCGGTTATGCACAGTTCTTTGCTGCTGCTGCTTATTACAACAAGGAGAACTGGAACAAGGCTGCTGAGTATGCAGAGAAGGCTCTCAAGTGCGAGGATGTAAAGGAGAATGCTGAGCAGTATCTCGTATCTGCTCTCACAAAGAATCTCAAGACAAAGGCTGATACTCTGGCTTACCTCAAGAAGCTCAACGATATCAATGCTGACAAGTACATGGCTCAGATAGCTTCTCTCTACAATCAGATTGGTGAGAAGGATCTCTCAAACAAGATTCTCAACGATGCTATTGCAAAGGATCCTAACAACAAGATGGCTTACGCTATCAAGGGTGAGAATGCAATGAACGCAAAGAACTGGGATGATGCTATCAAGAACTTCAAGAAGACTGTTGAGATTGACCCTGAGTTCACAGCTGTATGGTTCAATCTTGGTGTTTGTGCAAGTTCAAAGGGCTTCGACCTTAACGAGCAGCTTAGCGAGAACGGTCGTCTCACACCAGAGAACGATGCAAAGGTTAAGGATGCACTCAAGGAGGCTATGGGCTACTACGAGAAGGTTCGTCAGCTTGATCCTAACCGTGAGAAGGTTTCAAACTGGCCTTACCAGCTCCGTATGATCTACAATGCTCTTGGTGAGAAAGACAAGGCTGAAGAAATCACAAAGATGCTCGGTGAGTAATTCTTGCTTAGCTTAAAGTATAAAGGTAATCGGCATCCGTCATTAGGGCGGGTGTCGATTTTCGTTTTTATGGCTAATTTGGATAAGAAAATAGACAAAAACAGATAACAATTAATAGAAACATTACTCAATACTCAGTATTTTAGGCGCTATTTTTGTTGTTCTGCAAAAAAATGTGTAACTTTGTACTCGCAAATTAGAAACGGGTATCAGCTTAAGGCTGACCACACTATTTTATTTTCTTCATATAGAGAAGCACTTAAATGAAAAGGTTTTTGTCTATATTGCTGTTGATTTTGTCTGTGCAATGTACCGTTGGTATCTTTGCACAGGGTAATGGTGATGTGTCTGGTGATGCTAAGGCGACAGACAGACTTCGCAAGGCTGAAGTGAAGAAACAGCTTAATGATGCGAAGGTAAATCTCAAGCAGAACAAGAATCTGGACAAGACAGAGGCTGCTATGCGTAAGTTGCTGGCTGATAGCTTTAATATCCGTGACAAACGACTCCATGCCACGCTTATAGAGGCTTTACGCAAGCAGTATAATCAGGGAAATGAAAAGTTGTATCTTCATCAAGCTTATGATACTACGCAGTTATTCCTTATTGCACGTAAGATATTCGAGGCTGCAGAGCGATTGGACAGCATAGAGGCTCTACCGAATGAGAAGGGTAAGGTGGAATATGCTTATCGTGAGGATAATGTACAGCTTATGGCGCAGTTGTATGGCAATCTTTATACAGGAGGTGTATTCCTGCTTAATCATCGTAAATATAATGAGGCTGTGCAATGCGTGAATACATACCTCATGGCTCCTGAGTGGACTATGATGAAAGGAGCATTGAAAGTGGATCCATTACATCGTCAGCATGCCAGTTATGTGATGCTTGCCGCAGGATACAGAAACGAAGATTTCAAGTCTGCGTTGAAATACGAAAGTGATGCTTTGAAGTATCGTCCTCGTCTGCAAACTACTTTGCAGTATCTTGCAGAAATATATCATGGGAAAAATGATTCTGCGCACTATGAGCGGTATCTCGCGTTAGGTGTTGATTCTTTCCCACGCGACAGATATTTCTTCTCTCGTCTCGTGGATTTATATTGCAATCGTAATGATTATAAATCGGCACTTGGTGTGACTACAAAGGTACTTGCTGCCGATACTACCGATTTTTCCACAAAAGTGATAAGGCAAACGTTGCTCTTGAATCTTGCACGATATGATGAGTGTGTGGCACTTGGTGATAAGTTGATAGCCGAGAATTGTTCTGTTGCTGACGTTTACTATAACAATGCGTTGGCTTATTATAATCAGACAATGGGACTTGAAACGGGACCGTCGAATAAACGTAAAGAGCGTGAGAAGAAACTTCATGAGCTTTATAGGAAATGCCGCCCTTATATGGAGAAATTCCGTGAACTGGAGCCTAATGAAAGAACTAAATGGCGTCCGGTACTCTATAATGTGTATCTGAACCTGAATATGGGTAAGGAGTTTAGTGAGTTGTAAATGAAAAGTGAAAAATGAAAAATTATAAAATACAGATTAGTATTTTTCACTTTTCATTTTTCATTTATGATATTTGGTAAAAAGAGAAATTTGGATAAACAAATAATGAACGAGATATTAGGAAAAATCGGGATAAAGAGTCTTAACCCTATGCAGGTGGCTGTGGGTAAGGAGATAACCTCGTCACAGAAGGACGTGGTAATCCTTTCGCCAACGGGTACAGGAAAGACATTGGCATATATGCTTCCGTTGCAAAATCAGTTGGATAGGGATGACATCAACGTGCAGATGCTGGTTATTGTGCCTGGCAGAGAACTTGCCTTGCAGTCGCATGAGGTTTTGCAAAGCCTGAAGTGTGGGTTGCGAAGCATGGCTTGTTATGGTGGTCGTGCCACTATGGATGAGCACCGTAAGATGCGTGAGGTTAATCCACAGGTGGTGTTCGCTACACCAGGGCGCCTTCTTGATCATCTGGAGAAAGGCAATATATTATGTGATAGCGTTCAAGTCGTTGTCATTGACGAGTTCGATAAGTGTCTTGAGATGGGCTTTGCCCGTGAGATGAGCGCGATACTCGGTTTTGTAAGCGATGACTGCCGTCGTGTACTTCTCTCTGCTACCGATATGGATGATATCCCGCGTTTCGTGAATATGGGTCGCACCGTGAAGCTCAATTTCATTCCTGAGAATGAGCAGACTAACGACCGTGTAGAGTCGTTCCTCGTGCGCAGTCAGGAAAAGGATAAGCTCGGTACGTTGGCATTGCTGCTTTCTGATATAGGCGAGGCTTCCTCTATCGTATTCCTTAACTACAGAGATTCCATTGAGCGTACATCCGAGTATCTGAAAGCGAATGGCTTCTGCCATGTTGTTTTCCATGGCGGACTTGACCAGAAACAGCGTGAGCAGGCTTTGCATCAGTTCTCTAATGGTTCGGTGCAGATAATGGTTTGTACCGACCTTGCAGCTCGTGGTCTTGACATTCCGAAGATTGGAAATATCATTCACTATCACTTGCCTCTTAGTCAACAGGAATATATCCATCGTGTGGGTAGAACTGCTCGTTGGGATGCGTCTGGCAGAACTTTCTTCTTGCTTGGTCCTGAGGAGAATATGCCTGAGTTCGTGGAACTTGAGCCAGAGGAATATCAGGTGCAATCACAGGTAGCTAAGCCTATGCTTCCGCAGATGGTGACTCTCTATATCGGCAAGGGTAAGAAGGATAAGATAAGCAAAGGCGATATCGTTGGTTTCCTATGCAAGATAGGTGGTTTGAAGAGTGCGGAGATAGGAAGGATTGATGTCTATGACCGTTACTGTTATGCAGCCATCAACAGGAAAAGCCTCCGTGCCGTACTGAAGAATACCGCTGGTGCGAAGATAAAAGGAATGAAGACGGTGGTGGAGGAAATTAGATAAGACCCACCCCCAGCCCCTCCCGTAAAGGGAGGGGAGTAGTTACATAATTCAAATCACAGGATTGACACAATTTATTATAAACATATTATCTCTTTTTTGCAGGAACCCCCATTGCGAAAGATACCATCTACTCCCCTCCCTTTATGGGAGGGGTATGGGGGTGGGTCTTAGGGACTTGGGAGTCGGTCTTTTATTATTCTGCCTCCTCTCCTGCTCCAATCCTCAGCCCACAGTCACCCCTTGGGGCGAGACAATAGGCGAGGATGGCGCGCCTGTGCAAGAAGTTGATACGGCAGGGGCGGTGTCGCTGAGTGATATTGTGGATGCTGGTGAGATGATAATGCTTACGGTGTCAGGACCTGATACGTATTATGACTATCATGGACATGGCATGGGACTCCAGTATATGCTCTGCGAGAAGTTCGCGCAGAAACTGGGTGTAGGGCTTCGTGTGGAGGTGTGTAAGGACTCTGCCGAGGTAATGAAACGCCTTGCAAATGGAGAAGGAGATATTGCCGTGTTCTCTGATTATAAGTCATGGAAGGTGGCAGACAGTAAAGGAGAGATTGCCAATGAACTGAAGGCTTGGTATAAGCCTGAACTTGTTACGCAAGTAAAACAGGAGATGCGCTCAATGTTCACCGTCGGTATGGTGAAGAGGCGCGTATATCCTTTCATGCTCAGCAGTAAGGATGCTATTA
>JAEEGJ010027859.1_pt1 | contig 11299 bp, 8 predicted proteins | sample 8958761 | NCBI WGS metagenome assembly JAEEGJ01 (sample SAMN16246546, study PRJNA631951) | gut metagenome | biome: gut microbiome; feature: rumen; material: RS-attached | host: Bos | place: Iran: Karaj | collected 2018-10
CGGCCACATGAGCTTCTAAGTTCTCGGTAGTGCCTGGGATTTCGTTCAACTGCTTCTCCTTGTTGACAGGTGGCTCTTGTGGCACTGTGTTTTGGGTGGCTACTTGTGGATTGTTGCCAGTAAAGTTTTGTAGTTGTCCCATCATCATACCAACCATCTGTTTCGTGAACGGGTCAAGTTTGTATATTTCGACCTTCATGTCGTCTTTCAGCTCATCGAAGTCCTCAAGAAACATCTTCAGTTGTTCCTTCTGTTCTTCGTTGATGCCTGGAATGGCGTCAAGATCTTGGTTCTCCATCATTTTCTTGAACATGTTCAAGAAGTCGTCAAGTCCGTTATTGAGGTTGTCGTTTTCCATTGTGTGTTGTTTTGTGATCCTTTTGGGGACACTGAAATGGTCATCAAATACCATTCCGACTGCAAAGAAACGAATTTTTTACGGAATGATTGTGACAGATTGACAATTTTTCACGAATATTGCATCTCTAAACTTCCTTCTTTCAACTCTCAACTCTCAACTCTAAACTTTCAACTGACTCTAAACTCTAAACTCTCAACTCTAAACTAACGAAAATGGAATTCACCACAATAAAAGTACAACTGGGCGAAAGCATGGCATGGGTTAACCTCGACCGCCCCGAGGTGCGCAACGCGCTGAATGCCGAACTGATACGCGAACTGACCGAAGTCTTCGACTGGCTCAATAGCCGCGACGACATTCGCGTCATTATCGTAAAAGGCAATGGCAAGGCATTTTGTGCAGGTGCCGATTTGGCTTACATGAAGGATATGGCTGGATTCAGCTACAATCAAAACATTGCTGATGCCGAAAAGCTTTCCAAGCTGTTCCAAACCATCTATTTCTGCGACAAGGCCGTCATTGTCGATGTGCATGGTGCCTGCATAGGCGGTGCCAACGGCATCATCGCCGCTGCTGACATCGTGATTGCTGAGAAGGAAACGAAATTCGCTTTCTCGGAGGTGCGTTTAGGCATCACACCAGCTACCATTTCTCCTTTTGTGGTGGCAAAAATTGGAACTACTGCCGCCAAGGAATTGATGCTCACAGGTCGCCGTTTTACTGCCGATGAGGCCAAGACCTTCGGCTTGGTGAATGCTGTTGTCGATGAAGCTGAGATGATTGATACTGAACGACAATACATCGACCATTTCCTGCAAGCCTCTCCCGATGCCATCGCCGAATGCAAAAACCTGCTCCGCTTGGTAAGCGGCACCACCGATCGCTATAATCCCATCTTCATGAATACTTCGGTGCTTATCGCCAACCAACGTATCTCAAAGGCAGGGCAGGAGGGCATGAAGGCGTTTTTTGAGAAACGGAAACCTGAGTGGTGTCATTGATTACGCAAAAAGCAAAAGAAAAACACCGCAAAAAGCAAAAGTAAAATACCACAAAAAGCAAAAATGGTTTTTCTAATTCAATTATTATCAGTGTTTTGCTTCAGTGATTCTAAAATAGATATTGCTTTAAAAGAATTTGTACCTGTGCCTCAACAAACAATAGAACACCTCCATGAAAAAACGCTTTCTTTTCCTTCTTCTTGTTTTGTCCGCTTTGAGCGTTTTCCCGCAAAACAGCGAGGATGTGCTGACTTTGCCGGATTCGTTAGTGGGGCGGCTGAAAGAACACCGCAAAGCAGATTTGGCCCGAGCAGAGGCTTTGAATGCGGCAATTATGTTCTATTATGATGAACATAGGATTTTGGAAGCAGAATCCTACATAAACGAACTAACTTCGTTGTCACAAGATTTGAAAGACAATTATTGGAAGGCTTTAAGTTTATTTTATAAGAGTTTATGTGCATACAAAAACTGCGATTATTCTGGTTTTTTACGTTTGATAAACAAATCTCAAGAAATGGTAGAATCGTTACGGGAAACAAAACGAACAGAGTTTTTACTAACCCAGATTTGTCTTATGAAAAGTGCTTATTACTATAAAATCAAGCAAATTCCTGAGTGTCAAAACTATATAGAAAGGGGGCTGGCTATTGCGGAAAGTTGTGGCTTTGAAGAACTGAAATACAAGCTTTACAACAACCAAGGAACTTTATTGATGCGTATGGAAAGCTATAAAGAAGCCATAGCACATTTTAAAAAACTCTTTGCTAACAAAAAAATAACCGATGAAACCAAATTGGAGGTGATGAGTAATATTGCTACTTCTTTTCAACATTTAAAACAGTTTGATTCCGCCTTTTTATACCTTGATTCCATTCTCAACTATATTCCCAATGCGAAGATAAAAGAAACATTAATCTTTGACAATCTCATTATAAGTTACCAACAAAAAGCTGTAGGTAATATTGAATTAAAACAATGGAATGAAGCTATGCAATGTTTGGCTCATTCTAGTGAGTTATTGGAAATACATGACGATAAACATGAATTGGCTGTAAACTATTTGTATAAAGCAGAGGTAAATAATGGTATAGGAAAATACGAATCCGCCCTCGCTCTTGTTGATTCGGCCATTATCTACTCAAGAGAAGTGGAGGAAATAGAATTGGAGTGGCACGCAGTCAAGCTAAAATCTGAGATTTTAAAAAACCTAAATGATTGCGAAAAAGAAGTGGAGAATCTTCGCTATCTTATCATTTTGACGGATACTGTCAGTAATCGAGAAAACATTTTGAAAGTACAAGAACAGCGTTATCAGCATGATGCTCAAGTAATGGAACAACGCTATGAACTACAACGGCAGGCTTCGCGTCAACGACAAATGATTATTGTCATTTTATCTGTTGTATTGGTAATAATTGCCATTTTGGTAGCCATTCTCGTTTTGCTGAACAGAAAACGTTTGGCCTCGGAATTGGAATTGCGCAACCGTGAAATCACCGCCAAATCATTGGGTAAGATGCAAAGCAACGAAATGCTGAACGATGTCATCGAAAAGCTTTCCGCAATGGAAGAGCATCCTGAAAAGAACGTTTTGCCAGGAGCCATCCGTGATCTGAAAACCCTTGTGGATGCTGATACCAAAAAAGATTTTGACCTGCATTTCGTGCAGATGCATCCTGATTTCTACCAAAAGCTCTTGGCCGACTTCCCAAAACTCACCCAAAACGAGCTTCGTCTTTGCGCTTTCATCAAATCCAACCTTAGTATGAAAGAAATTGCGGCCATCAACGGCATTTCTGCTGACTCGGTGAAGACCGCCCGAAAGCGCCTGCGCAAGTCCTTGAACCTCACTGGTGAGGATACGAGTTTATTGGAATTCTTGTCGAAATATTGAGCAATTTGCCAAAATTGTATGATTTTAGTATCAATTTTATGTAAAAATTGACATAAAATAGAATCAATTTTATGTGAAAAATGATTCTTGTTGGTTACAAATCAATTAACTTTGTCATTATGCAAGTTGTATAAAATACTAATAATCAAATCGCTAATCCATTGTTCCCCTATTGTCCCCCTACAAAATGGGACTTGTCCCCCCTTTGCATGGCACCGAAAACTTGACGGCTTTTCATAATGAGCTAGTTTTGCCGAAAATTTTGAACGCAAACTAAAAACTCATTGTTTAACGTAAAATTCAAAAAAATGAAAAAAGTATTTCTATTCATTGTTTTGGTGGCGCTGTTCACGACAACAGCCACTAATACCATTGCACAGAACCGCTGCGTGTTGAAAAACGACAAAGGTTCACGAACCCTCATCACTTCTTCTGATAGAACGGTGACTTGTCATCAAGATGGTCCTTTGACCTCTATTACATCATTGCCCGAAGTGAAGCCTAAAGCAAAAGGTACAGCACCTACTCACACACTTAATGTTTATCCACCTACTGGATGGGATGGAATTTTTGTTAGCAACCATATTGATGTGTCTATTTCTTTTTACCCTGATATGGGTGACCATCTTTCAGTTCAACTCGAAGAAGGCACTTACTACATACTAGTTCAAGGTGTGAATTCTGAAAATGAATTGTTTGGATGGATTTGGACAAACGATAGCTTAATATTCGACGAGGATACCAATATTTATCCAGATTTCAATGAATGTATTTATGACATAAGCGTTGATTTCGTTGATGAGAATGGCAATTCCTTTAATGATATGGAATTCAACAGTGTATCATACTACCCTGAATTGATTTGGTTGGATTTATGTGAAGGAGATATGGTATCAGGTTCATTCGCCTTTGCAATAGAAGGCGTTGAGTATATTGAACAACTACCGGTTCGCTACAATGGTTTCGATGAAAAGAGCTACTTGTACTTGTATGCTTGGTTGGAACCAGGCGATAACAAAACTTATTTTATTCAATGTCCAACAATTATAGGAATGCATGAAAGCCAGCATTTTACTGTTAGAGCTGATGATTTGATTGTGATAGAAGAAACATTTACAGCCAAAAACGGATATGACAATTGCTGGTATAGCACCGAAGTTTGTCATATCCAAAATGAAAATGGTATGTGGGGAGCTTGGTCAGTAATTTTCCACATGGCAAACAGGTTTGATTCTTCAAAACCTTATACTGTTGTGAGTAATGCAAGGAATTACGGCGTAAACAACTATGAAACGAGACCCAAAACCATAATAAGGCCTTGCATTTTAGATGGATATGATTACAACAACGTTGAAGACGATCCCATATATAATGGAATTATCAGAACGTCATTGTATTTGGATGCTGATGGCAACGTGGTCAGAGAGGCGATGCCTCAATTTAAAGAAGGTTCTTATCATTCCAGTTATCCAAACTTTTTTCCCGAAACGCCAGCTAAGAAAATTACGCCAAGCGACAAAATGACCTTTTTTGGCGAAAGAACGCCTTTGGCTCATTATAACCCTGAGGCTTTCAACATCAACCATAATACACCTTTTGGCCAGACTTATTTTTCAGGTCGTTTTTTATTCAGCGGCGAACAAACCTGTGAACGTACATGCGACAATGATTCTTTTATTCATGTTTGGATTGGAGGCGAAGAGGCTTACAATAACAGTGTTATCCAGTTCAATTATAATGGGAATCTTTTTCGGCTTGAACCCAACGAGCCGACGGATGTGGTAATAGAAGTCAACAATGACCATTTATTTGCTAATGGCGTTCCAAAGACAAACGTCACTCGGGTTGAATTCGATTTAGGAAGGGACGATGCCATGCCTCCTACCATGACTTTCTTGCGTGTGCTTGATGGCAACGGTGACGAAACAATTTGCCATAATAGACTGTCTTTATCAACTTTGGTTTTTGGTTGTGCAGATTTCACTTGGAATTGGACGGAACAATTTGGTGGCGCTTACGAGCATCTTCTTTACAATGACAAGCCCGAAGTGGAAGTGCTTTACAGCATAGATGGTGAGATATGGGAACCTCTTGCTTTTGTCGAAGACGAAAGCCTGTTCCATGTCGATTATGGCAATGTGTTTGTGGCAGACTTGGGACAACTTGAAAACCGTGCCTTAGACAAATGGGTTTCCTTAAAATTCACCCTCACCGATGAAGCTGGCAACACACAAACCCAAACCATGGAGAATGTGTTCTATGCTGGCGAGATGATTTCCGTCAATGAACACGTTACGGAAAGCCTACAACATCAGGTTTACCCGAATCCCTTCACCAACAAAGTGAAAATCACTGCCGCACAAGCCGTGGAAGGTGAGGCCAACATTGCTGTTTACAATGTGTTAGGCGAGCAGGTTTACAGCAAGGCCGAGAACTGCACAGAAACTAAGGAATTCACCATAGACGGCAGCGCTTGGAAGTCTGGTGTTTATTTTTACAGCATCAATACCGAAAGCGGTTTGCTGCAAGGAAAAATCGTAAAGAAGTAAAACTTTTTTCAATAATGAGTGTTGAAAGGGCATCCGTTTGGGTGCCCTTTTGGGTGTTTTTGAAAATTCTTTCTGACGATTTCGGCAATTTCAGGGGAATTTCTGTACCTTTGCTCCAAATTCAAAACGAAACAGTATGAAAAAATTTGCAGTAATCTTAGCCGGCTGCGGCCGTAAGGATGGCAGCGAGATCAATGAGGCCATCACCCTTTTGCTCTCCATCGAGCAACACCATTGTGAATACCAATGCTTTGCACCCAACCGTCCCCAGACTGAGGTCATCGACCACCTCACCGAGAAGCAGGTCAAGGAAGAGCGCAACATACTGACCGAGGCCGCCCGTTTGGCCCGCAGTCGCATCTTGCCCATCGAGGAATACAAAGCCGCCGATTTCGATGCGCTGTTTTTCAGCGGCGGATATGGCGTGGCCAAAAACCTGTGCAACTATGCCTACAAAGGTGCCGACATGGAGGTGCAACCAGATGTGGCTCGTGCCATCATTGAGACACGCGAAGCCAACAAGCCCATGGGTGGCATGTGCATTTCTCCCGTGTTGTTCGCCAAGCTGCTGCCTGGCGTGTGCGTCACTTTGGGCAACGAAGGCACACCTGATGCCGAAAACATCCGTAAAATGGGTGCCTTCCACGTGCAGACCGAACACGGTGATGTGTGTGCCGACAACGAGTTGCTGGTCTTCACCACGCCCGCCTACATGCTCGACGCCACGCTGAAAGACGTCTACGACGGTGCCTACAATCTGGTGGAGTCAGTGGTCGATTATCTTGATAAAAAACAATCCTAATTATTAACCTTATATTTAAATTTCATGAAAAAGTTATTATTAGTTCTGGCAATAGCTATGATGGCTATCCCTTCCTTGGCGCAAGACTATACGCGTGGGAGAGGCTTCTTTGTTCGTCCCGAAATGTATGGTGGTTTCTTTGCGAATGTGGGTTATCAAATTAGCCCATATGTTCAAGTGTCTGTAGGCCCAGGTGTATTGTTGCTCATTAATCAAGCAGGCAATAATGTTTCTGTTGATATAAAAGGAACCGTTCATGGCGGTGTCCGCGTTTATACTACTGGAAAAAATCCATGGTCAGCTTTGATTGATTATCATGTAGGAGCATTTAGGTATAATAGAGATCCTATATGGAGACATGCACTTGTTGGTGGAGCGAGCTATAAAGACCTGGATTTCGGCGGAGGCCTGCAAATGATGTTCGCGCCTAATGCCCAGATTTTCGGTTATGGGCCAGTGGTTACAGTAGGTTATAACTTCCGCTTCTATCAGCATTAAATCTTATCGCCATAGGCGAGATCCCCTGCGTCGCCCAATCCAGGCACAATGTATTTGTGCTCGTTCAGGATGGGGTCGATGGCGGCGCACCACAGCGTGACGTTGTCAAGGGGCTTGAACAGCTTCATCAGGTTGTCGATGCCCGCTTGTGCGGCAATGACGCAACACAGATGGAGCTGTTTTGGTATACCTTTGCTGCACAGGGCTTGGTAAGCCAGCTCGAGACTGCCACCCGTAGCCAGCATGGGGTCGGCGATGATGAGGGTCTTGTCGGTGAGGTCGGGGGCGGCCAAGTATTCCACCTTGATGCCCACGCTTTCATGCTTCTCGTCGAGATAATAGCGGTAGGCCGACACGAAGGCGTTGCCCGCATGGTCGAAGATGTCGAGGAAGCCTTGGTGGAAGGGCAGACCGGCGCGAAACACAGTGGCCAAGACGACTTCGTCGTCGGGGGTGTTGGCCTTGGCTTTGGCCAAGGGTGTCTGTATGGTCTTCTCTGAATAATGCAGGGTCTTGCTCACCTCGTAGGCCATCAGCTGGCCGATGCGTTGCAGGTTATAACGGAAAGTGCCTCTGTCGCCTTGGACCTTGATGTCCCTCAACTCAGCCACATATTGGTTGACGATGCTGTTGCTGTCAGCGAAATTGATGATGTTCACGACTCAAAAGTTTTGGGCAAAAATAGTAAAATCTTTGTTTTCATGAAATGAAGAGTCTCGTTAGTATTGAAAAAAGATTTATTTTTGCCTATCGCAATTGGCAAATAAAAAATCAATCATTATAAGTTCAACTAAATTAAGATGTTATGAAAAAACTATTACTATTTCTCATGGCAGTGATGGCTTTCGCTGGCATGGGCATGGCACAAGATGTGTATTCGTGCGGCTCCTACAAAGTGAACGACGAAGCGCGTGCCGCTGTCTACAAAAACGGCTCATTGCTATATTCTTCGACCAGTGGAGGCTCTTGTCGTTCGATGGTTCTGAACCCTAGTAACGGGGATGTGTATTGGGTGCGTAATTACTACTATTATCCTTATGGTTATGCCAACATTTTCGTTAACAACAATGTCGCTTTCCTCAGTACTTCCACTGATGGTTCCAGTTTTTATCGGCTATATTGGCACGACTTCCCTTCCCACAATCCCGTGGATTGCCTCTTTGCTGCAGGTAGCGTTATTGGTAGCGATGGCCAGGATTATGCCGCCTTTTGGCATGGCTCAGACCCCGTCCCCTTTTTTTGCCCTGGGCTTAATAATGGCCATTATTCACAAGGAACAGGCATCTGCGTGTCGGAATCTGCCGACGGCTCGCTTGACATTTGGTGCTGTGGTTATGTGGAAGGAGATGACCATCAGCCCCGAGCCGTAGTATGGAAAAACAATGTGCTTCTTTATACGCTTTCCAATGTTCATTCCGAGGCTATGGATATCGTGTATTACGATGGCGATATCTATATAGCAGGCTGGACAGTAGAAGGCCTTAGGTATAAGGCCAAGGTATGGAAGAACGGTGAAGAGATAATGGATACTGATAGTCAAAGAAACGATTGTTTTAAAGTGGTGAATGGCGACATCTATACCACCGAAGTGTGGGGTGTCAATAAAAATGGAGAAAGGATTTTCTCTTTTACTAGTGGCGAAGTTAGTAGCATTGATGTGAACTCCGATGGTGTGTATTACTGTCGCGAAAATGGAGGTACTTATTATATTTATAAAGATGATGAAATACTCTATACCATGGAGGGATGCGACCACCTCTATGAGATCCATGTGGCTCCAGAGGTGTGCGAGAACGATGGAGCCCGCCCCTTGCCTTATTTTGAGGGCTTCGAGATGGGTGCCACCGACTGGGCCTGTTGGACCGTTATCGACGAAGGCGAGAACTTGTCTTCTACTGGCTACGAGATTGCCTCCTATTGGCAGCGCATCGGTGTCGGCAGCGGCTATACCGCCCACACTGGCGAATATTGCGCTTCCCATAGGTATGGTATGGATCAACAGGAAGGCTGGCTCATCAGCCCGAAGATTCAACTTGGTGCAAACGCCATATTGACCTTTCAAACCTTTGAGCAATATGCTACCTATATGGATTATGAAGGCGTTTGGATATCCACCTCCACTCCCGAGCCCAGGGCTTTCACCGAGGTATGGTCGCAATCCAACGCGAGTGGGGTCTGGAAGGAAGTGACGGTCGACCTGCAGGCCTATCAGGGCTTGCCTGTCTACATTGCCTTCAAATACACAGGTGACGACGGCCATAATTGGCTAATCGACGATGTGCGCGTGGAAGCGGCAAACACACCGCAATCTTACACCGTCACCACAGCGGTCGATCCCGTTGGAGCTGGCACGGTGGCTGGCGCGGGCACTTATCCCGCAGGCGCAACGGTCACCCTCACCGCTACGGCCAACACAGGCTACTATTTCATCGGCTGGGACGACGGCAATGCCGACAACCCGCGCCAGATCACGGTGACGCAGAATGCTACCTACATTGCGCAATTTGCGAGCAACCCCGTGGTGACATTTACCCTGAATGTGCTGTGCAACACCGACCAAGGTACTACTGTCGGCAGTGGAACCTACACGGCTGGTGCCACTGTGAACATCGCTGCTGTCCCCAATGCCGGCTTCGAGTTCGACAAGTGGAACGACAACAATAGGGAGAACCCGCGTCAGGTGACCGTGAACAGCAACTTGACCTTTGTAGCCTTTTTCAAGAACGTGGGTGTCGATGAGAACGACGGCTGCCTCATGGCGATTTATCCCAATCCCGCCAGCGACTTCATTCGCATCGAAGGTATCGGTGACGATAGCGAGGTGCGCATCTACAACGCGATGGGAGCCTTGGTGAAGGTGGTCAACGTCAACGCAGAAGAAGAAATCAGCATCGCCGATCTCGCTTCAGGTCTCTACATGGCCCGTTGCGGCAACGCCACAATGCGTTTCTTTAAGGAATGATTCTCATTGTAGAGACGGTGTGCACACCGTCTCTACCACAAAAAAACAGGAGGCGGGCGTAATGCCCCGCCTCCTTCTGTCATATGTAGTCTAACCTTTATCTGCGTCCGCTGGAGGAACCGCTGCGGTTACTGTTGGAGCTTGAACTGCGGCTGCTGCTGGAGTTCGAGCTTCTCGTGGAGCTGCTGCTCTTGGTTGCTGAGCTCGTTGAGGTGCCACTGCTGCGGGTGCTGCTGTTTGAGCTGCTGGCGCGGCTGCTACCGCTGTTTGAGGATCCGGTGGAGCGGCTGCTGTTGGAACTTGAGTTGTTCACTCGGCTGCTGGAACTGCTCGTGCCACTGCTGGTGCGGCTATTGCTGCTTCCGCTGTTGACGCGGCTGTTGGAGTTGCTCGTGCCACTGCTGGTGCGGCTGGTGTTGGAACTGCTATTGTTGACGCGGCTACTTCCGTTGTTGCTCGTACCCGTGTTGGTGCGGCTTGAGCTGTTGCTGTTGATTACCGGGCGAGTGCTGGTGCCAGTGTCGGTGCGACCGCTGGTGGAGTTGCCGACCCGACTGCTTGTGCTGGAACTGCTTGACGTCCTGCTGCTGTTGCTGTTGCTCACGCGACCGCTGGAACTATTGCCGTTGGTGCCCGTTGAGCTGTTGCCCGTTCTGCCGCTGTTGGAGGTGCTGATTCGGCTGCTGGAGCTGCCACCGTTGTTGTTGGGGGCCACCGTGTTGGTGGTGTTGCTGCTGCCTGAGCTCATGCTGCCACCGTTGGCTTTGGGTCTGACTGTTGCAGTGGGTGCCGGATCGTTGGCAGGACCGTTATAGATATCCGGGTGGGTGGCAGGATAACCGCCGTTGCTGTGGTGGTAGCCGTAGGTGTGGTGATGCGGATCCATCGGGGGCAGGGGACCGTGGCCGGGAGGCGGCATCGGCGGGCGGAAACCGTCGTAGTAGTAGCGGTAGACGCCCGGACGGTGGTAGTGGCGGATGCGCGGAGGTATCGTGATGACCACCCAGCGCTCGCGGCGCGGACCGTCCCAGTAGAAGTCAATGGGCTCGAAGTATTCGAAGGTGGTGAAGCTGTAGAGCTCGTTGCCTAACTCGTAGTAGGGCATGATGGTGAAGGCGTACCTTCTGTCGATGCGATACAGCGGGATGTCGATCTCGATTCTTTTGATGCGACCGGGATATACTCTGACGTATTTCTCGGCGTAGCTGTAGCCGTAGTCAGGCTCGAGG
>JAEEGJ010027864.1_pt1 | contig 11298 bp, 3 predicted proteins | sample 8958761 | NCBI WGS metagenome assembly JAEEGJ01 (sample SAMN16246546, study PRJNA631951) | gut metagenome | biome: gut microbiome; feature: rumen; material: RS-attached | host: Bos | place: Iran: Karaj | collected 2018-10
AGCGTCGTAGCCAGTAACCATGAGGCTCATATCGCCGACGAAGTCGATGGGCTCGGCAAACTCGATGGTGACATTGCCGTTTTCGTCAGTGCAGCCAACGCCGATCATGTCTTCTCCATGGAACAAAGCGCAACGGAAGTTCTTCAAACCGTTGCCGTTGGTCACCGTGACATCCATCGTTGTCGTGCCGACGAGGATTTCAGAGGTATAGTTGACTTGGGGTGTGAAAGGCTCGTCATGCCAAGGACTGACAGCCACGTCGCCCATCAGGTTGAGGTCGTAGAAGTTCCAGCGCAAGGCGCCTTCTTCCCATTGTCCAGGGGCGTTGACCCAAGGGGCCGTCTCAATCTTACTTTCTCTCAAGGCCATGCCGCCGTAGGGGATGCGGTCGTTATAATAGGCGTCTTCTGTCTCACGAGCCAGGTGGATGGCCGGGCCTTCGGTCTGGCCTTCGTTGAACCAGCCATAGCGCGAGTTGCCGAAGGTGGCCACGGCGAAATTGGCGATCTTGGTCATGCGCTCCAAGATGCAGTCGCTGCTGAAGTCGCCGCAGATGCAGCCCGAGGTGTGGAAGAAGGTGTAGTTGTGGTCGACACCGTTCACTGCACTGAAGTTGTTGTTGGTGATATCGCCGTTGGTCCAGCCAGCTACATAAGAGGTGTTGGCGTGACCATCATGGTGGACATACTGTGTGCCTTGATTGATGGCATTGCGAAGCAGTGAACCGCTCCAGTTGCCTTCTTCCTCATAAAGGCGTGTGAAGTTGTAATCCTCGGGAATGCCCGTGGTGGTATAGCCGTTGTCGTCATGTGTTCCGATAAGCAGCTCGAGGTATTGGCTACCATTGCTTTCCGGATCGTCGTAGAGGTGTTCACCAGCCATGATGACATCGTGGAATTCGCCCAGGACGGGTTCGGCCTGATAGGTCATGGCCTTGTGGAGCATGTTGTCAAGTTCGCTTTGGTTGCTGAAGCACATGCGGCCGATGCCAATCTCGGGCAGCAGGTCGTCTTCACCAATCTCGCCCCAGCGGTTGTCACCATCGTCGTTCCAGTTGCCGTCAAGAGCAGCATAATAGAGGTCGGCGGGGATGTCGTTGTCTTCTTTGTCACCACCTCCGCTGGTTACATAGCAGTATAAACCGCGATAGGGGATGTCGGGCACGTCGCCTCCCAAGTTCACCATCATGATGCCGTTGTCCTCGTATTCTTGGATGATGTAGTTACGCAGTTTCTCTGCGTTGTCTTGTCCGCTCATCGTGTTGAGGATGGTCTCAAGGTCGACGACACGAGTGCGAAGACCACGGGCTTGGTAGAAGCTAACATATTCGTCAAACGAGGCGACATACTGCTGCTTGGTGACCACGAGGATGTCGTAGCCGCCCACGGTGCGACCTCTGTCGTTGTAAGTCTGCAGCATCTCGGGGTTTTGGGCAAGGCGCATAGCGCGCGTGGCGTTGTCGCCAGTGAGCCACAGCTTGCGGCTTTGGTCGGTCTTAGAGGCGGTCGTCGTTACGCGGACGGTGGCCTTGGTGGCATAGCGTATTTCGCCAGTGCTAGGCACATACTGCACGGGCGTGAAGGCCGAGAAGGCGTAACCGACGCCGTTCAGATATTGGGTGCTGAGGTTACCGTAGGCTTGGGTTGGGTAGACGCTCTTCGAGGCATAAAGGGCCTCGTCCTTCTCAAACTGCTTGCGCACAGGATTGGAGTAGGTGAGGGCCGACTGGTAAGGATAGAGGTTATGGCTGCCTTCCATCGTTTGGAAATCGGAGAGTTCCACTTCGATGGCCACAGCTTCCGTGCCTTGAGGCAGCATCAGGCTGACGCTCTGCCAGGGCAGCGAGGGCTGACCCGCTAGAGCGCTCTGCATGCAGTCCGTAAATTGGATTTGTTCGTAGCCTTGGATTCGGCTAATGCTCGGCTGACCGAAATAGTAGGTCTTCTCGATGGTCTGCGCCGAAGCGAGCAGGCTGACCATCAAAGCTAAAAGGATTAGGTTGAGTTTTTTCATTGTGTTATTAAGTTTGTTTTCTTTCATTTTGGTGCAAATCTGAATGTCTTCATAACAGCAAGAATTTAATCTGCTTATTCTACTTTATCCAGTAATGTTTTTGGTTCTCGTCGTGTGTCCCATAAAACGACAATTTCGATAGTGCTTTCGTGGATGTAATATACCAATTTGTTGATATGATTTACTACGATGCTTCTATATTCTACAGGTGCTTCATCCAGTAAGGACTCAACTTGGCCTAAATATGGATTTCTTTCCAATAAACTAGCCACATGTAATACTTCATCAAGGAATTTCTGCTTCGACCTCTTTCCAAATTCTTTTTGGATGTAATTGGAGGTCTGTTGAAGGCCTTCCTTTGCTTGGACGGACCATACTACTTTCATAGCAATTATTTGTAGTTTTGTTCTTCAGCACAAGCAGAAATCACCTCTTCGGTGGTGTAGAAATAACCATCTGCAATCTGTTTTCGCCCAGTTTCAGCCATTTGAAGGAGCTCTTCTTTTGTATATGGGCGCAATGGGTCTTCCTCATGTTTGGCATGTTCAATCAGATGCTCACCCAGCCATTTTTGGTTGCTAGGTGTAAGGGTTGCATAAAGATACTCGAGTAACCCATTTAATGTTGCTGTACTCATCTATTAGTGTTATTTGATGGCAAAATTACACAAATTCACCAATTTGGATGAAATAATGATGCAATTTTTTCTTTTTCTTCTCTAGAATAAATAAACCCGCCTGAATTTACTTCAAGCGGGCTGTTTTTTTGTATTGTGTCATAAGGGAGTTACTTCACCACAATTTTTTGCACCTTCACCTCATTGCCGTTGATGAGGCGGAGCATGTAGATGCCAGGAGCGGCGTTCACATTGATACTGGCGCAGCCGTTGATGATTTCACTCTTCAGGATGCTGCCTGTGATGTCGATCACCTGTAGCGTGGCATGGCCTTCATTGTTGATGACCCAGCTGCCATTGCTGTTGAAAGCAAAGTCATTGTCATCGTTTGCGTCCCCGCAAACGAACACCAGCTTGAAGCGGCTCTCGTAGTCGGTCGTGCGGGCGTTGAAGGTGTAGCTCGGAGTGACGAGCAGGTCGATGTCGTTGCCCGTCAGGTTGTCGATCAGGTGCAGATAGCTGAACGCCACGTTTTCGCTGTTCAGGCTTAGGCTGTAGGTACCGTTCATTTCTGCCTTGAAATTGAGCGGCATTTCGCCTTGTTCTTCGGCGTAAACCACAGCGTAATCCTTGCCATTCTGCGGGATGTAGAGCTTGGTGTGGTTCCGATTGAGTTGGAACTTGGGCAGTTGACGGCCATCACCGAAGCGGACAATGGTACGGTCGATGATGGTGCCACGGCCGTAGGTGAGGTTGAGGGCAAGTCCTGCAGCCTTGTCGTTGTTGTTTTCGGTACTGAAGAACATGGTCTCTTCATATTCTTCGGCGTAGACGAAGACGCCTTCCATAGGTTGAATGGCGCCATCGGAAGCATCGGCCGTCACTTCGGCACCTCCTTCGGCCAGACGATAGAAGTCGCGGTCGATGTAGGCTTCTACGGCGAAGGGGTTGCCCACAAGGTTCATGCCTTCGAATTCAGTAAAAGATGACAATTCTAGGGTGACTTCATTGATTTCGGTGTTGGCAGTGCCAGCGAATACGAGGTCGATGCCTACACCGTTGTTGCCACTGTTGGCATAGAGGTAGCCCTTGCCTGGGGCGAGGCCGAAAGCGTTTGCCTTATAGTTGCGCCATTCCAAATCCTCGGTGTTGTCAAAGTAGTAGAGGTCGAATTCGTTATCGAGCATACCACTCACCTTAGTAGGACTGACCTGTCCGATGGGCGAAGCAATCAAGTAGTAGCCTCCGTGGGTGGTGTAGGGATCGATGTGCTTGGTATAGAATGAAGGCATAGTGAAAACGGCCGCTTCGCTCCATTCGGTGGTGCTACCATTGCCGTCGCAGTTGACGCCTTGGACTTTATATTGATACGTGGTCTGGGCGCAGAGGTCCGGCAGGGTATAGGGGTTGGTGACATTGTTGACCGTGGTCCAAGCGCTCCCGTTATCGGTGATGTTGAGATTGACACCGTCTGTTGGACCAAAAATTTGCACAGTAAATTCGTATGTTTTACCTGCCTCAAACACGTAATCGTCTTGACGGCTATTCACATTGCCATAGCTAGAAGCGATATAGATTTTGTCGTTAGAAGTCGGGTTAGCGATGCACCAGTCGTAGGTGCCAGCAGGAATCTGGATGGTGACAGTGTTGTTGACCACGATGTTTTGGGCTGTGCATGAAGGATCTGCATTAGAAGGAATCTTGTATTCAAAAGCGTCGTACAACGTCTGATTAACATCACAGCTGTTGGTTAAAGAGCCGCTCGTGGGGATGATGTTACCGTAGGCATCGGCATTGGCATCGATAAGCATTTGATAGCCTGAACCATCTGGCCATAAATTGCCAACGGTCAGCGTGATGGTAGCAGTTGCGTTGGGATCAAACTCACGATATTGGATGTTGTATGTATCGGCATCACCGGTCCAGCTGAGTTGGTTGTTGCCTGTGACTTCCGTGGTGAGTTCGGTAGGTGCGTCGCAGCCGTAAGGCGTGGTGAAGGTGAAGCTGCCCGACCATTCGCTGGGATATTCTTCGCAGCAGACGGTCTGTACTTGAATTTCGTATGCCGTTTCATCTTCAAGGTCGGTGAGGTCGAGGCTGTTGTTGGTAGTAGTAACAGAGATCCAATCCTCAGCCTCTTGTGTGACATAGATGCCAAAGTCGTCGAGGTCGAGTTCATACTTATTTCGGGAGTTATAGTGGCGGATGGCGATATAGCCCATGACACCGTTATAGCTGCTGAGATCGACGGTGATTTCCTTGAATTCAAAATTTGTACTGTTGGAGGCAATTCTTTCTTCGCCAACCATGACGAAATCCTCGATGGTCGTGTTTCCCGTGGAAACGTAAACGGCATAATGCTCTTGCCAATCGCTAATGCTGCCCATCGCTGAACTAACCCAGAACTTCAACGTTCCTTTGAGTGTAACTCTAGGGGTGATGAGCCAATCGTCAGGATTGTGTTCAAAACTGTATGAGGACATGCATCCGTCACCAGAGTGAGCATTCGTATTATCTTCAAAAACCCATTTGCTGCCGTCGCCATCGTTGTCCACGATAGTCCAACCTGAAGGTAGGCCGTTTTCAAAATCTGCGAATAGAGGAGTGCCATCATAAGAGGCTCTTCTATATTTCACGTTGTAGCTTGCCGCTTCACCTTCCCAGTTCACGGTGGCGGAGGTGGGCTTCAAGTTGGTTACGGAAAACTCGTTCTCGGTGGGGAACGGGCAATTGATAGGCATGGTGATTACGTCGCTCACTTGGCCGCAATGGCTGCTCACGCGTACCTTATATGCTGTGTAGGGTGCAAGGCCCTCGAAGGAATAGGGGCTGGTGGCATTGTCGGCCACAGTCTCCCAAGTGATGGTGGAAGCTGGTACAGGGGCCGAGATGGAGATGTCGTCCAAAAAGACATGATGCTTGTAGTTGCCATAGTAATGGAAGGCAATGTATTTCACGTTGGCGGCAAGGTCAATCCAGTGATTCAGCCAATCGCCATCAAGACTGACATCGTTCCAGGTGAACTCATTCAAATCGTTGGTGGTAGTGGAATAACCCACCTGTAAGATCTCAGGATCATCTTCATATTCCTCTTTAAAGAAGAATTCGAGCTCTGCATCACTCGTCAAGTATAATTTGGGAGAAATCAGGTATTGGTTATAATCGCCATTGCTTGCCTGGTAATAGGACGAGAACCTGAAGAAATACGAGTCACCGTGCGCCTCAGAAGTGCTATTAATGATGCCCGCACTATAACCCCCGCTTTGACCAATGTTGTTTTCATCATTCATGCTGATGAAGGTCCAATCGCCCAGTCCGTGCTCAAAGTTTTGGTCAAAGATGATTCCTGGTTCTGTAGTGGGTTCTATGGTTCCCAGCTCCACGATGTAGCTGTTGTCGTTGCCTTCCCATGAGAGGGTGATTTCGTCGTCACCATCCCAAGTGAGGTCGTCGCCAAAACTGAGGTTGTAGGGAATGAAGCAGTCGGAGATGGAGATCTGTGTGTCGTAAGCTTCCATGGTGAGGGTTTGGCTGCTGCCATTAACTGCGAGGGCGCCGTGGTTGGCAATGTATTCGCCGGTGGTGCTGCCACTGAGGGTGAGACTCACGATGTCGCCATCGCCGGCATAAAGCACATTGTTGTATTTGATGCCTGTGCCATAGCCGGTGATGCCGCTGTGGTTGTATTCGGTAGCTGTGCCTGCATTGGCCACGGTGGCAGGGCTTACGGCGGTGATGCTGTAGGCGTGTTTGCCTTTGTTGGAGAGGTTGTAAACCAAGGAATGCTCGGTGTCATCCATATCAGTGGTGGGGTCCAACATATAATAGGTGTTGGCGATGGTTATTGGATCTGAGGACTGGTTGGCATATTGGGTGCAACCTATAGGATGACGCAAAGCGGGAGAGGGTGCGAAGCCCAGTAATGTGCGTCGTATTGCTTCTTCGTCGCTTTGCGTTTGTGTCGCTTTGTGTCGCTTTGCGCCGCGTCGCTTCGCGTCATTGCGAGGAGGAACGACGAAGCAATCAAGGGAAGCCGCAACCTGCAAATGCTGTCGTTTACCAGCTATGTATTGTTTAGGACCCTCGTCCCTTCGCGTCATTGCGAGGAGGGACGACGGGCGCCATCAAGGAGTGTCGCTATTTATCTGGATTGCTTCGTGCCTCGCAAATCTCCGATTCGACGAAGTCAATGACGCGAAGCGGGTGTGCAGAGGCACGTTACTTAGGCGAATTTGCAAGCCCCACACTATGGCACGTGGGATTAATAGGACGTCGTGTCTTCGATACGGGCCGGTGGTGTAGGACTGTCGCTATGGTTGTCCTTTTACACATGTCCGCCTGTGGAAATGCCGATTCATCGTCTCGAAACAACCATCAGCTTACCTTCACATTCACAATCCCATCCCTGTCGCAACGCACCACCACACGCTTGTATTCGGTGTTGCCCTCGTAGACGCATTGGATGATGAAGGTGATGTGGTAGACTTTCTTGCCCGCAATGGGCTTGTATCCCTCTTCTTCCCAAGTCCCTGAAAGTGGGAAACTTGGGTTGTCCATCTTTCGCGTGTATTCCGTGATGTTGTAACGAAGAATGTCGTTGATGCCTCTGAGCGGATAGGGACTGGCCTTGGCTAATTCGCCGGGCCAGAGTTGCACCTTCTTGCGGTAAAGCAACACTTTTTCGTCCTTGCCACTCACCTCGGCAAAGAGGGGATTGCGGCTGCGAAGCTTTATCACCTCGGGAAGAATCTTGTCGCTGTCGATGAAGTCGACGCTGTCCTTGCTCCAGCCAATGTATCTTTCTTTGACGCGGAAGTCGGTGCGGGTGTCGAACACCTTGTTGCTGACACGTTTGGCGAAAAACATACGCAACCAGTCTTTCAGTCTGTCTTTGAACATATAACTGATTACCAATGCAATAAGGAAAGGCAAGGTGAAGTTGCCGTATCTTTGTTGGAAGAAGAACGACGACAGCGTAGCCACCACCATGGCAGCACCGGCGGCGAGGCTGTAGAGAATCTGCTCCACAAGGAAGGTGTTCTTGCGTTTGGTGGCATTGAGGTAAAGGTCGCTCTCGGTGAATTTCTTGAGCAGGCTGGCACGAAAGACGAAGTCTTCGTTTCCCTTGGGCTCGTCAACTTTTACGCAGAGGTAGCCCTGCCTTTCCCTATAAGCCCTTTCCTCGAAAAGCACCTCTTTGAACCGTGCTTCAAGTTGCCGATATTCATCTGGATGGTTGACGCGGATGGCATCGCGAAGACGGTAGGCATATTTTTCCAGCACATTGCTCAAGAACTCGTCACCGTATGAAAAAACTTGGCGTGTCCTGTCGGTAGCGTTTTGGTCGTTCAGTTGGTTGATTAAACTACGGAAACGATTCAGTATTTTGCTGCCATCCTCCAGGAACCGAAGGCAGGCGGTTATCCAATCAGTCGCGTCAGGCAGTTGCGATATGGCCAAGCACTCGTCGCGGAAAGCGCTTTTGGAAATGGCGCAATACATCCTGATGGTATGGATGAGGTCTTGGGTGTCGTCGGGGGCGATGTGTAGGTCGTTGAAGTTGGTAATGAGCGACTTGCTTGGCAGCAGCTCGTCGTCATTGGCCAATTCGTGAAGGCTGTATGACGGGGTGATGAGTCTCACACCCGACTTTAGGTCACGATAAAAGTCGTCTTTGCTGTATTTGGCCGCGTTGATGTCGAGGCTGTTGGGCACAAAAATCCACGTGTTCATCACGAAGTCGCAGTATTTCATCGTTTTTTTTGCTTGCTCCGTGTTGAATCCCACCTTGAATTCCAAAGTGAACTTGTCGTGGATTTTTGTGATCAGGTCAATCATTCTTTTCTGTATTGTTCGTCAAGGTTGAAACCTTCAGGATGCTTGGCTTTCACGTCTTTGTAATAGTCCCATATTTCGGCCAAGTCTTTCTCATAATCGCCAGTGGGATAGAAGATTCGTTCAATTCCGCAGTATCTTTTCTTGTAATCGATAAAGCCCAAGATGATGGGCACATGGGCACCTTCTGCAATGACATAGAAGCCTTTTTTCCAATGCTTCACGGCTTTTCTTGTGCCCTCGGGACAGATGATGAGGTGCGTGTTTTGGTTTTTGCTGAACATGTCAACCATCTGTTCCACAAGGTGGTTTTGGTGCCCTCGGTTGACGGGGATGCCGCCGACTTTTTTCAAGAGCCAACCCAACACGGGCTTGAAGAACTCTTTTTTAATCATCACCTTGAACTTGATGCCGTAGTACCAATAAAAAGCCAGTCCGACAAAGAAGTCTTCGATGGCAGTGTGCGGTGCCACGATGCAAACGGCATTGCCAAGGTCCTTTGGGGCTTCGTTGACGATCTTCCAACCACCGAGTTTAAGTCCTATTTTCCCGAGTAAGTGTTTCATAATTAAGAATGTAGAATTAAGAATGCAGAATGTATGGGCAGAATTAACTATTATCTTTATCTATTTTTCAAAATTGCAACCAAGATACTGAGTATTTCTTCGCATTTATTGTTTAAATCATAGAATTATTCTTTTGACAAATAACCTGTAGCATATAGAATGTCAAGCCAAAAACTAGTTTCACTTGCCTCTTTTAAAGCAATATTCATTTTTGCAAAGAAGTCTGCTTTACTTTGGCCTCTTACACCTTCAGCAACATTAGCTCCAACACTAGTTCCTGAACGCAGAATTTGTTTTGACATAACAAACTCATGCTCCTCCTCACATAACCATTGATAAGTTCTTACTATATCAATAGCAAAATCTCGACTCTTTCTTTTAATCGCATTATCTTCCATAGATATTCAAGCGGTTTAATTCTGCATTCTACGTTCTACATTCTGCATTCTTAATTCAATTCATGATTACCAGATTGTGGCTCTCTCTTCAGGAGCGATGTACATAGCATTTTCGGGTTGGATGTCAAATGCTTCGTAGAAGTGCGGCATCGAGCCGAGAGTGCGGTTCACGCGGGCTTCGGCAGGTGAATGCACGTCGGTCTTCACTTGGCGTTCGATGTACTTGTCGCGCGAGTTGTTGCGCCAGATGGTGCCATAGCTGATGAAGAAACGCTGGGCAGGAGTGTATCCATCAATGCTCTTGTTGGCTTTGGCTTCATCGGTCATCTGGTAGGCATCCCAAGCCACATTGAGTCCGCCGAGGTCGGCAATGTTTTCACCGAGTGTAAGCTGGCCGTTGATTTGATAGCCTCTCACTTGGAATTCATCGAACAGCTTGGCAAGTTGGGCGGTGCGCTCGCCAAACTTAGCGGCATCGTCCTCAGTCCACCAGTTGTTGAGGTTACCTTTTTCGTCGTATTTGCAGCCCTGGTCGTCGAAGCCATGAGTCATCTCGTGGCCAATCACCACACCGATGCCACCGTAGTTGACGGCGTCGTCAGCATCCATGTTGAAGAACGGAGGCTGAAGAATGGCAGCCGGGAACACGATTTCGTTCATCTCAGGGCTGTAATAGGCATTAACAGTCTGTGGGGTCATGAACCACTCTTCTTTGTCGACAGGCTTTCCTATCTTGGCCATTTCCCTCTCAGTCTCGAAACGGATGGCGCGGTGTACATTCTGGAAGTAAGACTCAGGAGTGACCTCATATTTGCTGTAGTCCTTCCACTTGTCGGGATAACCGATTTTCACGTTGAAGGCGTCGAGTTTGACGAGTGCTTTTGCCTTGGTTTCGTCACTCATCCAGTCGAGGTTCTTGATGCGTTCGCCAAGGGCAACACGTAGGTTACCGACAAGGTTCAGCATACGCTCTTTGGCTTCGGTGGGGAAGTTCTTCTCCACATAGAGCTGGCCGATGGCTTCGCCCAGACAACCCGATGTGGCATCAAGGATGCGACGCCAGCGGGGCTGTTGCACTTCCTGACCGTAGAGGTAGTTGCCGTAGAAGTTGAAGTTCTCGGTGTCAAGCTCGCTGCTCAACATAGAGGCACTGCCATGAATGACCTTCCAGCGTAGGTAGTCCTTAATGGTGTTGAGGTCGGTGTTGAGGATGATTTTGTCCAGGTTGGCGATGAAATTGGGCATTCCCACGTTAAGACTTTCAATCGTCGGGGCACCAGCGTATTTGAAATAGGTGTTCCAATCGAAGTTGGGTGTCGTTTTCTGCAATTCGACAAGAGATCTCATGTTGTAGGTCTTGTCGGGGTCGCGGCGTTCCACGCGGCTCATCGAATTCTGAGCCATCTGTGTTTCGAGAGCGAGGATGCGTTTGGCCTTATCGGCAGCGGCTTCAGGCTCGGTACCTGTGAGCTCAAACATCTTGGCTACGTGTTCGACATATTTGTCGCGCATCTCCTGCGACTCTTCAACGAGATAGTCGTCGCGGTCGGTCAGGCTTAATCCGCCTTGGAAGAGGTGCATAATGACCATTTCGGCGTTCTTTGGGTCGGAGCTGCCACCAGCGTTGAAGAATCCACCGATGCCATCGCTGTGGAGCTTGCCTAAAAGTTCGGCTAATTGGGTCTTGTCGTTAAGGTTGTCAATCATCTCGAAATAAGGCTTCAGCTCGCTGTAGCCACGCTCATCGATGGCAACGGTATCCATGCCTGCGTTGTAGAAGTCGCGGATTTTCTGTGCGATGCTGCCTTGTTGGGCATTGGCATCTTGCGAAACCTCATCGATGATGTCTTGGATGAGAAGCTCGTTGTGT
>JAEEGJ010027866.1_pt1 | contig 11297 bp, 10 predicted proteins | sample 8958761 | NCBI WGS metagenome assembly JAEEGJ01 (sample SAMN16246546, study PRJNA631951) | gut metagenome | biome: gut microbiome; feature: rumen; material: RS-attached | host: Bos | place: Iran: Karaj | collected 2018-10
GGATGGTGATGTGGTTTACACGACGGTGGTCCATTCTACTCAGACGCAGGTCGTACTGCCCTCTACGCTCTCCGGCAACTATGAGATCAGACTCGTATTGGGTTCTTGGGTTTTCACAGGTTGGATTTGGCTATAAAGCGAGTATGAAGAAACTATTATTTATGCTACTGGCAGCTTTCCTGTTGCCAGTAGCAGTAAAAGCGCAGAATATTGCATATAGTTACGATGCAGCAGGAAATCGTATATTACGTGCTTTAGAAGAAATTTGGGGACGGTTCTCGATGATCCATTTTAAGTAGATATATTTTGTTATATTGAAATTGTTATGTATCTTTGCGCAGTAAATAACATACTAGCCGAAATTATGCCAAGACAAGAGCGCTTACATAGTGCGACAGGCATCTATCATGTTATGCTTCGTGGTATCAACAAGCAGGACATCTTTGAAGATGATGAGGACTACATCCAGTTCCTCAAGATTCTCAATGGGCTGGTAGTCAGACATGATGACGATGGCCATGTTCTTCCCGCGCATTGCACTTTCTATGCCTACTGTCTGATGACCAACCATATACATCTGCTGATGAGAGAGCAAGATGAACAAATTGGAGAAAGTGTCAAGCGTATAGGAGTTGCATATGCCCGTTACTATAATCGCAAATATGAACGTAATGGTCATCTGTTCCAAGACCGTTTCCTCAGTGAACCAGTCAACAATATCGAGTATTTCATGACGCTTATGCGATATGTTCATCAAAATCCTGTTCATGCTGGACTTACTGCTGAGGTAAGAGATTATCCTTGGAGCAGCTGGGCTGAATACGAAGGTATGCAGACCGAATACCGTATTTGTAAAACGGAACCCGTTATAAAACGGCTTGACAAGACAAACCTGTATGATTTTGTCACTATGCCTGTCGATAGCAATAACATTCTTGACATAGACTATGGAACTGGTGGAATTATTACTGATGATGACATAAAGGAAAGGATAGTAGATATTTCTGGTCTTCAAACACCAACTGAGCTACAGAGACTGGGGAAGAAAGAACGTAATACAATCTTAAAACAATTATGTGAATATGGAGCAAACATTAGACAAATCTCCCGTGTTACGGGAATCAGTTATGGAGTTATATTTAGAGCAAAAAGTGGATCGTGAGAACCGTCCCCAATTTTCACGATATATTCATCAAAATCCTGTAAAGGCAGGAATGTGTAAAAATCCGGGGGATTATCCTTACAGCAGTTTCAGGGAATATCTCTGGCAACAGAATCTGGTGGATATAGATTATGTTGAACAGTTTATTTCCAGAAAAACTGTAGTGAAAACAAGTAATGAGTATGTTGCGGAAGAATGTATGGAAATACAGAAGACGCGAACATGGCATGCAACTGATAAGCAGGCAAAAAAGATAATTATGGATATGACAGGATGTGACAATGTGACATCTTTTCAGCGTTTGCCGGTTGACATTCAAAACGAATGCATTGGGAAATTGAAAAAATCCGGTGCATCAATAAGGCAGATAAGTCGCCTGACGGGGATAACGTATTATGCCATTCAGAAAGTCAATCACAGAACCGTCCCCTGATTGCTTGCCATTTTCCGATTCCTTTCGTATAAATATATAAAGGGGCAAAAACTGCCCAATTCCGGAGGACACAACTATGAAGCTTACAGGAAATCTTAAGAAACAGGTAGAAAAGGCTGAGAACAAGGAAGAAACAAAGGATCTCATCAAGGATGCCGGCATGGAACTGACGGAGGAAGAACTGGATCAGATTACGGGCGGTGCCGGGTTTAATTTTTACGATCCGGAGCAAAAGCTAATCTAGAGACTTGCCTGCCGGTGATGATGCTGAGAAGCTGAAGAAGATGCAGTCTGCGACGAAGAAGGGCTTCAAGCAGGCAGCAGGCGGATTGAAGTGGCCCTGGAGGTAAATCCCTGCTACATCTGGCAGGAAACAGAGTGAAAGAGCCTTCTCTGTATGGAATATAAGGTAAATAGTATAATAAATATCATTAAAGGGGAACTCAGTTCCCTCTTATCTCCTGGCGCATAAAGCCCACATACGATATCGTAAACGCAGCAAAGGTAAGCGCCAGCAGTCCTACCAGATGAGGCCAGATCAGCAGTAGGCTCTGACCCAGCGGCAGGTAACCGCGCAGTGCCCCTACCAGCTGGGCGTAGGACACGGCGTTGATCGCCCTGGTCGCGGGGTTCATAAGCACGGAACCGGCCTCGGAATAAAGATAATACGGAGAAAGACGGTTTAAGTTAAGATTAAGGTCATAGTTTTTAAGGCCGTTGACCGCCTGCTGATACTCTGTATTGACAGGATAGGCCGCATTCGCCATAATTCCGGCTAAAAGGCTCATGAAAATCGCGAAAAAGAGCCACAAGGCGATCGAAGAAAGAGCCGAGGTCGTTGCCTGCCTGGTAAAGACCGAAAACAGCATGGCCATTGCCAGCCAGAAACAGACGTAAATGTCAGTAAAGATCAAATAGATCAGGATCCTCACAAGCTCCTCACCTGTGGGTCTTATCCCGGAGCAGAGAAAGCCTGCGCAGCCCACCGCGATTCCTGTGCTGAAGATCATGACAGTGATAAGCGTACTTGAGGCCAGGAACTTGCCGATAATGATGGAATCTCTGTAGATGGGCTGTGACACAAGGCGGTTTAAGGTGCCGCTATTTTTTTCCGCGTTGATCGAGTCAAAGCCCAGGATAAGCCCGATGAACGGCCCGATCAGGGCGATCAGCGACATATACGAGGGTATTGAACTTCCGCCTGTGGAAAACAGCTTTAAGAACATGAAGCTTGCATCAAACGAAGCCTTCGGATCCGCTGCCGCGTCTTTAAGCGCGCTGCCTATGCCCGTAACCGCGCCGTAAACGCTTGCGATCGTCATAGCGATCACCAGGATCAGGATAATGATGAACCTTTTTCCCGTTACGTGATCTGCCATTTCCTTCTGGTAGAGAGCCGTAAGGCTGTGATAACGGATACTCTTATTGTTATGCCCCTCTGCGGCCGAAAAGGCGTTTCCTGCTGCCGTCTTTACCATCACTGTCATCTCCTTCTTTTTCAGCTTCTTCAAAATAGACACGGTAGATCTCATCGAGATCCCCGCCCTTCTGATGCAGATGCAAGAGCTTATATTCATTCGTTATAAGGTACTTTGTGATTTCCTCCCGAAGATCCTCCGAGGAATTGATTACAAGGGTATTGCCGTTCTTTGTTATCCCGGTCATTCCCTTAAGTCCCTCAATAAATCCCAGAAATCTGCTGTCGCAGGGCTCGGTCTCAATCTCCAGAGTGTAGTGCCCTTCCGTCTCGATCTGGCTTCCGAGCTCATCGATACCTCCGCAGGCGATCAGGTTTCCGTCCACGAAAATACCGACCCTGTCACAGATCTGCTGGATCTGGTAGAGCTGATGGCTGGATACCAGGATCGTCTTCTTATCCTCAACGCTCAGCTGCTTTATAAGGCTTAAAAACTCCCGCATACCTTCCGGATCAAGGCCCGTTGTGGGTTCATCCATTATGATGACCTCCGGATCCTTAATAAGGACGTCCGCGATCCCGAGACGCTGGCGCATACCCTTTGAATAGGTCTCCGTCTTCTGATCCGCAGCGTGGGTCATTCCCACCTTTTCCAGCAAACCGTCGATCAGCGGGTTGATCTCATGCTCCGGAATACCGTTAAGCCTCGCCATGAAACGAAGGTTCTCACGTCCTGTCATATCGCTGTAAAACCCGATGTTGTCCGGCATATATCCGGTGATCCGCTTTACCAGCATGGACTGCCTTGTGCAGTCATGCCCGTCGATCAATGCCATTCCATGAGTAGGTTCGGTCAAGCCCAGGAGCATTAATATTGTTGTTGTTTTTCCCGCACCGTTCGGTCCGAGCAGACCGAAAATCTCTCCCCGTCTGATCTCCAGATTAAGATGATCCACGGCTGTTTTCGGGCCATAAGCCTTTGTCAGATCCATGATGCGGATAATCGGTGTATCTGTCATAGCCTGCCTCACTGTTTATCTTCTTCCAAACTTTCGAATTATGTAAACCAATCCGGCAACCAGGGCCGCGATGATCACAACCGCCACAATTCCCCAGCCCGTATGATTCTGTACGGCAACTCTCAAGTCGCATTCGGATTTGACCACTTCATTTGACGCAGTGACAAGAACCGCGTAGTCCCCGAGGATCGCATCCTTCGCAGGAGTAATATGGGCGGTCACTTCTTTGCTCTGTCCGGCGGGAATATCACTGATGGTGTCCTCGTCAAATGTGACCTTCCAGTCGGTGGAAGCCTGTGCCTTAAGGCTTATATTGCTGAGGTCGATATTGCCCGTATTCTGTATGGAAAGAACCACATCCTTCGACTCACCCGCATAGGTACTGGTGGAAAGATTGCCATTGGGCGTAGTCGCCGTAAGGCCGTAGGTACCGGTGATCTTAACGGTAACCGGGAGCTCGAGTGTCTCTCCTGCACAGTCCACCATGAACGTGAGAGGATACTCACCTGCCATTACATTCTGCGCGGGTGTGACTGCCACAGCGATCGAAGAAGTTGCGCCGGCTTCTACCGGAACTGAAGATGTTGCGCTGCCGGCATCCGAAGGAGTAAAGGTTACGTTCCAGCCCTCCGGCGCTCCCTGAACAGACATTGAATAGGTCTGATTCTCTCCGCTGTTGTTGGTAAGCTTCGCGGTATAACTGAATTTTGTTCCGGCCGGACCCTCCTGCTGAGCGTAATCCGTGGTGAAGGTATCAACACCGAGCTTTTTCTCTTCCGCATCAACCTTGACGGAAAGCTTTAATTCCTCGTTCACGCTGCCGCCCTTCGCGTTCAAGGTGATCGTGTAGGTATCCTCCTTCGCATCCTCCGGAACGGTCAGCGAATAGGAAAGCGACGGGGAATCCTCTTTTTTCTGATGAGCACCTACATGAACCATGGACACTTCATTTGAGGTGTTCTTGAATGCTCCCTCCCAGCCCTCCGGGAGATCTTCCGCTTCAAGCGCAACCGTGGTCTCCTTCGAACCGGTATTTGTTATATAGAGCGGAAATGTTGAGGCTCCGCCTGGCTTTACCGTAACCCCGGGGTAGTCTGTGCTAAAGACCACCTCACCTGCCTGACTTACCGCCTCTGTCTGGCTGTTCGTATCTGCTTCGTCCGCAAAAACCGCAGCCGGCATAAGCACCGTAATCGCCGCCAGCACTCCGGCCGCCAACAGTCCGCAAGCAAACCTCTTTTTCTTTCCTGTCACAAATCCTGCTGTCCTTCCCATGATCTGTCACGCCTCCTTAAAAAAAATGTAAGGATCGTTTGCGATATTGGTCAAGCACCTCCTCCGCAACGCCTGTACTGAAAGTTAGTCCCAATTTGTGACGCAAATTTTATAATTCCGTGTTTTTTCTGTGAACAAAAAGAGCTGCCGTAAAACGGCAGCTCTGGCTTGCATAAAATCATGAATAATTATAAACCCGCTATGAAACAAGATGTAGTGGTACTGCGCTTCGTAGGATATATCAAAGGTGATGATTTATCTTGCGATAAAACTGTATGAGAAAGGCAATAAAAATGAAGCAAATAGTTTTTTACTGTTCCGGAAGAAATGAGCTGCCACCGCCGAGAATCGATGGAATACAGTTCTTTCCTGAAAGAGCATCCATGTGGGATGAACTGTCGAAACGCTTGCCAGACGTAAGCATTTCTGTTTGGTTTACACCGCCGGGAGAGTTTGCTGTTGATATGGGGAACATCCAAACGAACGAAACCGTATCTGCGTACAAGCCGGTCAGAAGCCCGGAACGTGTCGCATACAGGTTTCTGGACGGAACGGAGTCAGTAGAAGAGATTGCCGGGAAAATCGCGGAGACGCATCCTGATGTGGCCGTTGCTTTTTCGATTCCTATTATGCCGTATGACTGGTCGGCGCTGAGAGATGCGATGGTCGGCGAAGAGCTCCGCAGGAGGGGGATTAAGACTATCTCGCACAGCACCAGATTTGCTCTTGAATCTTTTCAAAAGGAAAAATGTACAGATTTTCTTCGCAGAAATGGTTTTAATGTTGCCGGAAGCATTATGGTTCAAAACAGCCTTTTTCATGTGCATGTTACTGACCCGTCTATTCCGCAGAATGCGTATCGGGAGTTTATTTTCCGTGAGATAAGGAAACTCCGTTTTCCGGTCGTTATCAAGCCGACAGTATTCTCGGGGGCGGTTGGATTCACTGTCTCACATAATTTTGATGATGCCGTAAAGGTGCTTGATGAATGGAAACTTGACTCGGACATACTTGTCGAAGAACAGATTGATGGGGAGATTTTCGGGATTGAGATATACGGAGCAGAGGGGCATTATCATGTTACGGAGCCGGTGATTTTTTCCGTGGATGGAGATGCGACCGCAGAAGGTCTTGACATTGTTAAGGAAGGACCTGTGACAGATGAGAAGTACCACATCCCGCATTTAAAAGCAGAAATGATTAGGATGTCAGATCTATACGGACTGAATGGTTTTGCACAGGCAGACCTGATCTTTTCTCAGGGAAAATGGTACATCATTGAGATCAATCCACGCTATACATTGATGTCAGATATTTCTGCCGCCATCGAGGGAAAAGATATAATCAGTCTTTACGGCGAACTTGCGACAGGACAGATTGGCGACGCTAAGGACAATCAGCGCAGTTTTGCTATTGATTTCAAGACAAGGCTCCTGGATAGAGAAGAAATCTGCAGACTGTGCGAAAAGTATAGCTGTATTGTATCGGTCATGAGGGTGCAGACTGCCGTATCTTCTGTCGGATCTGCGGAATACTGCGAATTTGTCATGGCAGGTGAAGAACAGAAGAAGCTTAGGAGCGATATGCGCGCAATCAAAGGTGAAATCCGGGAGGAATAAATGGCTTCAGAGCTGAATGGCAATCATGTATTATCGAAAATGTTCCACCGCAGCGTGCGATACAGTTTCTTTGGATTTTTCACGGTCATGCTGAACACCGCTGTGGATGGGGTGATTATCGGACACTTCCTGGGGGCTGCGGCCATGTCGGCGTTTGGGCTAATCGTACCTCTGTATTCCTTTATCAACATTGTCGTGGTACTCCTGCGAACTGTTGCACAACTGAACATAGGAGAAGATTTGGGACACGGAAAATTGGAGACTGCACGGCGCCGTGTTTTTCAGCTGTTATTCACAGGGCTTGCAGCCGCTCTTGTATTTATACTGCTATTTACTGTGTTTCGGAGTTTTTCTGTCGCGTTGCTGTGTTCTTTCAGCGCACATTCAGAGAATACGATAAAAATGGCGGAAGACTATCTGTTTTGGATGGCTCCGTCGATGATTCCTGTTATGATGACACCGGTGCTTCATCCGGTCATGCAGCTTGACGGCGATGCCAGGCGTTCTCCTCTTGCTATTTATATCGCAACCACTGTGAACATTCTCGGCGACATCCTAAATGTTATGCTATTCCATGGCGGTATGGCCGGAATAGCAGTAGCGACCACAATCAGCTGTTTCGTTGAACTTCTGGTATTGCTTCTCCACTATGCGAGAAAAACCTCGCAGCTTAAACCTTCCCCATGTCTGAGGCTTCGGATGGAATGGCTCAAGGCGTTGTCAAAGGGGATTCCTGTCATGCTTCATGAGATGACTGTTTTTCTCGTCGGCATCGCCATCAATCACCTGGCTTTCATGCTTGCAGGAGAGGATCTGGTGGCGGCGGTTGCCGCCGGTAATTCAGTCTTTGCACTTCTTCTTCCCGGTTCGCTTGCCGTAAGCGGTGCTGTAATGACGCTTGGGAGTGTCGCAAGAGGTGAGGCAGACCATAAAGGTGTTAGGAGCATGCTCAGAATGGGATTATGGTATGCACTGTTGCCATGTTCAATCTATGCGATTGTTTTTATGATATCGGCCGTTCCTCTCGCACGATTTTTCCATGGAGAAAACGAGCGCCTGATGAATATGACCGCTGCTATAATCCGGGGGTATGCGTTTTCATTTCCGCTTGTCGCCATATGTCAGATTATAGAAAGCTATCTTAATGTGATTGGGAAGCGGTGGCTTTCCGCTATTGTCAGTATGCTGGAGGGGGGAATCGCGTGGATAGTTTTTTCATGGCTGCTCAGACAGGCAGAACCGGCAGGCAGGATATGGCTGGGACATCTCATAGGTGAGTTTTCTCTTGTTTTTGCTATAGCAGTAGTCATTTTATTTTGCCGGAATTTGAATCGACAAAAGGAATTGCTGACGGATAGGGAAAATGATACTGTGGAATTGGAAACTACGGTTTATACTTTTGGAGAAGCGTCAGTATTTTCTGAATCTGTAAGAAAATCCTGTCTGAATCATGGTATCAGTTCACGTATCAGTATGCTGTCTGCCCTCTGTGTGGAAGAAGCAGCATGTAATACGCTGCGCTGGGGATTTTCCGAAGAGACTGACTGCGCTGTTGATATACGTGCAGTATGCAGGAACGGGGAAATCATAATCCGTTTTCGTGATTCCGGCAGGCGCTTTAATCCGAAGAGCTACATATCGCAGGTTCTCGTTTATGATAAGAATCCGGCCGGAAATATCGGACTTAGGATTATATCGAACATCATGTCAGAGATGCAGTATATGTGTATTATGGATTGTAATATACTTCTTATCCATATCAGATAAAGATGCAGGGAATCATTTTGAAATAACAGCGCCTGCGTATAAAATGGATTAAAGTTTCGGTTAAGTAATTTAAGATGGGTTTAGCCGATTAAAATTACATTAAAACGTTCCAACCGCTAAGGAGATTGACACATTACTAAAATATAGATACACTATAATAGTAAATATAGTGTATCTATATTTGCGAAGGAGGTCATCTATGGGAGCAACCTATACAGAAGCACAGAAAGAAGCGACGAAAAGATACGTAAATTCCACTGATCAGATCAGGGTTCGAACAGATAAGGGAAATCTTGATTTTATCAAAGAACATGCTAAGACTATGGGTGAAACCATGGGAGAATTCGTTAACAGGGCAATCATGGAGGCTATCTATCGTGATAGGGGAGAAATCCTTGTCGAGACGGTGTGCAGCGATGAGTATGACATTTCAGGAAGACTTCTTTTATCCGATGATGATCACTACGAAATAGATTATATTGTAGGTGGTGTCCGAAAGATTAAGAAATTGGATGAGCAGAAATATGTACCAAGCAGTTTTGTATCTGACTATGCGTGGATGTCTCTCGAGAACGAATATGAGAATGAACTGTTAGGTGGTGAATGAAATGGCAATGTTTACTCTGATGCGTAAAAATGAAGAAGTGATGATACTTCAGATAGGCGAAGACGGAAATATAGTTAAGCTTGGTAAAAAGGAGAACACAGCACTTTTGCCATTGCAGAACAGGACCAGTCCCAGGGGACTTATTGAGTGGTGGCGTGACAGAGCCATTCCGATAAAACAGGGAAAGATAGAGAATATGTTAAGGAACAATGGCATTGAAACAACAGGTCTTTTCCTGACGCAAAATCTTGGACTCAGCCTTACTGATTATTACTGGATCAGGCCTTTGGGATCAGACCTCACTTGGGAAAAGATAAATCTGTTTGACAATGACTTTAAAGAGAATCTGTTGTTGGGGAAGATTAAGATGGGTGATGATGAAGTTGAGGAATATCACCCCAATTCATCACTCCAGGGTAACCTGGAAAAGACATGGATCATTGACCGAGGAACTCGGAAACTTGTGAAGGGAAACCACGATATTTATTCAAGTGAAAGTATCAATGAGGTTATCGTAAGCGAAGCAATAAAGGCACAGGGAAGGGATGCGGTACAATACTCGCTTTTGCACATTGATGGCAAGGAATATGATTATGGATGCGTTTCAGATCTATTTACAACACAAAAAAAAGAACTGGTTTCTGCTTATGCTGTTATGACGAGTGAGCTAAAACCAAATAATCTTTCCCGATATGAGCATTTTATAAACGTATGCGATAAAAACGGCCTTGATAGAAATACGGTCAGAGAGTATCTGGAATTTGAAATTCTTATAGATTTTATCTTCAGTAACCGCGACAGACATCTGACTAATATATCAGTCCTGCGGGATGCGGATACTCTTAAGTTCATATCCATGGCTCCTATTTATGATAGTGGAAAGAGTATGTTGGTTGGCAGGGATATTGTTCCGGTAACAGATAAGTATGTACTTTCTCAGGATGCCCAAGGCTTTAAGGAAAAAGAACTGGAACTTTTAAAGTATGTCCAGAACAAAAAGCTTATTGATATCGGACTGCTTCCAAGCCAGGAACACATTAGGGAGATGTATCATAAGGATTCGCAGGTGAGTGAAGACAGGATTTCTTTTGTGCTTGAAATGTACAAGAGAAAAATCGATATGTACGAGAGATTTGCCTCAGGTGAGAATTTGAGAAGCATAAGATTTTGAAAAATAATAATAATTCCAAGATGATAAGGGGATTTTGAGAAGATTGGTAAGTGTATTATATCGCAAGTTAAAGTGATTGGGTGGCATCTTCTGCCGACCATCTCTTTTAGGATTGGGGCTTTAGTGAAATCTTGACAATGTAAAGATTGATGATATAATAACTTTACATTGTCAAGATTGGAGAGTATACAATGAAAAAAACAGGAAGGAAAGCAGTGATGGTCACATTATTCTTGATATCAGCACTTCTGCTTCTTTTTTTTATCTGGTGCATGATGAGCCCCGGCAGGATACGGACCTACGACGGCCCAAAGAGCCTGTCGGAAAAGTTTGTGACGGATATAAACGGCAGTCCCAACGGTTTTTTTATTAACAGTCAGAATATGGATAATCCGGTTCTTTTGTTTGTTTCCAGCGGCCCCGGCACCGATGATTATTTTTTGACCGAAAAATACGAGGACATGAAGCTTGAGGAAGAATTCACCGTTGTCTATTGGGACTACAGAGATATGGGGATCGCCTATGATAAAAGCTTTGATACCGACAAGATCACGCTTGAAAACATCCTTGAAGATACAGAAGCTGTTACGGAATATCTCAAGACAAGGTTCGGTAAGGATAAGTTATTCATTATGGGATTTTCTGGCGGAACCCACATAGCTTTACAGGCCGCCCGGGAACATCCGGAGGATTACTATGCTCTGATAAATATGGCACAAGTCGTCACCGACGGGCCGGAGCAGGATGCTCTGATGTATGATTTTATGAAACGGATCTTTATAGACAGAGATGACAATGCTTCTCTTAAGAAACTTGAAGAATCGGTT
>JAEEGJ010027867.1_pt1 | contig 11296 bp, 8 predicted proteins | sample 8958761 | NCBI WGS metagenome assembly JAEEGJ01 (sample SAMN16246546, study PRJNA631951) | gut metagenome | biome: gut microbiome; feature: rumen; material: RS-attached | host: Bos | place: Iran: Karaj | collected 2018-10
AACTTAGCCAGACGCTCCTGCAGCTTCTCCTTATCGTAAGAAGAGGTAGTTACCTCGATCTCCTTCTTGATCTGGGCGATACGATCCTGGATGGCCTGCTTGTCGCCAGCGCCGTTCACGATGGTCGTGTTATCCTTAGAAACAGTTACCTTGTCGCAAGTACCCAGCATCTCGAGGGTAGCCTGTTCAAGCTTCAGACCCTTCTCCTCGCTGATAACTACACCACCGGTGAGAACAGCGATATCCTCAAGCATTGCCTTACGACGGTCGCCGAAGCCAGGAGCCTTGACAGCACAGATCTTCAAACCACCACGCAGACGGTTTACTACGAGTGTGGTCAGAGCCTCAGAGTCAACATCCTCGGCAATAACCAGCAAGGGGCGTCCGCTCTCAGCAGCAGGCTGCAGGATAGGCAGGAAATCCTTGATGTTTGAGATCTTCTTATCGTAGATCAGGATGTACGGGTTCTCCATCACGCACTCCATCTTCTCGCTATCGGTGATGAAGTAAGCCGAGAGGTAACCACGGTCGAACTGCATACCCTCGACAACACCGATGTGTGTGTCGCGGCTCTTGCTCTCCTCGATGGTGATGACACCATCCTTAGAAACCTTGCGCATAGCCTCGGCCAGCAGCTCACCAATCTCCTTATCGTTGTTGGCTGATACGGTAGCAACCTGCTCAATCTTATCGTAGTTGTCGCCAACCTGCTCAGCGCTCTTAGCGATGTGCTCAGTAACGGCCTTCACAGCCTTGTCGATACCACGCTTCAGGTCCATTGGATTGGCACCGGCGGTAACGTTCTTCAGACCCTCTGATACGATAGCCTGAGCCAGGATGGTAGCAGTTGTTGTACCGTCACCAGCGTCATCGCCAGTCTTTGAGGCTACGCTCTTAACGAGCTGAGCACCTGTATTCTCGAACTTATCCTCGAGCTCGATCTCCTTTGCTACGGTCACACCGTCCTTGGTGATCTGAGGAGCACCGAACTTCTTCTCGATAACTACGTTACGACCCTTAGGACCGAGTGTTACCTTTACTGCGTTAGCCAACTGGTCAACGCCCTGCTTCATAGCGTCGCGGGCGTCAATATTGAATTTGATATCCTTTGCCATAGTTTTGTATTTATTTATTTTGTAAACAAGGATACAAGGAGTTCACGGAGTTCAGGACATTACCTTTTTCCATAGACAGGAAGTTGCAGACATTTGTCTTGAACTCCTTGAACTCCCTGTCTCCTTGTCTCCGATTAAACTTTATTTTTCGATGACTGCTAAAACGTCAGACTGACGCATCATAAGGTATTTTGTGCCCTCGAACTCGAGCTCGGTGCCAGAATACTTGCCATAAAGAACCTCATCACCCTCTTTGAGGACCATAGCCTCATCCTTGGTGCCCTGGCCTACGGCCTTGATTGTTCCATGTAGGGGCTTTTCCTTTGCGGTATCAGGAATAATAATGCCGCCAACTTTCTCTTCTGCAGGTGCTGGCAATACCAACACGCGGTCTGCTAATGGTTTGATGTTCATAATCTTGAAATATTTTAATGTTTATACCTTATTAATATATATGGCGAGACAGTCTTACGACCATCTCGCCATATTCTCAGCCAAAACCGTGCCAACTCTTATGGTTGTGCCAACTTGTCAGCGACTTGTGCCATTGATCGTGACATTCTTAACCACAGAACGCTCTATCATGGTTTTGTCGAAGGCATCTTTCTCGTCGGTCACATCTACGTTCTCAAATGAGAAGTCGACTAAGCGGTACTTGTCGGAGGTACCTACATCGAAGAAGTTCCTGGTCTTCATCTGAATGTTCCTGATGTATATATTATTGCACTGCGACAGGGGCATGTCGTCGCGCTGCTCGGGTTTGAAGAACTGTGTCCAGGGGCGAACCACAAGAAACGAGCCACACTGTCCCTTGATATCCTCGACACGGACATACTCATAGTGCTGGGGAGTGTCAGGACGCATCTTCAGCCAAAGCACACGGCTGGCGGCCTTCACATTGATGCGGCGCAGGATGATGTTATGATCGAAAAGGCTCTCAGAGCCCAGCGTCAGGCAGCCATGCACCTTACCATAGGTACAATCCTCGATGATAATGTTAGAACACGGGCCATTATCAGGATTCTGGTCGGCCCAGGTGCCCTTACCGCCTTTCAGCACCACTGCATCGTCGTTGACATGCATATAGCAACCATGGATGAGCACATTCTTGCAGACGTCGAGGTCGATGGCATCAGTACTCGGCCCACCCCGACGGGGATCAACGGGCGTTACGTTCTCGGTAGGCGCAAAGATGAAGCAGCCCAGATAGCGTACATTCTCACAACGATACAAGTGGTTGGTCCAGAAAGGAGAGTTGATGATCTTCACATCCTGAACAGTGACGTTCCTGGAGTTGGAGATATAGACGTTTCGAGGGCGCATGGCCTCGAGGTTGGTGCACTGGGGATTGTACTTACGACGGATCCAGAACTCCTCCCAATATTTCTGTCCGTTACCGTTAATCGTGCCAGGACCTGTGATTGTAAAACCGTCGACGCCATCGGCATTGACCAAGGCTGCGAAGTAGTCGAGCGTCTGACCTTCCATACGGGTCTTCACAATCTGGAAGTCACGGATGCGGTCGGAACCTTTCAGTTCACCACCCTCCTCTATCTTCAGATGGGTACCAGGCTTGAAGAACAGTGAACCACTCAAGAACGTGCCACGGGGAATGACTACCACGCCACCGCCCTCGGCAGCACAACGGTCGATAACTGCCTGTAACTGCTGAGTCTGCACGCCATCGGCATAGCGATCGACACCATAAGCTGTAACGTCGTAGTGTTTTAAACCAGAGATATCGACTCTGCTCGTATCAGAGAACCAAGCTGAGATTTCTGTACCATCAGGCCATAAATCAACAGCCTTGACTTTGCGTTTGCCAAAAGCTACTGCCGTAACAGCCAGCATCAGCACAAACAATAAGATTCTATTTTTCATTGCTTAAGTGATTAGTTTGGGGTGCAAAGATACAGAAAAACAGGATAAATACCAAATTTTTCGCTTTTTACTTTGGTTATTCGCTCTTTTTACACTATCTTTGCCCACAGTTTACGTAAACCAACAACTAATTATGAAGCAGTTTTTTAAAATGACTCTGGCCACGATATGTGGTATTGCCATCTTCCTGGTGGTATCTGGACTATTTTTCGTTATCTCGCTAGTTGGCATGATTGCCAGTGATTCAGCATCGACCAAAGTAAAGGACAATTCTGTCTTCGTAATCAGACTGGACGGGACTGTCGATGAACGGGCCGAAAGCGGTTCGCCCCTTGACGCACTTCTGAATATGGGAGACATGAGTGTCATGGGACTTGACGACCTGAAATCGTGTATTAAGAAAGCCAAGAACAACGACAATATAAAAGGTATATATCTGGAAGGTGGTGTGGCCTCCTTCGATTCGCCTGCTACTGCTCAGCAGTTGCGCGACGCTCTGAAAGACTTCAAGAAGAGCGGTAAGTGGATTGTGGCCTATGCCGACCAATATCTGCAAGGAGCCTATTATGTTGCTTCTGTGGCAGACAAGATTTACCTAAACGCCGAGGGTGCCATTGACTTCAAGGGACTCGGCGGCAAGAGCGAATACTATAAAGGGCTCTTCGACAAGCTGGGCATCAAGTATCAGGTGGCTAAAGTCGGAAAGTATAAGAGCTACGTGGAGAGCAACACCCTGACGGGCATGAGCGAGTACGACCGCGAACAGCGCACCGTATTATATAACGGCATCTGGCAGTACTGGCTGAAGGATATCGCCGAGAGTCGCAAGGTGACACTTGAGCAGCTGAACAAGTTGGCCGACGAAAGCATCGTGGCTTTTCTAAACACAGACGACTACGTGAAAGCCAAACTCATCGACAAGGTGCTGTTCCCTGAAGATATCAAGGCAGAGATCAAGGGGCGTCTGAAGCTCGACGAGGATGACGACGTCAACCAGCTGAGTCTGGCAGACATGCTGAACGTGAAGACAAAAAACAAGATGGATGGCGAGAAGATTGCTATCTACTACGCATATGGCAACATCGTTGACAGCGACGCCATGGATCTGCTGTCGGGCTCTGGCCACAGCATCGTAGGTAAGTCCACTGCTGAGGACCTACGCAAACTGGCAGACGATGACGACGTGAAGGCGGTGGTGTTCCGTGTAAACTCTGGCGGCGGTAGTGCTGTAGCTTCTGAGCAGATCCGCCATGCCATCAAGCTGCTGAAGGCTAAGAAACCTGTGGTTGTATCGATGGGCGGTGCAGCAGCTTCCGGTGGCTATTGGATCAGTTCACCTGCCAGCTACATCATTGCAGAACCGACCACCATCACCGGTAGCATCGGTATCTTCGGTCTTATTCCTAACTTCAGCGGCCTGGTAACAGACAAACTGGGTGTGACCTTCGACGGTGTGACCACCAACAAGTTTACTGACTACGAGACCAACCTCATACTTAGCAAGGATAACGCTGAAGAGATGAAACAGTTGCAGACTTACATAGATCGTGGTTACCAGAACTTCCTGAACATCGTATCGGAAGGTCGCGGACTGAAGCCTGCCGAGGTTGACTCAATCGGACAGGGCCGCGTTTGGCTGGCTACTGATGCTGTAAAGATCAAGCTTGTAGACAAGCTCGGCAGTTTGGGCGACGCCGTGAAGAAGGCTGCAGAACTGGCCAAACTGGATGAATACTATACGTCTACCTATCCCACAAAAGGCAGTTGGCTGGATCAGTTCATGTCTTCTGAAGAGAAGGGCAGCTATCTTGACAGCAAGTTGCGTCAGGAGCTACAGGTACTGCTTGGCGACCTCTACGAACCTCTGATGGAGATCCGTCAGACCGTGAAAGACGGTAGCGTTATTCAGGCTCGTATGCTCGAAGATATCCGTGTAAAGTAAATACGGGATGGAAGGCGATTTCATCAATATCAATAAAAAGCTATTACCCCTGGGGTGGCTCTATGGCATAGGCGTAGGCTTCAGGAACATGCTCTTTGAGATGGGTGTCTTGAAGAGTAAGTTCTATAGTATACCTATTATATCTATAGGCAACATCACGGTGGGTGGCACTGGCAAGACACCACATGTGGAATATCTCATCAGACTGCTGAAAGGCAAGATGAACGTGGCCGTACTCAGCCGAGGCTATAAGAGGAAGAGCCGAGGGTTCCTAGTAGCTCAGGAGGACACACCCATGCAGAAGATTGGCGATGAGCCTTATCAGATGAAGCAGAAGTTCCCTGAGATTACGGTGGCTGTCGATAAGAAGCGTACGCGTGGTATTGAAAGACTCACTGCAGGAGCGGCGAAGAAAGACATTGATGTCGTTCTGCTCGACGATGCCTTCCAGCATCGATACGTAAAGCCTGGCATTAACATCCTGCTGACAGACTATCACAGACTCTTCATCTATGATGAGCTGTTGCCTGTAGGCAGACTACGTGAGCCGATAAGAAGCAAGGACAGAGCCGATATCGTGATCGTGACGAAATGTCCGCGAGACCTGAAGCCGATGGAGTTTCGTGTCATCACCAAGGCACTGAGCCTCTATCCCTATCAGCAACTCTACTTCTCTACCCACGAATATGACACACCTCGTGCGCTGTTCCCTGAGGCGGCCGACCATCAGACAGCACCAAAGAGCATTGACTATCTGGCCGGCAAGAACGTTCTCCTCCTGACAGGCATTGCTTCGCCTGAACAGATGGAACACGACCTGACACCTATCGTTGCAAACCTGACACCGCTCAGTTTCAGCGATCATCATCAATTCAAATCTAAGGACGTGACACGAATCAACGACACCTTCAACTCCCTGCCTGAGCCAAAGATGATTGTTACGACGGAAAAAGACGCAACACGACTTACTCAGATTGAAGGACTCAGCGAAGAAGTGCGCAAGAGCCTATACGTTCTTCCCATTCACATCACCCTGATGCAGGATCAGGAGAAGGTGTTCAATAAAAACATTTTAGGTTATGTACGAAAGAATTCAAGAAACAGCATCCTGGCTAAAGGCAAGGATGACAACAAATCCAAAGACAGCAATCATACTGGGGACAGGCCTCGGACAATTAGCTTCAGAAATCACTGATAAGACAGAGTACTCCTACTCTGATATTCCCAATTTCCCCGTTTCCACTGTAGAAGGTCACTCTGGTAAGCTGATCTTCGGAAAGTTAGGTGATGTAGACATACTGGCCATGCAGGGACGCTTTCATTTCTATGAGGGCTACTCGATGAAGGAAGTGACATTCCCTGTTCGTGTAATGTATGAACTGGGCATCAAGACGCTCTTTGTATCGAACGCAGCCGGTGGCATGAACCCTGAATTCAAAATCGGCGACCTGATGATTATCACCGACCACATCAACTTCTTCCCAGAGCACCCGCTTCGCGGCAAGAACTTCCCAACAGGTCCGCGCTTCCCCGATATGCACGAGCCCTACGACCAGAAGCTGGTGGCCATAGCAGATGAGATAGCCCGCGAAAAGGGTATCAAGGTTCAGCATGGTGTTTATGTTGGCGTACAGGGTCCGACCTTCGAGACACCTGCAGAATATAAGATGTATCGCATATTGGGCGGAGATGCCGTAGGCATGTCGACTGTCCCCGAGGTAATTGTTGCTCATCACTGCGGCATCAAGACTTTCGGTGTTTCGGTGATTACCGATCTGGGAGGCTTTGATGACCCTGTTGAGGTGAGTCATGAGGAAGTACAGGAGGCTGCTAACATGGCACAGCCACTGATGACAGAGATTATGAGAGAAATGATAAAACGTAACTAAGCATGGATATAGCAAAACTGGGAGAATTCGGTTTGATTGACCGACTTACAAAAGACATAGAAATCAAAAACGAGAGCACAAAGTATGGTGTAGGTGACGACTGTGCCGTGCTCTCCTATCCTGATAAGGAAGTGCTCATCACCACCGACCTGCTGATGGAGGGAGTACACTTCGACCTGACTTACATAGACCTGAAGCATCTGGGCTATAAGTCGGCCATGGTGAACATCAGCGATGTATTTGCCATGAACGGTACACCTCGTCAGCTGACAGTATCCCTGGCCCTCAGCAAGCGTTTCACCGTAGAAGACATGGAGGAGTTTTACAGTGGACTCCGACTGGCCTGCGACAAATGGAACGTAGACATCGTTGGTGGCGACACCACATCTTCTTATACCGGACTGGCCATCAGCATTACCTGCATTGGTGAGGCCCGTAAGGAAGATATCGTGTATCGTAACGGCGCTAAAGACACTGATCTGGTATGTGTCAGCGGCGACTTGGGCGCTGCTTATATGGGACTACAACTGCTGGAGCGCGAAAAGAGCGTATACTACCAGCAGGTGGAGGAAGCACGTAAGAAGAACGACAAGCGTGCCTTGGAAGAACTGTCACACTTCCAGCCCGACTTCAGTGGTAAAGAGTATCTGCTTCAGCGCCAGCTACAGACGGAGGCGCGTGGTGACATCATAGAGAAGTTGCGTGAAGCAGGCATCAAGCCTACCGCTATGATGGACATCAGCGATGGTTTATCATCGGAATTGCTTCACATCTGCAAACAGTCTGGTGTGGGCTGCCGTGTCTTCGAAAAGAACATCCCCATCGATTATCAAACTGCCGTAATGGCCGAAGAACTGAATATGAACGTCACAACTTGCGCACTTAATGGAGGCGAGGATTATGAGTTGTTATTCACTGTTCCCATAGGCGATCATGAGAAAATCGAGCAAATAGAGGGAATCAAGCTGATTGGACACATCACAGACGCCAAATTCGGAAAAGTGCTCGTAACCCGTGATAATCAGGAGTTTGAGTTGAAAGCACAGGGGTGGAACCCACTTTCATAGATAACTTTTTTCAAAAAAAGTCGCTCAAATATTTGGTGGGTTCAAAAAAAGGTTGTACCTTTGCACCCGCAAAACGAAAGGAATTGCAAATTGACATGATGGTGCCTTAGCTCAGTTGGTAGAGCATCGGACTGAAAATCCGTGTGTCCCCGGTTCGATTCCTGGAGGTACCACTCCTCCTTTCATTAGCCCGGTTTCGCATAATGGCGGCCGGGTTTTTTCTTTATAACCTAAACAGTAAGCAATATGGGTATAGTTATTGGTATTGATGTGGGCATCTCGACCACAAAGATTGTAGGAATTAAGAACGGTAAGGTATCGGCTCCGATTCATATCACAGCTGCCGACCCCATCACTTCTCTTTATGGTGCCTTCGGAAAATACCTGCACGATAACGACATCGACCTGAAAGAGGTTGAACAGGTGATGCTGACTGGTGTAGGAGCTGCCTATATCGATCAACCCATCTACGGACTACCGACAGCCAAGTCTGAAGAATTTGTTGCCGACGGCCTCGGGGCCCGTTTTGAATCAAAACTCGATCACACCATCGTGGTATCTATGGGAACAGGTACATCGTTCGTGAAATGCGATGGCAACGAGATGAAGCATATAGGTGGTATCGGCGTTGGAGGCGGAACACTGCAAGGACTGGCTCGTATCATGCTCAACACCAGCGACATCAAGCAAGTGGCAGAGATGGCCAAGCATGGCAACATACGCCATATCGACCTGACCATCGGCGATATCAGTGCAATCCCCGTTCCCGGACTTACAATGGACACGACTGCATCGAACTTTGCCAACGCCAAGAGCGATGCTTCAAAGGAAGATATTGCCGCCGGTCTCATACACATGGTACTACAGTCGATAGGATCAGCCGCCTGGCTCGCTTCGCTCGGCAGTGACATCCGCGACTTCGTGCTCATTGGCAATCTGTCGCTACTGCCCCAATGCAAGGAGGTATTCCCCGCCCTTGAGACGCTCTACAATATCCGTTTCCACATTCCCAAATATTCGCAGTATTGCACAGCCATCGGAGCAGCCCTCGACTATACAATCAATGGCACCAAATAAAAAAGTTATCAAAAAAACGCCAAAATATTTGGCAGATTGAAAGATAATACATAACTTTGCAGCCGAAACGTTACAAAAATAGCAAAATTAGAACAAAATGATTATATCAGCAAACAATTGGTGGTGGCGCAACTCAAGATTAAAAGAATCGTGAGAAGATAGCCGCGTACCTGAGTTTGTACAAGAAATAATAAAAGGCCTGTCGTTCTTACGACGGGCCTTTTAAAGTTTAAACAGGGATTCAATATAAAACAAATAAAAATATGAGCAATTATCAAGTTGACAAAAACGGTTTCTACGGAGAGTTTGGAGGCGCCTATGTGCCAGAGATTCTCTACAAATGTGTTCACGACCTGCAGGAAGCCTATCTGCCGATCATTGAGTCGGAGGAGTTCAAGAAGGAATATCATGCCCTACTGAAGGACTATGTAGGGCGTCCGTCACCTCTCTACTTTGCCAAACGAATGAGTGAGAAGTATGGCTGCAAACTCTATCTGAAGCGTGAAGACCTGAACCACACCGGTGCCCACAAGATCAACAACACCATCGGACAGATTCTATTGGCTAAGAAAATGGGAAAGACACGCATCATTGCCGAGACTGGTGCAGGACAGCATGGTGTGGCCACAGCAACAGTCTGTGCGCTGATGAACATGAAATGCGAGGTGTTTATGGGTGCTACAGATGTGGAGCGACAGCACACTAACGTAGAGCGCATGAAGATGCTGGGAGCTGAGGTACATCCTGTTCGTACAGGTAACATGACACTGAGCGATGCCTGCAGTGAGGCCATTCGCGACTGGTGTTGTCATCCCAGCGACACTTTCTACATTGTGGGATCTACCATGGGGCCTCATCCCTACCCCGACCTCGTGGCAAAGATGCAGAGTGTTATCTCAGAGGAAATCAAATGGCAACTTGAAGAGAAAGAGGGGCGCAACTACCCCGACTATCTCATAGCATGTATAGGAGGCGGAAGCAATGCCGCTGGTACCATCTACCACTACATGGATGACGAGCGAGTGAAGATTGTTCTGGCAGAGGCAGGAGGCCATGGCTGGGAGACCAATCACACGGCGGCAACCATACATAAAGGTAAGACAGGAATACTGCATGGCGCTAAGATGCTAGTCATGCAAAACGAAGACGGCCAGATAGAGGAAGCCTTCACCATCAGTGCTGGTCTGGACTACCCGGGTGTTGGACCAATGCACTGTAATATGGCCAAGCAAGGTCGCACTCAGGTTCTGAGCATCAATGACGACGAAGCCATCTATGGCGGCTACGAACTGACTCGCATGGAGGGTATCATCCCCGCTATCGAGAGTGCGCATGCCATCGCTGCGCTGAAGAAAATGAAGTTCCAGCCCAACGATGTCGTCGTACTCACCGTGAGCGGACGAGGCGACAAAGATGTAGAGACTTACTTGAACAACAAACAAATGGCTAAGGAATATGGAAACTTTTAAATATACTACGACAAGTCGTACAATTCTGGCTGACCTGTATACACCTGTTGGCGTATATATGAGATTGCGTGACCTCTATCCACAGAGTGCACTCATGGAGAGCTCAGACTATCACGACAGTAACAACTCCCACTCGTTTATCGGACTTAACCCCATTGCCAGTGTGGCCATTGGTCATGGCATTGCCACTGTGACTTATCCCAACGGCTCCACTTTTCAACATGAGGTGAACAAGACATATAGGTCTGACAAGGCCATCCACCAGCTCATCGACCACATTGAGGTGAACGGTGAGGATGCGAAGGCATGCGGACTTTTCGGCTACACCTCGTTCAATGCCGTTCGCTATTTCGAGGATATCCCCGTAAAAGACGAGACACAGGCAAAGAACGATGCGCCCGACCTGCTATATATATTATATAAGGTGGTGATCGTGTTTGACCATCATAACAACACGCTAAAGGTGGTAACTCTTGGCGATGCCGAAGACATTGACAACGTGCTCCGTGCCATGAACAAGGCTAGCGTAAAGGCCTACGACTTCCACCCTGTCGGCGATGTCAGGAGCACACTGACCGACGAGGAACATAAAGCCAACATTCGTCGGGGTATTCAGCACTGCCTGCGCGGCGATGTGTTCCAGATCGTACTCAGTCGTCGTTTTATCCAGAAATACGAGGGTGACGACTTCAAGCTTTATCGCGCCCTGAGAAGCATCAACCCTTCACCCTATCTGTTCTACTTTGACTTCGGAGGTTTCCGCATCTTCGGTTCCTCGCCAGAGACCCATTGTCGTGTAGAAGGCAACACGGCATATATCGACCCTATAGCCGGTACGACCAAGCGTACTGGCGAT
>JAEEGJ010027868.1_pt1 | contig 11296 bp, 7 predicted proteins | sample 8958761 | NCBI WGS metagenome assembly JAEEGJ01 (sample SAMN16246546, study PRJNA631951) | gut metagenome | biome: gut microbiome; feature: rumen; material: RS-attached | host: Bos | place: Iran: Karaj | collected 2018-10
TATTCTGATAAAAGGCGAAAAATGAACTCAAATTACAGATGTTTTTTGGGGCTGAAAAACACATGAAAATCCGTTCTTTTTTAGATTAGTTAACTTAATGTAAATAAATGAATTACAAAAATCCATCCGCTAGGATTTTCGATTTTCATCTGCTAAGATTTTCGATTTTCATCCGCTAGGATTTTCTGTTTTCATCCGCTTGGATTTTCGATTTTCATCCGCTAGGATTTTCATCCCTTCTGTCCTTTTCACTCGCAAAAAAAGCCCCGGATGGTGTCATCCGAGGCTTCTATATGGTGTGCGACGGCGAACTCGAATCGCCGACCTCTACCGTGTCAAGGTAGCGCTCTAACCAAACTGAGCTAGTCGCACATGTTGTTGTAACGATTCTTAAATTAGCATGACTTCCTGTTTTTGCAATTCACCCACGCGATTTTTTACGCGTAAAGGCTGAAATAGCCCATCAGACCATGGCGGTAGTCATTGAGAATGCCGCCCGCTAAAGCATCGCCCGGACGACATGCCGCCAACGCTTTCGCCAGATAGAATTCCTTCAACTGGCTGTTGCGGTAGGTCGTTTCATCGACTTCACGGCGGTTCGCGCGAACGGCATCCTTCAGCGTCTTGATGGCATAGCCGCTCATGCCTGGTGTACGGAGCATTTCCTCCAACATACCTGCAGCATCTGGATCTGGATTTTTCTGCAAAGCGTAGCTGACGGCACGGAAATGCGAAAACGCGTCGTCGGAGTACAAATCCGCCAATTTCTGCCGCACGGCCACTGCATCGCCGCCAATCGCCGTCAATGCGAACAGCATGCAATCAACATGGCTGACAGACATGCCGAACTGTCCCATGCCGCGATAGTTCCAGCCTTCGTCCCACTTGGCCGCTTTCAACGCCTTCACGATTGTTTCCTTGACGCGTTTTTCACCAAGGAACGCCAAAATCATGGCCGTCTTGACATCAGACGGATCTTTGTCGTATGCCGCCTGCAGTTCCGGCAGTTTTTCGGCCGGCGACATGAAAATCGTGGCCAATTCGTAGTGCGGATCAGTGGCGGGAACGCCCGGAATGTCGTCTGTCTCTTCTAAAATGCTTTCCGGAAGTATTTGTTTTTCAACAAGATGCTTCTGGATTTCGCGTTTGTCGATAGTGCGATATGTCTTGCCTTCCCGCGCCGCCATGGCGGCCGCGTAACCGACGGCGTAGCCTTGGTTCTGAACATCTGGCTGCATGCGGATGAGCGGCAGGCAGTCACGTTGTGCACTAACCGCAAGTCCCGTTGCCGCAATATTTTCCAAATCTTTCGGCAGCAATGCACGGAACGGTACGTTGGCGAAATGGCCGTCATGCGTCGGCGGTTGCAACATGAACATCGGATGGACGATGAATCCATGCGTGTCGAAGTTGCTCATGGCCTGCACGACCGTATCATCGTATTTGCGATTCGCGTAAAAGTCCGACGGTTGCAACACGATGTCGCCGACGATGCGGCGGCGCTCACGCGTATTCTGTATCTGAATGACATCGAACTGCTTGCGGAATTTCGCACGGGCCATGACAAAGCTCTTCGTGCAATCGAGAATATCATGGTCGCAGATGAACTGGAAGTCCGTGTTCCAAACATAACCAGGCCGAATTGGCGAGAGGCCCGCACCTTGGACGGACGGTTCGTCTTTGGACGCCATGACCGTTTCGCCGCCAGCCGCCGCGACAACGTCGGCATTGCCAGTTGCATCAATCAACCGTTTGGCGGCGATGCGGCGGATTCCGTACGGCCCCACCATCAAAACGCCGTCAACAGCCTTTCCGTCAATGGATGCCGCGACGGCCATCGTTCCAAAGCGCATATCAACACCTGCCGCATGGACTTCCCGCAGGAAATACGCCTTTTTGGCTTCGACATCGCTGAGGCCACGCTTCATGTCATGTTTGTTCTCGCCCGCCATGGCGATGATGCCTTTGTCGATTTCCGTTGTGAAACCAACACGATTGCCGAAATAGTAAACGGTAATACGACCGACGGTCATGACACCGCCAAGATCGTTCAGCGATTCGATGCACATCGTCTTCGCTCCTGCACGGCCAGCTGCGATGGCCGCTGGAGCACCACCCGTACCACCGCCGACGACGAGCACTTCCACTGTTTCGTCAACAGCAAATGTATCCAAATCAAACGACACCGTCGGGCAGTCATGGAAGCGATGGAACGTATCCTTTCGAACCAGTTCAGACGCGGCACCGCACGCCTTGCGATCCGTCACTGCCAACTTGCGGAACGGCTGTTCCGCAAGTGCCTTCAGCAGTTCTACTTCGTCCACCCGCTTCACCAGATACAACGGTAGACGACAGGACGGTTTGTAGTCATCAATGACTTTCGGCAAGCCGTCGATGACGGAAACGTCGGAGCCGTATGTCATGTCCGGATGCCATGTCCGCAGACGCGCCTCTACTTCCGCGCGGGCCAGTTCCGAAATCGTATCATTCTTGATATCAATCTTTTCCGTGATCTTATAAACAGGAACAGACTTGCCTTCCAACGAATATTCCAGCGGAAGTTTCTCCACGTTCGCGCCGTTGGCGGCGTTCAGCTGGAAACGCGTCACAACATGAAGACCAGCCTTAAACGGTGTCATCGGAAGACCGCAACATCTTGCAACCAAACTATTTTCCGTCGCATCGACGATGACTTTCGCCTGAATGGCCTGAAAGCCTGAACGATCCGCCACAATCAGTCCCGCCATGTTGCCACCATCATCATAGACAGGGCAAATCGGATTGATCTGATACACGAAATCGATGCCATTGTCCATGAACAGCTGTTCGACGCGACGCTTCACATCCATGGGCGTCAACAGGTTATCTTCCGGAAAGACGGTCTTCCATGACACATCGCCATGGCCTTGCAAATCAAAATGAGACGTGCGTTCCTCCGCAAAATACGGCGCAGGAGTGACGCATAAGACGGTATGGCCATGTTGCTTTGCCGCCAATGCCAGAAGGACGCCTTTCAGCGAGCCGCCAACCAGCAGCATGTCAACGGAACTAATCTGCGGAACATTGATTTTCATGATTGCTCCTTTTATAATATGGTAAAAAACAATTATGCTTTTACAATGGCCTGGAAGCTACAGGTCTTGCCATCCTCCGAAAGGCCATCGACGTAAATCCATCCGTCATCGCGTCTTGCGCCACCACACAGCACCGTCTCGCCATTCAGGACTTGATGGTTGTAGTTGATTTGAAATTCGCGGATCCGTGGCGCACCACCCGTGATTTCACCGACAACATCATAGATGAAACGGCCATAGACGGCATTGTTCAGATGGCCAACTTCGTCGATGTCGCTCCAATTGATCTTGTACGGCCGCCGCGCTGCCACATCCGTCTTCTGGATCTTGCCAAGATCGCTGAAAAACTGCAAGCCGTCTTGCGTGTCGCGAATCAACGGCGGCAGATGGTCGAGCGGCTTCAATGGTTTGAACGTATCCGCGTCCAATAGAAGCCAGTAGCTTGTGCCACGCAACAACGTGCTGTCGCCATTTTTCATCGTATATTGACGCACGGCAAACAACAAGTTCGTGCCAGTTGGATACGTCTCCAACGTGAATGGCGTGCCGACCGACAGTTCGCCGTCCACCGTCACTCTCAAGCGTGACAGCACCCACAGCATCCGCTTGCCGCCCAAGCTGTTAAGCCCTACGCCAAGTTCGTCTGCATGCTGTCCTGCCACATCCTGCAGATAATCCAGCATATCCTTCAGCTTCAACGCCGCATCGGCGCCGCATTCATGATGCTGGATGGTCTTTTCTGTTCTGTAAACTGGTATCATATCGTTATTTATTGTTTAGACACACCCCACGATGATGTCCGCAAGCCGTTTGGAGAGAATCTCCCGTCTGTCGTCATCGACAAGACTGAAACGGTTGCCATCATTCGGCGTGGAGAGATAATTCCACACGCAGTATGGCGTTTCATGCTCGATAAGCAGGCGGATCATATCCGCCATATACGCTTCGCGCCATTCGATTTTTGCATGGCGAATGGTGCCGAATTCGCCACACCACACGATGCGATCCGGATGCTCCATTTGATATTGGAAAACAGGAGCGAGTGTATCACGTAAGTACTGAATATCCATGCGGTTATAGTTCGGATACGGATTTTTTGCGCCGTGGACAACACGTTGGAAATCGCGATAGCGTTCGATGTCGTCACACGGATACGGCATGTCGCGATTATAATACAATTGTGGAGCCTGCAAGACGCCGCGCTGATGCGTGAACTCGTTTGGCGCGTAATTGTGCCATGTGAAAACGATATCGTCGTCATAACCCGTCAAATCTTTCACGTGATGAGGGCTGTTCCAGCAAATAGAACCGATGATGATCAGACGGTTTGGATTCAGTTTGCGAATTTCCGCTATCGTCTTCTTCGCCAACACGTTCCATTTTTCTGGATCAACGTTTCGCACTTCATTCAACAGTTCGAACGCGACTTCCGGATAGTCATGAAAACGCTTCTCGAACTCCAGCCAGACGGCAATGAAACGCTCCTGCAGTTCAGCCGAATCCAGCAGTTGCACATCTTCTTTAATGTCACAGTAGTTGCCAATGGCTTTATGCATGTTCAACACAAGATTCAGCCCTGCATCGCAACACCAACCGATGAACCGTTCGATGATTTCGAAAATCCGTTCACGATAGACGCCTGGAGCCTCTTCCACGACCACTTGATCGAATCCCATGCGGATGTGGTCCAATCCCAACGACTTAATGTAATCGACGTCACGACGTGTGATGTACGATTCGAAATGCTCCATGTCGCCAATCGTGATGGGAAAGCGCCATTCCATCGGCAGGACGTTGAACCGCTTATAATTCGTCAACCATCCGCCGATGCCCATGCCTTTTTCAAAACCGATAAACCGTTTCATTCAATCACCATATAGTCATTAATCATTAATCATTAATCATTAATCATTAATAAACAAACCATCTTCCTTTGTAAATGACAGAATTCGGAATCGTCCACGTGCGTTTTTCGCCGTTCATTTCCGTCAACGTGTCGCTCCACCATTTCTCTTTTGGAAGCTGCATCAATTGGCTGCCTGTCTCTGGATGGATGCTGACACTTTTGACGTTTTTCCGATTTAAAAACAGACGGCTTTGGCCTGTCATCGTATCGAATTCCTGCACATTACGACCTGTCAAAATTAGTTTGTTCTCTTTTTTCAACAATGACAAATCATGGCCACCATATGGATTTGGCTTCAACGGAAATGATTCCACGATAGACAGTTGTGGATCTTCATAATCAAAATTATAACGACAGCAGATAAGCGCCTCCCGGCCAACAGCCCACACAAGACCATGCACTTGATCCCAAACAACGCCATGCGCATCTGCGAACGTCAGCTTGAAGGTTTTGTGTGCTTTCTTTTCACCCTCTTTCCGCGTGAAAACCATCAAGAAATTTCCCGTGCTGGAAGCCGTAATGATCGTTCCGTCAGGCAAAAGATCCGCCGAATGCGTACTGCCGCCCGGATAGCCCGTGAAGACGCTTTGCTTCGTCGCGACATCCACCAACGCCATGCCGCCATGGGATGACGTGACCAATATCTGCTTTCCGTTATTTACGACTTTTGTTTCATCGATATGATTGAATCGTTTGAGAGATTCCGGCGGAATATTCGGATCGCCTTCCGGATTCCATTTCCATAGAATGCTTTCCGGCTTCGACCAGTCGCCATTCACATCCATGACCAACACATCCCGCGTCTTCTGATTTGAGCATAAAATATGGTTGCGCAGCTCTTCCTGCCCATGAAGCGACACTACGCATAAGACAGTAAGAAGCAACAGCTTAAAACCACTCTTCTTTTGGAAAAAGCTTTTTTTCATAATATTTTTAAAACTGGATGTTCTGGATATTCTGGTTGTTCTGGAAAAACACTTGCTTCATTACTCATTACTCATTACTCATTACTCATTAAACATTAATCATTAATAAGCAAACCACCTCGTCTTATAGATCCGCGCCTTGTTCGGTAGTGTCCACTTGCGGTCGCCGTTCAGCAGCATGACCGTATCGTTCCACCACTGTTCGTTCGGAATCTGCACAAGCTGTTCGCCTGTTTCGGGATGGATGCTGATGCTTTTGACACTGTGTTTGCCTGAAAACGAACGCAACTTTCCCAGCATCGTGTCGAATTCCAACACCGTACGTCCGGTAATTAGCAGTTTGTTTTCTTTCTTGAGCAACACTAAATCATGGCCGGAATAGCCTTTTCCCAAATCAAATGACTGCACAGGAACGAGTTGCGGATCTTCTACATCAAAATTGTAACGGAAAGCAACCAGCACGTCAGCGCCAACGGCCCATACCAATGCATGAATTGAATCCCACACGACGCCATGACCACCAGGAAATTTATAGGTAAATGTCTTGTGTGGCGTCTTTTCGTCACCGACTCGCGTAAAAACTTTCAGCGTGGCTCCCGTACTGGAAGCTGTAATGACCGTTCCGTCAGGCAGCAATTCCGCCGAATGCGTATTGCCGCCCGGATAGGCTGTGAAGACGCTCTGCTTCGTCGCGACGTTGATCAACGCCATGCCGCCGCCAGAAGCCACGACCAACACCTGCTTTCCGTCAGAAACGCATTTAGAATCGCTTATGTTGCCAAACGCCCCCAAACGTTCCCGAGGAATGTTCGGATCGTCTTTCGGATTCCAATGCCAAAGGATCGCTTCTGGTTTCGACCAGTCGCCGCTGGCGTCCATGATAAACACATCCCGCGTCCTCTGATCGGAGCACAGAATCTGATTGCGCAAATCCTGCCCGATGACACACAATCCACAAAGCACAATACTAATTAAAATCTTTTTCATTATAATTCTTCTTATTATCAATAAAGCAATTCTTTCATTTCAATTTTATTGAATTCGATGGATTGTGAATCCGTCGCCAATTCCATGCGGCATGGCTTCAGACGAACACGATTCGATATAAGCGTCCGCTGTCCAGCCACTTCCACATCGACAACGGTGCAGCGCATCTTCGGACTGTACCGCACAATCATCTTCAACGTAAACGTGCCTTTCAGCACATCGACGTTCTCCAAGCAGAAATTCTGGCTGCCTGCATGGATGCCGTGCGACGCTTTCACGCCCCAGCCAAGACGGTCCTGCGGAATCGTCTTGAGTCCTTCACGGATCGTCTGGATCTCTGGATGGAAACCGCCGTCCGCTCCGCAAGGCGAAATCTGCATCCGCTGTTTCGCAAAATCCAATTGGAACTCACAGCTCCGAGCAGGATTCTCCGCATCCGCAAGTCTCACGGCCAGACGGCCTTCCGCCTGCGCATGGAGTTTCATTTCCGCATAAACGGATTGCCCTGAGTCAAATCCAAAACTCAAAGGATGCCCAATCGTCACCACGGCTTCCGCCGCTTCATGTAGCGTTTTTCCTGTTTGCGGCGCCATTTCATCCGGCCATTTCATGCCCAGACGGCCATCTGGATATTGGATCAATTCGCGAACCGCAATGCAACTGCCCCAACCGATGCCGCTCAGCCAGCCACCGATCAACATACGGTTGCCTGTGAACGGTGCGACCATCGGCACGGCCAAGCCATCATAGATGTCATAGCCCTGCGCAGCGGAATCGACGAATTCACCGTCGCCTTTCGCCGTCCAGAAACCAGTCACCCCCATGAGCAAATAACGGAAGCCATTCCAATTGAAGAAGGAAGGACATTCGTTCGTATTACGCATCGGCATGTTCGGGCCAGCCATCGGGAAGTTCGGATCGACCTGCGTCCAGTCCGAATCGATGTCTTTCGCCTTCCACGTGCCCGAACCGCAATACATCGTCAGCGAATCGTCTGGATTCGTGTAAATGCTTGGATTCTCCGCCGTGTTGAAGACTTTCGGAACTTTCGTGAAATGGATGCCGTCGTTGCTGACGGCGTACGTCGAACCTGAAAGCGTCATGCCGTACAATTCATCTTTATCGAACGGACGCATCTTCCCATGCGCTTTGAAATATTTATCCATGAAAACGGAAGCCGTCCGCTCCCATGGCACGACGCGCGTTGTATGCCATCCGTGCGTAAAGTAATGCTTTCCTTTATGATAGAACATCGTTCCCGTGCCGACGGATTGCCATGGCTCGTCCAGTTCAAACATCGGCCCATGATCCGTCCAATCCACCAGATTCGTCGATGTCAGCTGATGGAAATAATGCGCGCCACCACCCCAACGATTGCCGTGGTGATGGCGGTCGAGAAAATAAATCAGATGGAAAACGCCATCGTGGAAAAACGTCACGACATCGCCCGCCCACGTGTTGAAACCACGCGGCAGATAATGCTGCACAGAACCTTCGTAAGTGCGCTTATGTTCAGCACGTTGCAAATGCTCAATATCCGTCGCCACTTCGAAATTGGACAAGAACGCCTTGTCCGGACCAATTATCGCTCCAGTTGGCTCCTTCAACCAACCGACGGGCATGTTTTCATTGACCAACTCGCCATCGACAAAAATCTGCAACCGCATCTTCGTGTAGGCCATGGCGATTTCACGATTTTTCCAATCATCTCCCAACAGAGCAATCGGCAGACCGATTTTCATCGACTGCCAGTTTGGATGATCCGGTTGTTCCACAAATATTTCTATTTCAATGACATGGCAATGTCCATCCGCTTCCGGAAGCGAACGGAAGTTTTCCGCTCGTTCCCATCCGCCTTCCGCCGCATCGTTCGGAATGTCACGGCATGTAACTTTCAGCGTTCCAGGAACTTCAAACAGCACACCGTCCGTTTTCGGCAACGCATTCAGTTTGAATCGGAAAACGAAGCCGTCGCGGAAGCGCATCCCGTCTTTCAACGGTCCGAAACACATCCAATGAAAATTATAAATGAAATATTTTTCAGTAATCATAACATTCCTTTAGCCATGAGCCTTAAGCCATAAGCACCGCCTTTAGCTATAAGCTATAAGCCATTAGCCATTAGCACTGCCCTTTAGGGCAGTTAAGGCTTCATGCCGCGCGTGTAGTCCGCCGTAATGAGCGGACGCTGCATCATCGTCTCCAACTGATCCAATTTTTCCGGCGTAATGTCTTCGCCCGCCATGAACCAGAAACGGAAGTCGTGTTCGCCACGATCGGAATAACGGCCGTCCAGACGGCCGCCCGGATACGGATCGTGATGGGCCATCTGCGGACTGCGCAACATCGTCAGCCGCAGGCGATCCTTCGTGGTGTCCAATGCGAAGATGTCCGGGCTGACAATTGCCAGCGATTCCTCCGCATCCAACGGAATCATCGTCCAGTCGCGGACGGGCCGTTCCGCTCCGTCCTGCGCACGTTCGATGCAACCACCCGGAATGCCATCCGTCCGTTTGTCACCATAGGCCTGCATGGGCATGACCAGTTTCAATGCTTTGTTATGTTCCTGCCAATCAACGTGGAACGACAATTCAAGAGCCCCCGTGTCGCTGTAGATACGGAAACGGCGGAGCAAATCACTGTTGCCGATGCGGCCGCGTTGTGCGATTTCGCGAACATGCTGACCGTCGTTCAAAACTTGCGGCACGCCCCACACAGGCAGCGTTTCATCTTGCTCCAGATAACGGTCGATGCCATGCGACCACGTATCGCTCGTGTCTGGATACAATATCACGTCCGGCAGCGCGAAGCTCCAGCTGCCGACCACCATTTCAGGCGGATACAGCGCCACGCCCGCACCCAGCTGATTGCCCATGCAATGCGTATCTCCCGTAAAGGAAGGTTCTTCAAACAATTCCTTCTTCTTGTTATCGATATGCAACGCCATGATCTGTCCAGGCGCGACCTTTACGCGGATGGCCAGACGATTTCCGCCTGTCAGCGATTCGTTCAGAATCTTCTGGAAAGGAACAGGTTGGTTCTGTTCATCGAACACGCCGAATTCGTCATGCCAGCCACGCAGTCCCATCCACGGTTCGACTTCCATCCAGCCGTCATACACACAATCCGACGCGTTGTACAGCATGATACGCTGATGCTCGTCGTCGGGTAATTGCCGCATGCGAATGCGCAAAACATCGTTCAGCAACGCATTGCCCCATTCCTCCGCCGCGCCGAGTTCGTTCTGAACATGGCGGTAGGCGGATGGCAGACATGTGCCGCCAAGCGTGTCGTGGAATTGATGGAAGACGACGTTCCGCCAATGGTCGCGCAACATGGCCGCCGCGCAATCCGTCTTGCATTCAGGATAGTTTTCGAAAGCGGTTTCCACTTGACGAAGTCGTTGCGTTGCAGCCTTCAAAGCCGTCTTTCCCGCACGATGGACCGTATAGCAACCGATGGCGTGATGCTGCAATTCACCTTCAACAACAGGCAATTTGTCTTCCTGTCCTGCGATTGCGTCAAAGAAGCGTTTTGCCGTGGAGAATACAATCTTCAAATCTTTTGTTTCCGCAGCAAGTTCACGAATTTGTCGGATCAGCGTCTCCGTCGGGCCGCCGCCGTGGTCGCCAACACCGCAGAAGCACGCCGTATGTTCAATGCCCTCTGGCAGTTCCGTCGTGCAGGCACGGAGGAAATCCTCCTTCATTTCGCGACAACAGTAGGCACGCGCGATACGGAACGTCGTCAGTTCGCCGCCGCCAACGCCATGCCAACGGAAGAGCCTCGCGGGCAACGTTTTCTCATGTTCCTGCGGCCGCATGAAAACGTACTTTTTCTGACCAAATTCGTTCATGATCCGCGGAAGACTAGCATTGTGGCCGAAGGAGTCTGGATTGAAACCGATTTCCGGAAACTGCCCGAACGTGTCCAGAAAGTATTCGCGACCCATCTGAATTTGATGGCGGATGCCGATTTCGCCGGGGAAGTTACAGTCCGGCTGTGTCCACCAACCGCCGATAATCTCCCAACGACCAGCCGCGACATGTTCACGAATCCGCTTAAACAGGCCCGGATCAAGCCGTTCGACTTGATGATAGACCCACGCTTCGCCTTGACTGAAACAGACATCCGGATTCGCATCCAACCGTTCACAAGCGGAACGGCATGTCGAAAGCGCTTCGTCAATGCCCGCGTGCCACGGCCAAAGCCAAATCGGATCCAAATGCGCATTGAAAATCACATGAACAGTCAGCATAATTGTTTCCTTATATTTTATATACTATTTTACTAACCACTAACCACTAACCACTAACCACTAACCACTAACCACTAACCACTAACCACTAACCACTAACCACTACCCACTTATCTCCTTGGCCTTCCGCCAAGCAGCCATCATC